>Ga0207714_1000491_pt1 | contig 27264 bp, 29 predicted proteins | sample PonA232FremontCA_2_FD_187270 | JGI IMG/M metagenome (GOLD analysis project Ga0207714, IMG submission 187270) | Marine sediment microbial community from Fremont, CA, USA - Pond A23 Sediment 2 (SPAdes) | ecosystem: Environmental > Aquatic > Marine > Unclassified | place: USA: Fremont, California...
CGGGGGCTCGATCCCGAGCTGCTGGAACAGCTCGGGGTGGCGCATCGGCAACTCGATCATCTCGCGGACCTGCTCGAGCTCGTCGTCGAGCCCGCCGATGTCCTCGTAGCTGACGTCGGGGGCGGTCGTCTCCCCGCCCGCGGGCTCGCCGGTGATCTGCTCGGCGGGCTGGTCGGTCACCTCGACCTCCGTCGAGTCAGTGACGACGACCGTCCCCTGGGGGTCGGTGCTCGCGACCTTCAGCGGGATCTTCTGTCCGGACATCGAGGACAGCGGCCCCAGCCCGAAAGAGACGGGGACGGTCTGTCCCTCGGTCACCGCCTGCCCCGAGAGGTTCGAGCGGATCATCGGGCCGACGTTGCCGCGCACCCGGAGGTTCTGGGGGAGCGCGACGGTCACGCTGGTGGCCGGCTTGACGTCTGCCTTCTCGACGGCGACGGAGTCGTCGATTCCCGCGCCGGTCTCCTGGCGCAGCTGCCCGTCGATCCGGACGACGCCCTTGCCCTGGTCCTCGGGATAGCCGGGCCAGACGCGCGCAACGGCGCGCCCGTCACCCTCGATGACCACGTAGTCGCCGTTCTCCAGGTCCATCTCGGACATGGCCGCCCGGTCGATGGCCGCCAGGCCGCGGCCGGCGTCCTTCTGCTTGAGGGGTTTGACAGTGAGTCTCATGCATTCACCTCGATAGTGAGGACGCCGTTGTTCATAAACGCTCGCGCGTCGCTCCCGACCTCGAACTCGTGGTGGTCGTCACCGGCGACGACGATGACGGTCCCGTCGACGACGTCGACGGCCGCGTCCGTGCCGCGCCCGAAGTCCGCAGCCAACACGAGCCCGTCCTCGTACTCGAAGCGACGGGCGTCGATGCCCTCCTCCTCGAACTGCTGTAACACAGTCATGCTAACTATAGGTAAGTGTTAGTACTATTTAAAAATTTTCCCAGCAGTACGCCGCAGCGACTGGCTATCTACGAGATCCTTGTTTGCGGTTCACGCCACAGATTATCCCCAGAGGTCCACGCCGTTGGGCAGAGTGGTAGCCACAGGGACGCCTCGGTTCCGGGGGAACCGTTTTGTCGGCAGCGAACCTGTCTTCACGACGTGACGCCGGCAGACGAGGTGGCCAGAGTCCTCGTGGTGGACGACGAACGGGAGCTGGCCGACACGTACGCTGCCCGGCTTGCGGGGACCTACGACGTCACGGCAGTATACTGCGGCGAGGACGCGGTCGAAGAGCTCGGAGACCGTTACGACGTGATGGTGCTCGACCGCCGGATGCCGGGACTGTCCGGCGCCGAGGTCCTCAAGGAGCGACGGGACCGAAGGCTGACGGTTCGGGTGGTCGTCGTGACCGCCGTTGAGCCGGAGTTCGACATCCCCGAGGCCCCTTACGACGACTACCTAGTGAAGCCGGTCGATGGCGAGGCCCTCCAGCGAGCCGTCGAGCGCGCGCTCGCGCTCGCGAGGTACAACGACCGGCTCCAGGAGCTCAACTCGCTGCGCCTCGAGCGCAACGTCCTCGAGGTCGAGGGCAACGGCGGCGAGCCCGAACAGACCGAGAAGTACCGGGAACTGGCCGCCGAGATCGAGCGTGTTCGGGCAGAGATGGCGGACCTCAAGCGGGAGGTAGAACGCGATTTCGACCTCGAGGACATCGAGCTGTACCTGTGAGGCTCCGTGGCTACTGCTGGGGCCGGACGACGAGCTTGCCGACCTGGTCGCGGTCCCGCATCGCGGCGAAGGCCGCGCCCGTCTCCTCGAGCGGGTAGCTCTCGTCGACGACCGGGTCGATCTCCCCGTCGGCCACGAGCCCCAGGAGCCGGCGGAGGTCGCCCTGGGTCCCCATCGTGGACCCGACGACGCGCTTGTGCTGGAGGAAGAGGTCGGTGACGCCCACGGTCGACTCGCCGCCGGCGGTTCGCCCGCAGACCGCCATCGTCCCGCCCCGCCGGAGCACCGCCTGCCCCAGGCCGGTGTACTCCCCGCCGAGGTGGTTGATCACGACGTCGAAAGGGCCGTCGACCGCCTCGCGGATCTCGTCAACATCCGTAGACTCGATCCCGCGGTCCAGGCCCAGCTCGCGCACGCGGTCGAGCTTCCGCGCCGAGGAGGAGGTCCCGACCGCCTCCAGCCCGAGCGCGTCGGCGATCTGGACGGCTGCGACCCCCACGCCGCCGGTCGCGCCGGGAACGAAGGCGCGGTCGCCGGCCTCGACGTCGGCCCGCCGGAACATGTGGTAGGCCGTCATGTAGGCTGTCGGGACCGCGGCGGCCTCGACGGCCGTGACGCCCTCGGGGAGCGCGAGCAGCCGGTCGGCCGGGACGCGGGCGGTCTCGGCCAGCCCGCCGTGAAACAGCGAGAACCGTTCGCAGAGGTTCTCGGGACCCTCCCGGCAGTACCGGCAGCTCCCGCAGGTCTCGTTCGGGCAGAGGACGACGCGGTCGCCGGGGTCAACGCCGCGGACGTCCGCGCCGACCCCTCGTACGGTGCCGGCAACGTCCAGCCCGGAGACGAAGGGCAGGTCGTCGTCGGTCACGCGCGGCGTGTCGCCGTCGAGGATCCAGAGGTCGTGGCGGTTGATCGAGCAGGCTTCGACATCGATGACCGCCTCGCCCGACCCGGGCCCGGGTGTCTCCCGCTCGATGACGCTCACGCCCTCCGGTCCGACCAGCTCGGTGAATGCTGCGGCGCGCATGGCCCACCATCCACCCCGAGCGTAAAGACGGTTCGGGAAGCCGTCAGTACAGCTCGTCCAGTTCGTCGACGGTCCGGCTGTGCTCGGGGCCCGGGAACTCGCCGCTCTCGACGGCCTCGACGTAGGAGTCGAGTGCGGTTTCCATCTCCCCGCGCACGTCGCCGAAGGCCTCGGCGAAGGGTGGCGACCCCTCCGAGAGCCCGACGGCGTCGGTGAAGACGAGCACCTGACCGTCACACTCGGAGCCGGCGCCGATGCCGACCGTGGGGATCGACAGCTCCTCGGTGATCCCCGCAGCCAGGTTCGCGGGGATGTGTTCGAGCACGCAGGCGAAGGCGCCGGCCTCCTCGTGCTCGCGGGCCAGCTCGGCGATCTCCCGGGCGCGCTCTTTCTCGACGCCCTGGCGGGCGTAGCCGGTCTGGTGGACCTGCTGGGGGGTGAGGCCGACGTGGGCCATGACGGGGATCCCGAGGTCGGTCAGCCGCTCGGTCAGGGAGACGGTGTGGGGGCCGGACTCGATCTTCACCGCGTGGGCGTCCTCTTCCTTGAGCATCCGGCCGCAGTGCTCGACGGCGTCCGCGCGGTCGACGCCCACCGAGAGGAAGGGCATGTCGGCGACCACGAGTGCGTCCTCGGTGCCGCGCGCGACCGCGCCGGTGCGGGAGGCCACCTCGTCGACGGTGACCGGAAGCGTCGAGTCGTAGCCCATCACCGCGTTGCCCATGCTGTCGCCCACGAGGATGACGTCGACGCCAGCAGCGTCGACCAGCGATGCCGTCACCGCGTCGTAGGCGGTGAGCATCGTGATAGGTTCCTCGCCGGCCTTCGCACGGATGTCCCGAACGGTGGTCATGTGCGGCGGTAGACATCCGACGCTTAAGTCCTTCCGGGAAACCGGCCGGGTGGCTGGGACGGTGCGGCCGACCGACTCACGAACCGGCAGGGGCTTGTCGCTGGCCGGCCAAGCCCGCCCGTGACTCCAGAGGTCGAACGGACGGACCCCGACGGCGTCGACTTCGGGTGGGTCATGCAGGTGACGTTCGTCCTGACGATCGTCGTCGGCGCCCCGCTCGTGGCCGTGCTCTCGCTCGGAGTCCGGCTGCCGGACTGGGGCTCGCGGGCGGCCTTCGCGGTCCGCGTGGGGGCGGTCGTCTGGTTCGTCACCGCGGTCGCTACCTACGCCTACGCACGGCGGTACCGCGAGCCCGCCGAGGGCGCCGACGACGGGCGAGAAAGCGACTGACCGCCGGCGAGTGCTGGCTCGCGTCTCCGGACGCTGACGCCCCGCCAAGCACCGGCAGTCACCGCCGGTCGGCGACAGGTTGGAAGTCGACGCCCGCGCGCTCGGCGGTGACGCGGTCGCTGTCGGAGTCGCCGACGAAAAGCGCCGCCCTCGGACCGGCCCCGAGCGCGTCGACCGTCGCCAGCAGGGGTTCGGGGTCGGGCTTGTGCGCCGCGACGGTGTCCCGGCCGACGACGGCGTCGACGTGGCCGTCGAGTCCGTGCAGCTCCAGGGCGATCCGGCAGGCGGCCTCGCAGTTCAGCGAGCAGACACCGGTTGGCATGCCCGCGGGGAGCTCCTCGGCAAGCGGGAGCCGGTCGGCGCTACGGGCCCCCTTGCGCTCGTGGTCGGCGATGACCTCCTCGACGGCCCGCCGGTGGCGCTGGCCCGCCTCTTCGGCGCGCTGGAGGAGGTCCCACAGCGAGCCGTCTGCCTCCAGCCCGCGGGCCCGCAACACCGCTGCGGCCTCCTCGGTGACGGCGCCCCAGTCCACGTCCAGGCGGACGAGCGTCCCGTCGAGGTCGTATACGAGGGCGTCGTACTCACCCTGTGCCTGCTGGTCAGTCACGGTCGGTCGTAGGAGGGCACCCAGCAAAGGGACTTCGCTCCTCACTCGTCGGCCAGGTCGACGTCGAGGAACCGCTCGAGGGCGCCGACCGTCGAGCCACCGACGCCGGCCTGGGTGGCCCGGCCCTGCTCCAGCGCGAGCAGGTCGCCCTCGTCGACCTCGAGTTCCTCGGCCAGCTCCCCGAGCTGGTAGCCGGCGTCCTGGCGGGCGTCGGTGAGCCGGTCGGCGTAGTCGGAGACGAGGTAGGGCAACTGGTCGTCATCGTAGTCGGCGCCGTCCTCCCAGTGCTCGGGGTCGGCGGCCGCGGCGTCGTGGACCTTCGCGGTGTTGCGCGCGGCCCGCTTTGCGCGGTCGCGGTCGCCCCCGTCGCTGCCGGCGTCGGCCGGCCCGGCGTCGTCGTGCTCGGCGCAGTCGTTACAGACCTCCAGCCGCGCGCCCGCGACCGTCGCCGTCCGCAGCTCCGCGTCGGAGGCGCCACAGAGCTCGCAGCTCCCGCCGGAGCCCCCGCCCCCGCTCCCGGTCGAGTACTTGGCCATGTCTGACTCTACGTGTTTGACACCTTGAAACGTCCGCTTTCCCGCCGGGGAGGCGCCAGCCCGCTCGTCCCCCGCAGCCGGCGGACGGCTCCGCCGTACTGGAATGGAAAGCCATTTTATGGCCCTCGTCAAACCTTTGGCTGCCGAGTGCACCAGTGCGTGGGTAGCCAAGCCAGGCCAACGGCGCAGCGTTGAGGGCGCTGTCCCGTAGGGGTCCGCCGGTTCAAATCCGGTCCCACGCACTACTGGCCGCAAGCGGACTTGAGCGGGCCGTCGTGCGCGGCCGGATTCGAATCAGGGAGGGCGCGACAGCGTCCGACCGTGGTTCAAATCCGGTCCCACGCACTACTGGCCGCAAGCGGACGCGAGCGGCCCACGTGCGAGGTGCGTTCCCCACCGGGAATCAGCACCCACGCAAACTCCTTTCGAGGACGACCCGCCAGCTCCCTGTCTGTCCCGACACTTCAGTATCAGCACTGATATTCTGACGAAGAGTTTATTATCTTCCACTGCAAATTGCCGATGTGGCACCTCACGGTGCCAGCATCCACCCCCACCCCCACCCCTTATCTGCGTTTCAGACGCCGGAAAGAACCGGCTGTGCACCCAGATCCAGTTCCGAAAATCGGAGGCGTGCCGGCGAGGCGCTCAGTACGAACGTTCCTTCGGCTCGTAGGTCTTCTCCTCGCCCTCGAGGATGACCGGCTTGTAGTAGAGGTCGGGGTCGCCGCCGTTCCACCGGAGCATCGTGTGCTTGAGCCACTCGTCGTCCCTGCGCTCCTGGTACTGCTTGCGCCAGTGGGCCCCGCGGAACTCCTCGCGGGCCAGCGCACCTAGCGTGATCGCCTCCGCGAGGTCGATGACGTTGCGGGTCTCGATGGTGTGGATAAGGTCGGTGTTGAACGTCCGCGACGGGTCAGAGACCGCGACGTCCCCGTAGGCCTCGCGGGCCTGCCGGATGTCCTCCAGGGCCGACTTCAGGTTGTCTTCCTCCCGGAAGACGTTCACGTTCTCGGTCATAGTCTCCTGAATGTCGTCCCGGACCTCGGCGTGGTTGGTGCCGTCATCCTCGAGCAGCGTCTCCACGCGCTCGCGCTCCCGAGTGACCGTCTGCTCGACGACCTCCTCGGCCGCCGCGACAGCTCCCCCATCGGACCGGACCTCGCCGCCGTCCGCGACGGTGTCGCCGGTCGCGGGCTCGATGGCGCCAGGCTCGACGGGCGTGTCCACGACGCCGTCCTCGCTTCTCGCGGAGGGGCCGGTCGGGATCTCCGCCTCTGCCATGTCGCCGCCGGCTGCGTGGTGGCCGGCGCGGGCGCCGAAGACCAGCAGTTCGGGCAGGGCGTTGCCCCCAAGCCGGTTCGAGCCGTGCAGCGAGACGCAGGCACACTCCCCGGCGGCGTAGAGGCCGTCGATGCAGGTCTCGCCGTTCTCGTCGGTCTCGATGCCACCCATCTCGTAGTGCTGGCCCGGCTTGACCGGCATCGGCTCGTCCAGCCCGTCGACGCCCTCGAAGTCCTCCGCGAGGTGGAGGATGTTTTCGAGGCGGTCGATGATCCGCTCCTCACCGAGGTGGCGCATGTCGAGGTGGACGTACTCGTCCTCGATACCCCGCCCCTCGTTGACCTCCGTCAGCTCCGCGCGGGAGACCACGTCACGGGAGGCGAGTTCGCCCTCGTTGTTCGCGTAGCCGTGCTCGAACATGAACCGCTCCTCCTCGCCGTTGTAGAGGATCCCCCCCTCGCCGCGGACGCCCTCGCTGATCAGGACGCCCGTCGAGGGGAGCGTGGTGGGGTGGAACTGGACGAACTCCATGTCCTCCAACGGAACACCTGCCCGGTAGGCCATCGCCGGCCCGTCGCCGGTGTTCGCGACCGCGTTTGTCGTGTGGTCGTAGACCTGTCCCGGGCCGCCGGTAGCCAGGATGACCCCGTCCCGTGCGTGGAAGCCGGCGACCTCGCCGGTCTTGATGTCGTAGGCGGCACAGCCGTAACACACCCTGTCCTCGGGGTCCTCGTGGTCGGTGACCGCAAGGTCCGTGACGTACCACTCGTCGTAGACCTCGATCCCCCGCTTGACCACCTGCTCGTACATCGTATGTAGCAGGTGGTGGCCGGTCTCGGCGCCCGCGTAGGTCGTCCGTGGGAAGGAGAGCCCTCCGAAGGGCCGCTGGGAGACCTTGCCGTCCTCCTCGCGGGAGAAGGGCATCCCCCAGTGTTCGAGCTGAATGACCTCGTCGGGGGCGTCCTGGGCGAACGTGTCGATGGCGGGGGCGTCGCCGAGGTAGTCCGACCCCTTCATCGTGTCGTAGGCGTGCAGTTCCCAGGAGTCCTCCTCGTGGAGGGCGGCGTTGATCCCGCCCTCGGCGGCCCCGGTGTGGCTGCGCACCGGGTGGAGCTTGGTCACAAGCGCGACGTCCGCTCCCTCTTCGTGTGCCGCGATCGCCGCGCGCAGCCCAGCGCCGCCCGCGCCGACCACGATGACGTCGTGTTCGTACATAGTTGAAGGGTTGACTGGAGTGTTCTAATGGTTCCGGTTGCGGGCCCGGCGGCACTGCGGGACCCGTCCGCGTCCCGACGACGCTTCGAACCCCCTCGCGCTCGCGTGCCCGCACTCGGTCGTACCACCGTCTCCGGCCTACGGAAAGTAAATGCTTCCGGCGTCTTCCCGGCCACCGCCCCCCGATATCGAGGGCCTTCACCCCGGTGTCTGCGACGGGGCCGACGGCGTCGCCGGGTCGCCGCTGCGGACCCACCCGAACGCTTTTGAAACTCTCGGGCCGGGAACGGTCATGGGAGAGATTCCGGACCCCGACCCCGACCTCGCCGACGACCCCGTGACGCTGCTGCAGGGGCTCGTCCGCTTCGATACCACCAACCCGCCCGGCAACGAGCGCGCCTGCGTCGAGTGGACCGAACGGCTACTCGACGCCGCGGGCTTCGAGACCGAGACCTACGCCAGCGACCCCGACCGCCCGAACCTCGTGGCCCGGCTCCCCGGCGACGGTCCCGCCCCGCCGCTTTTGCTGTACGGTCACGTCGACGTCGTCCCGACGGAGGGACAGGACTGGACCCACCCGCCCTTCGACGCCGAGGTGGAGGACGGCTTCGTCTGGGGCCGCGGGACGCTGGACATGAAAGGCGGGGTGGCGATGCTGCTGGCCGCTGCGCTGCGGGCCGCACGCGAGGACGTCGACCTCGCCGGCGACCTGATGGTGATGGTCCTCTCCGACGAGGAAGCCGGCGGCGACGAGGGCGCCGCGTACATGGTCGAACAGCACCCCGAACTGTTCGCCGACGTCGAGTACGCCATCGGGGAGTTCGGCGGCTTCCCGATGACCATCGCCGGCGAGCGCTTCTACCCCGTCCAGATGAACGAGAAGGCGATCTGCTGGTCGAAGCTCACCTTCTCCGGGCCCGCGGGCCACGCCTCGATGCCCGGCGACGGCGGCGCGATGGCCGACATGGCCCGCGCGGTCGACGCCATCGCCGGCTCCCGGTTGCCCGTCAACGTCATCCCGCCCGTCGAGGAGATGGTCGAGGCCGTCGCGGCCGAACTCGACGGGGAGACCGAAGCGCTGGTGCAGGACCTGCTCGACCCCGAGCGCACGGACGAGGCACTCGACGCGCTGGGTCCGGAAGGGGAGATCTTCGACGCGATCCTCCACAACACCGCCGCGCCGACGGTCGTCCGCGGTGGCGACAAGGAGAACGTCATCCCGGGGGAAGTGGAGCTGACGCTCGACTGCCGGCTGCTGCCCGGCCAGACCGCCGAGGACCTGGAACGGGAACTCCGCGAGCTGGTCCCCGACGACGTGGACTTCGCGTTCGAGACGCTCCGCTACGAGGCGTTCCCCTCCGAGACCGACACGGGTCTGTTCGACCTGCTCGCGGACACCCTCGAACGCGCGGACCCGACGGCCACCGCCGTCCCGTACGTCATGGCCGGCGGGACCGACGGCCGCCACCTCTCGCGGGTCGGCGTCCAGTCCTACGGGTACACGCCGCTGCAACTGCCCGAGGACTTCTCGTTCATGGAGACGGTCCACGCGGCCGACGAGCGGGTACCCGTCGAGGCCGTCGAGTTCGGAACCGACCGGCTGTTCGAAGTACTGGAGGGCTACGAGGGCGGGGGTGGCCCGGAACCGGGCGAGTGAGTCGTCGCTGCGTCGCAGCCCCCGGCGTTCGTCGTCGTCCTGTCGGAGGGTGGCCGGAAGCCGGCGAGCCCGGGTAGTCCGTCGGGGACCGCTCCGTGCAGCACGGTCGCGGTGGCTGAACGGACGTCGACTGCGGCCCGGTAGTCGTCACTTACGACGACACGAGATGGAGGTTCCCGACGAACCGCCGGGTCACGGAAACCGGGATGTAAGTGCCAAATAGTTAGGGTATATTCGTGACATTTTCTGAGGGTGACTACACCGATGGGAGGCTCCCCTTCGCGACGCCGGCTCCTGCAGTCGATAGGTGTGCTGGGCCTGGTCACCGGCGCGAGCGCTCAGACCGCGGCCTCGGACGGCGACCACCTCGGGGAAACCTGGGAGGGCGACCCCGCCGCCGACTTCGGCCTCGAGATCAACGTCACGGGGGACACCACACACGCGCTGCGTGCGGTGTCCCAGGCCGACGGCGCGACGGCCCTGTTCGCCCGCGCTTCGTCCGCCGACGGCTGGACGAAGGCTATCCAGGGGATCGCCAACTCGTCACAGGGGAAGGGGGTGTTCGGGTACACGCCCGCCGACTCCGGGCCGACGATCGGTGTCAAAGGCGTCAGCGACTCCGAGCGAGGGCGCGGGTTGTACGGATATGCGCGCGCTGGCTCCGGGTGGACACGCGGGGTACACGGTGAAGTGGACTCCCCGGACGGGGCGGGTGTGTTCGGCCGGGCGACCGCGACCTCGGGCTCGGCGGCCGGCGTCGAAGGGTACACCGAGGCCCCCGGCGGGGCGGGCGTCAAGGGTGTCGCCGGCTCGTCCGACAGCCTCGGCCTGTACACGCCCGACAGTGCGGAGGTCGGTGGCGCGCTCCGCGCCGGCGAGGGGCGTACCGGACGCCACCCTCACGCCGACGTGACGGCCCACGGAGCCGCGGGTGATGGCGAGACCAACGACACGTCGGCGGTCCGCGCGGCCCGCGACGCCGTCGGCGTCGGTGACGTGGTGTTCTTCCCGTCCGGGACGTACCTCGTGTCCGAATCTATCAACCGGAAGGGGCGAGCGTTCGTCGGCAAGACGCCGTTCAACTCAGTGCTCAAGGCCGAGTCGGGCGGCGGTCCGTGGGGGTCGGGCGGCAGGGACATCGCGACGGCAGTCACCTACGACAGGGGACAGAACGAGTCCATCTGTCGGCGTCTCGGCGTCGACGTGAACGGGGAGGACGCGGCCGGTATCGCCTCCTTCGGGGGGGAGCGACTGCGTCTCGTGGGTAACTACGTCCGGGGTGGAGCGGACTCGGGCGTCCAGTTCTGGGGGAACGACGTGACGGGTGCACAAAACTGCACCGACGGGTTGATAGCCGGGAACATCGTCGAAGGCTGCGAGTGGAATCTCGTTCTGGACGGTGCCTGCGATGCCTGCGGTGTCTTCTGGAACGCGTCCCGGGCACCGACTTCCCGGCACGTTTCGGTAGACAACACACAGTCTGCCGACGGGAGGGAGACTGTCGCGTGTGCCGTCGAGTCCAACATCTGTCTCGGGCACAGTTCCCCGGGGGCTGGCCCCGGCGCCATCCAGGTACGAGACAGTGCAGGGACGGGGGTCGGGATCCGGAACAACACCGTAGCGGACTGGCCTGCAAACGGAATAAAAGCCGAAGACGCGACGGAAGTCTCGAATAACACGGTGGTCGGCGGAAGCGAACGGCTCGTCAGAGGCGTGTTACTCGACGGGACCCGGACTGGGCTGCTGGTCGAAGGGAACACCGTCAGGGGCGCCAACGTTGGATACGAGATGACATCCGGCACGAAGCCCGCGGTCGTCCGTGGAAACGTCGGATTCGACGTCGGCGACCCCGAGGAACTCGACACCGCGTTCACGCGCGACTGGGTTATCGAGGGCAACTACCTCTTCGACGGCACCAGCCCCGACGGCAGCCGGCTGGCCCGGACCTACGCCGAGGGGACGGCGACGGTGCCGAGCGGGTCGACGTCCACGTCCTGGAGCTATCCGGTTCCGCTGTTCGCGGCTCCGGACCCGGTCGACGTGACGGTGACGCCGACGGGACCGCTCGGTGCAGCGGGTCACTGGTGGATTTCGGACCTCACCAGCGAGGGCCTGAGTATCAACACCGACGCCGACCCGACGCGGGACGCGACGTTTGCGCTCACTGTAGACATCGGACAGAAGGGGTAGCGGGCCGGGACTCGCGAACGGAAGGCAGATTCCGGACCGCCACGCGTCGTATCCCGCGTCACTGTCGCCCGACCGACGCAGGCGAACCCGAGATCACCAGAACTTGAGGTTGTTCTTGACCGATTCGCGCTTGAGCTCCTGGATGTGCTCGGTCAGCGGGATGTCCTTGGGGCAGACCTCGGTGCAGGAGAACTGGGTCTGGCACCGCCAGACGCCGTGTTCCTGCTCGATGATCCGAAGCCGTTCCTGCTTGCGGTCTTCGCCCTCGCGTTCGTCCATTGCGAAGCGGTAGGCCTTGTTGATCGCCGCGGGGCCGAGATACTGGTTGTCGCCAGCGGCGATGTTACAGGAGGACATGCAGGCGCCACACCAGATACACCGCGTCGAGAGTTTGACTTTCTCGCGGTTCTCGGGTGACTGGCGCTGTTCCTCGAGCTCGCCGTCGGGAAGGTCGTCGGGGTCGAAGAAGGGTTCGACGGCGTGCATCTGCTCGTAGAAGTGCTCCATGTCCACCACGAGGTCCTTGACGACCTCCTGGTGGGGGAGCGGCTCGATGCGCACCGGGTCCTCGAGGTCCGCGAGCTGGGTCTTACAGCCCAGCCGCTGGCGCCCGTTGACGAACAGCGCGTCCGAGCCACAGACGGCCTGCTGGCAGGAGTGTCTGAACGTGAGCGAGGAGTCGTAGTAGTCCCGGGCGTAGATCAGCGCGTCGAGCACCGTCATCCCCTTGTGGAAGGGGACGAGGAAGGAGTCGAAGCGGGGCTCCTCCTTGCCCTCGACCTCGGGGTCGTAGCGGAACACCTTCAGCTCGACTATCTCGTCGGCGTCCTCCAGGTCCTCGTCGACCCGGCGGGCGCGCTCCTCGCCGTAGGACTCCTCCAGGGCCCGGGCGGCCCCGACGGCGCCCTCCTGGTCGAACTCCGGTTCGGTCTCGGTCTCGGTCTCCGTCTCGGGCTCCTCGTGTTCGAGTGTACTCATTGTTAGACGATGTTGGTCATTGCGAGCGCGACGCGGGTACCCTGTGCGACCAGCAGGAGGCCGGCCACGGCCAGTACGCCCGCGACGACGCGTTTCTGTGTCCCCTCGATCCCCATGTTCACGAGGGCGTTGTAGACGCCGTTGACGCCGTGGAACGTGGCGGTGGCCAGGAAGAGCCACATGGTGACGAAGTAGCCGAGCTGGCTCATCCGCATCTGCGTGCCGGCAAAGCGGATGTCGGCGGCGTGGTTGACGAAGTGAAGCAGGACGAAGTGGAAGGCGAGCACGCCGATCAGGAACACCGCAGTGATCCGCTGGAGCAGCCACCGCCGGCCGCCGCGTTCGAACGAGGAGTAGTGTTCGGCCATCAGACCGCACCCCCGAGGAACGTCGGGATGCTGGCGACAACGATCACGCCGGTCAACAGCAGCGAGGCGTAGAAGCTCTTGTCCTGTGCGGTCAGGCCGACGCCGAGGTCGACGAAGAGCAGCCGGATCCCGTTGAGGATGTGGAAGACGGCAACGGCGAGCAGCCCCACCTCCAGAAACCGGACCACGAGCAGGCTCTCCAGCCCGACCAGCGTGCTGTTGTACAGCTCGGCACCGCCGGTCGCCGTGCTCAACACGGCGATGTGCGTGAACAGGTAGCCGACGAGTACCCAGCCGGTGAACTTGTGGAAGATCCACGCCCACATCCCGGGCGCGAACTCCCGCCACCGTCCGAAGTCCTCGATGGTCCCTCTGTCTAGCGTGCTCATACCCCGGGCGAAGTACCGGGTGTAGTTAGAAGTTTCTACACAGCAGCGCCCTCCAGCGACCCGCTCCTGGCCGAACATGTCGGGTCACCCGCAACACGGCCGCTCTCCGGACGGCGAACAAAAGCGGAGGCGATCGAAGGCGCGACAGGAAGCGTGTCAGTCGGCGGCTCAGCTACCGGACTCCTCTTCGACCCACTCCTGGAAGCCCTGCTGGCTCCGGACGTCGACGGCCGCGAACATGTTGGAGTGGCCGGCCCCGCAGTACTCCGCGCAGTAGAGCTGGTATTCACCCTCGTTGTTGGCCTGGGTCAGCAGGGTGTTCCACTGGCCGGGGAAGGCGTCCTGTTTCAGCCCCATCTCGGGGACGTGCAGCGCGTGTAGCCAGTCCCGGGAGGTGATGTTCAGCTCCACCGGCCGGTCGGTCGGCATCACCAGCCTGTCCGTCGAGCTGAAGCTCGTTGCCGACTCGTTACCGGTGATCTCGCGGACAGTCTCGTTGGGGTACTCGAAGCTCCAGAAGTACTTCTGGGCGACGACCTTGATCTCGACTGGCTCCTGCTGGGAATCCAGCGCTTGGTCGGACTGGGCGCTGACCCAGGGGCTGGCCATCACGGTGTACGCGCCGATCCCGACGGCCACGAGGATGACGGCGGTTGCGACCGTCCAGGCGATCTCCAGCCGGCGGTTCTCCTTTGTCGGCTGGGGCTCGTCGTTCTTCCGGTACTTCCAGACCGTGTAGATGAGGATGCCCTCGACCAGCACCGCGATCGGAACCGCGATGTACAGCAACAGGCTGTTGAGGTCGTTGATGAGGGCCTCTGTCGTCGTGTCGGCCCCGGACTGGGCGGCCACGGGGTCGACGAGCACGGCGAGACCGACCGCCGCGACCAGCGCGGCAGGTCCGACGCGGCGAAGTTCCATTGTGAGCGGGGCTTAGGAACTGGTCCGTAAATAACTGGTGCATTTCCGGTTCGGCGGCCCGCGAATCCCCGGCAGAAGCGAGCCCGTGAACCCCCAGCAGGAGCGAGCCCGTGAACCCCCAGCAGGAGCGAAGCCAAACAGGTCCAAACGAGCACGGCCGCGGGCGCCGCGTGCGGCCGGTCCCGCACCCGTCAGCCGACAGTCAGTCCTGCCCGCGGAGCGCGCCCGCCGCGAGCACCGCAAGCAGCGCCACCAGCACGGCCACGACCGTGTAGCCCGGGCTGCCCGCACCGGGCGTCGTCGCGGGTTCGTCGGTGCCATCCGGCCCGGTGTCGTTGCCGGCTGTCGCGTCACTCGCCGTCGCGGTGGCAGTGGCCGTCCCCTCGCCGCCGGTGTCGGTCGGCGTGCCGCCCTCGCCGTTGGCCGCGCAGGTCGGGTATGAGGGCAGTTCCGGGTTCTCGACGTTCGCCGCCGCGTAGGGCTCGGGGTGGAAGGCCCGGGCCATCGTCTTCAGCGGCTCCCCGTTGCGCGGGCCGGGCTGGTTCAGGAAGTCGTCGTTGACCCGCAGGACCTGTCCCTCCCGGACCGCCGTGGTCCCGTTTATCGCGTCGGTCTTCGGCAGCTCGCGACCCTCGGGGACGACGATCCACTCGGGGTCCTCGGCGACGACGGTCTCGCCGCTGACGACGCTGTACCCGCCCTCGAGTTCGCCAGCAACGTTGTTTCCGCCCGCGGCCGCGACCAGTTCGCCGATGAAGGTGTTCGACCCCGCGGCGAAGCCGCTGGGTCCGAGCAGGTAGAGCACCCGCGGGTTCTCCTCGTCGGCGACTGCACCCCTGACGGCCTCGACGGTCGCCTCCATCTCCGCGGCGCGCCGGGAGGCGTTGTCGTACTCGCCGACCAGTAGCCCCGTCGTCCGGGTCTTTTCGTAGACGTACTCCAGCGAGTTGGCCTGTCGGAAGTGGTAGACCGTCAGCCCCGACTGCCGGAGGCTCTCGACGGTCTCGTTGGGAGTGAGCAGCGCATTCGGCGCCAGCACCAGGTCCGGCTCGAGCGCGACGACCCGCTCTTGGACGACGCTGCCGTCCTCCGCCAGGACGTCGGTCCGCTCGGTCGAGCCGTTCAGGTAGGCCGTGTACGGCCGCACCGGCATCCCGACGACCTTCGCCCGGGCGCCGACCTCCCACATCGTCTGGGCGGCGCTGGCCTGCAGCGCCACCACCCGGTCCGGTTCCTCCTCGACGGTGACCGTCTGCCCCGTCGCGTCGGTCACCGAGACCGGGAATTCGCAGTTCACGCCGCCCTGCTGTGGCACCGGCGCGTCGCCGGCTGCCTGTACGACTCCGCCTGCCGTCGCGGGGCCCGCAGCCGCCGGCACCAGGAGTGCCAGCGCCACGAGCGCGACCAGTGTGCGCCGCATACCCACCGGTCGAACTTATGCAACAAATATTTGCCTAAAGCAATCGGAGTTGCTGAGAGATGCGGACGACTGCTCGCGCCGCCGCCTGGTCGGTCGGGCTGCTCGGCGCGCTGTGTGTCGCGGTCGTCGGGAGCGCGATGGTCGGCCCCGTCACACTCGCGCCGGGGACGGTCGCCAGGGCCAGCCTGAACGCGGTCGGGATACCGACGGGTGTGGACCTCAACACCGCCGCTGCGGGCGTGGGCAGCCTCAGCATGCCGGTGCCGAACGTCGACCTGCAGTACACCTACCTCTTCGATTTCCGGGTCGACCGGAGCGCGGAGACGATCGTCCGGAGCCTGCGGCTCCCGCGGATCGCGCTGGCGGCCGTGGTGGGCTTTTCGCTGGCGGCCGCGGGCACCGTCATGCAGGGCTTCTTCCGGAACCCGATGGCCGACCCCTCGATCATCGGCGTCTCCTCGGGGGCTGCCGTGGGCGCGGTGGCGACCATCGCGGTGCCGCTCTCGCTGCCCTTTGGCCTCCAGACCGCGGCCTTCGGCGGCGCGCTCGTCACCGCCTTCGCGGTCTACCTGATCGCGAGCGAGGGCGGCCGAACACCCGTCGCCACCCTCCTGCTGGCCGGCGTCGCCGTCCAGACGCTTCTGGGTGCGGTCATCTCCTATCTCCTCTTGCAGTCCGGCGACAGTCTCGAACAGGCCGTCCTCTGGCTGATGGGGCACCTCTACAACAGTACCTGGGGGGAGGTGGGCGCGACGCTGCCGGTCGCCGTGTTCGGCTTCGTCCTCCTTCTCACGTACGCACGCGAGATGAACACCCTCCTGCTCGGCGAGGAGGACGCCCACACGCTGGGCGTCGAGGTCGAGCGGACCAAACGGCTGCTGCTGGCGGCCGCCAGCGTCGTCACCGCAGCCGGGGTCGCGGTCGCGGGCGTCATCGGCTTCGTCGGCCTCGTGGTCCCCCACATCATGCGGCTGCTCGTCGGCCCCGACCACCGCGTGCTCCTGCCCGCGAGCGCGCTCGGTGGCGCGACCTTCCTCGTGCTCGCGGACACGCTCGCCCGCGCCGGCCCCGAGCAACTGCCCGTCGGCATCGTCACCGCCGCGGTGGGCGCCCCCTTCTTCCTCTACCTGCTGCGCAAGCGCGAGGTGCACGCGCTGTGATCCGCGCCGAGGGCGTCGAGCTCGCGCTCGGAGGGACCGACGTGCTGGAGGGCGTCGACCTCCGCGTGGGCGAGGGGGAGTTTGTCGGACTCGTCGGCCCGAACGGCGCCGGGAAGACGACCCTGCTGCGGTGTATCAACGGCGTGCTCGAACCGGACGGCGGAGCCGTCACCCTGGACGGCCGGCCGGTCGCCGAGACCGCCTCCAAGGCAGTCAGCCGGCTGGTGGCCACGGTGCCACAGGACGGCTCGGTCGCCTTCGACTTCACCGTCGAGCGGGTCGTCGAGATGGGGCGGACGCCACACCGCTCCCGGCTGGACTGGTCCGACGGGAGCGACGCCGTCGAGCGGGCGATGGAACGGACCGGCGTCGCCCGGTTTCGCGACCGCGACGTCGGCTCGCTCAGCGGCGGCGAACGCCGTCGCGTCCTCCTGGCTCGCGCGCTCGCCCAGGAGGCCCCCACCCTGCTGCTCGACGAGCCCACCGCCAGCCTCGATATCGACCACCAGGTCCGGATGCTCGGGCTCGTCGCAGAACTGGTGGCGGAGGGCCGGACCGCGCTGGCGGCCATCCACGACCTCGACCTTGCGGCCCGCTTCTGTGACCGGGTCTGTCTGCTCTCGAGCGGGGAGATCCGGGCCGCCGGGCCGCCCGCGGAGGTGCTCACCGCGGACACTCTCGAGGCGGTCTTCGGCACTGCCGCTGCGGTGGGCGTCGACCCCGCGACGGGGACACCCACCGTGACGGCGCTGCAGGACCGTCCCGAGCGGGGCCTGCGGGTCCACGTCGCCGGCGGCGGCCGGCCCGGTGCCCGGGCGGTGAGCGCGCTCTGGCGGGCCGGCTGTACGGTGAGTCTCGGACCCGTTGCCGAGGGTGACGCCGCCGCGGAGGCGGCACGCGGGCTTGACTGTCCGGTCGTCACCGCCCCTGCCTTCGGTGACCCGACGAACGCCGCGGTGGCGGAGGACCTCGACCGGCTGCTCGGGGAGGTCGACGTCTGTGTCGACACCGGCGGGCCTGGCAGCGAGGCGGCCCGCGAGCGGGTCCGGGCGGGGGGGTGTGGACCGGACCGGACCGTGACCGTGGGGGAGGGCGAGGACCCCGTCGCGGCCGTCCTGGGAGAAGCGGACACCGGTGGGTCGGCGCCCGCCGACACGGGCGGAAGCGCGGGGACTAAGTATCCCAACTCAAAGACCTAGGTATGACGGGCACCCGATGGCGTCCGCGTCCGGCGACGCTGTACGCCGCGGCGGTCGCCGGCGTCTACCTGCTGGTCGTCGCCGGCGCCACCGCGGGGGTCGCGGACGCCGCCCGTGCCTGCCAGTCCTGGCCGCTCTGTGCCGGGGACCTCTCGACGCCGACGGTGCTGGTCGCCCTCGGGCACCGCGCACTCGCGGCGCTCGTCGGCGTCGCCGTGCTCGCCGCGGGACTCACTGCGCTCCGTGATGACAGCCGCCGCGTCCGCCTGGCTGGCACGGCCGGCCTCGCGCTCTATCCGGTCCAGGTCGGCATCGGCGCCTGGGTCGCGGTCTCGGGCGGCGCGCTGCCGCTGCCCGGCCTCCACCTCCTTGTCGGCATGAGCATCTTCGCCGCCTTCCTGTTCGCGCTGGCCTGGCGCCTCGAGGCCGAGACCGGCGGCGAGGAAGACCCCGTCGGGGCCGCGTCCGCGCCGCCGAGTCCGGACGACGGCGCGGACGGGGCCCCGGAGCCCGCGCCGTCGGTGACGCCGGACCTCTCGCTTTCGGACCGGCTGTACGCGTACTTCCGGCTGATGAAGCCGCGGCTGATGTGGCTGCTCGCGCTCGTCGCGGCGGCGGCGATGGCGCTGGCGGCCGGGCCCGACGGGCTGTCGGCCGGGACCATCGTTCTGACACTCGGTGGCGGCGTGCTCGCCATCGGCGCGAGCGGGACGTTCAATCACGTGCTGGAGCGCGACCGCGACCGCCGGATGTCCCGGACCGACGACCGACCGACGGTCACCCAGGCCATCCCCGTCCGCAACGCCGTCGCCTTCGGCGGCCTGCTCGTGGCCCTGTCGCTCGGGCTCTTCCTGCAGGTGAACCTGCTGGCCGCGCTGCTGGGTCTCACCGCGATACTCTTCTACAGCGTCGTCTACACCCTTCTGCTCAAGCCAAACACCGTCCAGAACACCGTCATCGGCGGCGCGGCGGGCGCCCTGCCGGCGCTCATCGGCTGGGCCGCCGTCACCGGCGAGGTCGGTCTGCCGGGGCTGCTTCTGGCCGGGCTCATCTTCGTCTGGACCCCCGCCCACTTCTACAACCTCGCGCTCGCGTACAAGGACGACTACGCCCGCGGGGGGTTCCCGATGATGCCCGTCGTCAGGGGCGAGACGACCACGCGAAAACACATCCTGCTGTGGGCCGGACTGACGCTCGTGGCCGCGGCGGCGCTGATCTGGCTGACGCCCCTCGGGTGGGTGTCCGCTGCCGCCAGCACGGCAGTGGGGGCGGTCTTCGTCTGGGCCGTGGTCCGCCTGCACCGCGAGCAGACCGAAGCGGCCGCGTTCCGGGCCTTCCACGCCTCGAACGCCTACCTCGGGACCGTCCTGCTGGCCATCGTGGTCGACGGGCTGGTGCTATGAGCGCGGACGCCACACGTGCCGGCTGGCGCGAGCGACTGGCCGGGCTGTGGCCCGACCGCCGGACCGCCGTCTACTGGGCGATGGTCATCAACGCCGAGTTCCTGATTCTGGCGGGCTACTACACCCTCGCGACGGACGTCACGCTCCGGGACCCGCTGTTTGCGGTCATCCCGTTCGTCTGGATCAACCTCGCCGGCTGGGCTGTGATGCACACGAAAGTCCCCACAGCCCCCTCCCGGAAGAAGGCCACCGCGGCCGCCGTCGCCGTCGGCTACTTCGGGCTGCTCGCGGTCTTCGGCGGCATCGTCAACGGCCCCAGCGGCGTGACGAGTTCCTACCTGAACGTCCTCCAGCTCCCGCCGGGCTGGAACCCCGCCTTCTTCTACAGCGGCTCGCTTTTCAGCCTGGTCGTCCTCCCCTACAAGCTGGTCGGGTTCGCGGCGCTTTCCTACCTCGTCTACGTCACCGCGCTGGACGCCGCGAGCGCGCTCGCCGGCGGCGTGCTGGGCCTTTTTTCCTGTGTCTCCTGTACCTTCCCGGTCCTCGCCGGCCTTGTCTCCGGCCTGGCGGGGGGCGGGAGCGCCATCGCCGGCTTCACCTACGCCAACTCCTATCTCCTCTCGACGGTCGTCTTCGGGGTCACGGTGGTCCTGCTGACCTGGCGGCCGAGCCTCGTCCGCGGCGACGGGTGAGCCGTTCCGCCCGGAGTCGACAGCTTCGAGTCCGCCCGCGGTCTATTCGCGACCATGACAACGGTCGAACTGGAGTACTGCGTCCCCTGTGAGTTCCGGCGACGCGCACTGGACGTGGAGACGGCGGTCCTGGGGGCGCTCGAAGAGGAGATCGACGAGTTCCGGCTGGTGACGGGCGACGGCGGCGTGTTCGAGGTCCGCGTCGACGGCGAGACCGTCTACGACAAACAGGAGGAGGCCTTCGACGTGGACGGGATCGTCCGCGCGGTCCGGGCGGCGCTGTAGCCGGTTCGCGGCTGACGGGGCGGCGCTGTAGCCGGTTCGCGGCCAACGGACCGGCGGAGCCGGCAGATGGACACCCCCACTATTCCGGCGTCACGGTCAAGCGGGTAGAAGCACAACCGAAACGCATGGAGGGCGCGGACCGGTTCATGTTCTACGGACTCGTGCTCGTAGTCCTGCTGATCATCGTCGGGTTCGTGATTGCGCTGCTCGCAGGCTGACCGCCGGGCGCTGACCGAACGGCATTTTGCCGCCCCACACGCAGGACCGGACATGACAGCCATCGTCGCCGAGGACGTCTCGCGAGCCTACGGCGACACGGTCGCCGTCGACGGCGTCTCGCTCAGCGTCGAGGAGGGGGAGGTGTTCGGGCTCGTCGGGCCCAACGGCGCGGGGAAGACCACGCTCGTCCGGGCGCTCGTGGGCACGACCGACGCCGGGGGGCGCGTCGAACTGTTCGGTGAAGACCCCCGGGCGGTGGCCCGCGAGCGCGTCGGCCTGCTCCCGCAGAACTTCGACCCGCCCTCGCGGCTGACCGCCCGGGAGCTGCTCGCCTACTACGCCAGCCTCTACGACGACCGCCGGCCGGTCGAGGCCGTCCTCGAAGACGTGGGGATGGCCAGCGACGCCGACACCTACTACGAGAATCTCTCCGGTGGGCAAAAGCGCCGGACCTGCGTGGCGACGGCGCTGGTCAACGACCCCGACCTGCTCTTGCTCGACGAGCCGACGACGGGCATCGACCCCGCCGGCCGCCGCCAGCTCTGGGACCTGCTCTCGGCCCGCGCGGAGGCCGGGGCGACGGTGCTCGTAACCACCCACTACATGGAGGAGGCCCAGCGGCTGGCCGACCGGGTCGGCCTGATGACCGACGGCAGCCTGCTTGCGGTCGACACGCCCGACCGGCTCGTCGCGGAACACGGCGGCGACAGCCTCCTGCGGGTCCGGCTGGCTGCGGACCCGGAGAGCGAGACCCGGGCCGGCGACACGGAAGCCAGCCGCGGCCTCCCCGACCTCGGCTACCCCGCCGAGCGCCGCGACGGCCGGCTGACCGTCCGGGGGGTCCCGCCCGAGGAAGTCGGAACGGTCGCCGACCGGCTCTCGGCCGCTGGCGTGCGCTACGACTCGCTGACCTGGACCGAGCCCGACCTCGAGGACGTCTACCTCGAGTTGACCGGCCAGCGGGTCGTCGAGGGCGAGGCCGTCGCCGAGGAGGCGGTGGCGTGAGCCGGCTCGGACGGGTCCGCGGGGAGTTCGTCGCCGCCTCGCGGAGTTTCCTCCGCCGGCGCACCGCCGTCTTCTTCACCTTCGTCTTTCCGTTCCTGATCGTCCTCATCTTCGGCGTGCTCGTGCAGGCGCAGGCGGCGGGCGGGCTCTTCGCGGAGCCCGCGGGCTGGTACGTGCCGGGCTACCTGGCCGTGGTGGTGCTGTTCACGCCGCTCTCGCGGGTGGGCAGCGAGGTGGCCCGCCACCGCGAGGGCAACCGCTTCGAGAAGCTGGCGACGACGCCGCTCTCGCGGGTCGAGTGGCTGCTCGCCGGCACGCTCGTCAACGTCGCCGTCATCGGCGCGGCCGGCCTCCTGCTTCTGGGGCTGCTTGTCGGCCTTACCGGCGTCTCGCTTCCCCTCTCGCCGACACTTGCCCTGCTCGTGCCCTTCGTCGTCCTCGGCGTCGCGCTCTTCTGTGGGGTAGGGGCACTCCTGGGCGCGCTGGCGGACTCCCAGGACGGCGTGATCGCCGCGAGCAACACCGTCGCGCTCCCGCTGCTCTTTCTCTCTGAGACGTTCGTCCCGCGGAGCCTCCTGCCGGCGTGGCTGCCCACGGAGCTGTCGCCGCTGACCTACTTCTCGCGGGGGGTGCGCGCGGTCACCTACGCCGGCGACGGGACCGGGGTCGGCGACCCCGCGACGATGCTTGCGGTGCTTGCCGTGCTGGCCGTGCTGGCGCTCGCCGTCGGGGCGCGCGCGCTGCCGACGACCGACTGAGGGGGATCCCGAAATCGGCCGGCAGCGCTCCGGTGGGAAGAGGGATTTATCTTCGCCCGGCGTCGAGTAGTCGTATGTCCATTCTCGTGGCCTATGACGGGTCCAACCCGGCACAGAAAGCAGTCGAGCGCGCGATCAAAGCCGCTGACGGGGAAGAGATCGTCCTGTTGCGGGTGATCGAAGCGGCCGACGGGATGATCGAGGCGGGGCTGGATATGATCCAAGAGCGGCTCAAAGAGATGCAACACGAGAAGACTACCGAGCTATCCGAGGACCTCAAAGCGGTGCTGGAGACGGAAGACGTGGAGTTCCGGATCGAGACTGTCGTCGGCAAGCCCTCCAGGGAGATCGTTTCGTTCGCGGAGGAACAGGACGTGTCGGAGATCGTCGTCGGAAGTCACGGCCGGGAGGGCGTCTCCCGCGTGTTGCTCGGAAACGTCGCCGAGAACGTCGTCCGGCGTGCCCCGGTTACAGTCATCGTCGTTCGCTGACTCGGTTTCAGACGGTGTCGTGTCGCGAGGGGGGTTCCGTACTGACTGCGCGGTGGAGGAGTCCAAACTCTACCGGACGGCCGGTCCCCCTGGAGCCGACTGCCGGGCCGCTACCGCCGCAGCCGGGGCGCGGCGACGAGCACCAACAGCGCCGTGGCCTCCCGGACCTCCCAGGAGTAGACGTGGTTCAGGAGAAGGTAGGTGACGACGCCCAGAAAGAGGCTGACTGCCCATGCGGCCGCCGCGACCCGGCCAACCTGCGCGTGCCGGGTCTTCTTTAATTCCTCGACGGAGTGGGTCAGCCCGAGGATCACGGCATAGAGCACCACGGGCACGGCGACGACCGAGAGGAAGATGTGGACCCCCAGCATCACCAGGTAGGCCAGCGTCACCGTCTCGGGGGCGACGATGGACTTCTCGAAGCCGCCGCCGGTCTTCCAGAGGTAGAAAAACAGAAACAGGATGATGAGTGAGAAGGCCGTCAGCATGGCGGCGCGGTGTTTGCGGTACTCGCGATTGCGGATGAAGTAGACGCCGGCGAGGATCGAGGCGAGTGCCAGCGTGTTGATCCCGGCGATGAGGTGGCTAAAGAGGAGGACGGTGTCCCGCGAGAGCTCGGGAAACAGCGGGAGGACGCCGTTGAGCGCGCTCCCGACGAGGACGTATCCGATGACCGAGAGCACGGCCGTGACGGCGCCCGGCCGCGCCCGGAGCGTCGATTGCATACGGTCGGCGACTGCCATACCCGGACGTAGGCGCGGAGGCAAAACTCCCTTGCGGTGTCGAGTTCGGAGGGAAACCACTATCCGCCGGCCGCGGCACTCGGGAGGCATGAAGGACGTCGTCCGGGCGAACTTCGACGACAGCGTCCCGGCCTACGAGGCCTACGAGCGCCGGACCGGGCAGTTCGAGACCCTCGCGCGCCTGCTCGACGCGGAGCTGCGGGCCCGCGCCGACGCGGACCTGCGGACGGTCGTCGACGCCGGTGCCGGGACGGGCGCGAGCAGTCGCGTCCTCGCGGCCGGCGAGCGGACGGAGCGGGTCGTGGCCATCGACGTCAGCCGGGAGATGCTCCGGGCCGTCGGCCGCGGCGACGGCGACCCGGTCCAGGCGGACGTCGACCGGCTTCCGCTCGTCGACGGGGCCGCTGACGCCGTCGTCTTCACCGCCTCGCTCTTTCTGGTCCCCGACCCCGCCATCGCGGCCCGGGAGGCCGCCCGCGTCCTGGGGTCCGAGGGGGTCGTCGGCGCCACGGCACCGCTCGGCTGGGTCACCGCGGAGGGCGAGGGAGTCTTCGATGGTCTGGAGCGGGAGTCGCGGTCCCCGACGGGTGCCGAGGAGGTGCGGGCGGCGCTCGAGGGGGAGTTCGACGTGGCGACCGGAACCTGGCGCTTTGCGACGACCGCCGCGGACGTCAGGCGCTTTCACGCCATCCCGGCGATGGCCGCCCGTCTCTACCCGAGACTCCCGCCCGCGGGGCGTGTCGAACGGGCGCGCGAGTTGCTGGAACCGCTTTCGGGGACCGTCGAGCAGCGGTGGCTGTGGGTCGTCGGGACGCCATCGTGAGCCGTCGACGCGGCGTCGGCGGCCGGGAGGTATGGGACGACATCTCACCGTAAGCGTGAAAGCAGGTTCGGCGTGTAAGGGGTGGTATGAGCGTCGAGGAGCAACAGACGATCCGCTGTCTGGTGGCGAAGGTGGGACTGGACGGACACGACCGCGGGGCTCACGTCATCACCCGGGCGTTCCGTGACGCCGGCTTCGAGGTCATCTACTCCGGCCTGCACCGCTCGCCCGAGGAGATCGTCCAGGCCGCAGTCCAGGAGGACGTCAACGTCCTCGGCATCTCAATCCTCTCGGGAGCCCACGACACGCTGGTCCCCCAGATCGTCGAGGGCCTGGAGGAGTACGGTGCCTTCGAGGACACCCTGATCATCGTCGGCGGGATCATCCCCGACGAGGACGAGACGGAGCTGAAAGCCCAGGGCGTCGACGAGGTGTTCGGTCCCGGCGCGTCGATGGGCGAGATGGTCGAGTACGTCCGCGAGCACGCGCCCGACCGATGAACACCGAGGAGCTGGTCGAGGACGTCCTCGCCGGCGAGCACCGCGCGCTCGCGCGTGCCATCACCACCATCGAGAACCGCGCGGAGGGGTACCGGGAGCTCGTCTCGGCGCTGCACGCCCACGCCGGCGAGGCCGACGTCGTCGGAGTGACGGGCTCGCCGGGTGCGGGGAAGTCCACCCTCGTGGACAAGATGGCCGCCGCCTACCGCGAGCGCGGGCTCACGGTCGGCGTGATCGCCATCGACCCATCTTCGCCGTACTCGGGGGGTGCGGTGCTCGGCGACCGGATCCGGATGGGGTCGAACGTCGGCGACATGGACGTCTTCTTCCGGTCGATGTCCGCACGGGGGTCGCTGGGCGGGCTCTCGGCGGCCACCTCCGACGCCGTCACCGCGCTCGACGCCTTCGGCAAGGACAAGGTCATCATCGAGACCGTCGGCGCCGGGCAAAACGAGATCGACATCGTCCGGACCGCCGACTCCGTGGCGGTGCTCGTCCCGCCGGGGTCGGGCGACGACGTCCAGATGCTCAAGGCCGGGATCCTCGAGATCGCGGACCTGTTCGTGGTCAACAAGGCCGACCTGGACGGCGCCGACCGCACCGTTCAGGAGCTCCGGGAGCTGGTCGAGTACCAGCAGGGCGGCGTCCCCAGCGACGTCGGCCACCACGGCGCGACCGCCGAGACCGTCGAGGGACTCGGCCCCGGGGACGGGGAGGACGGCGAGGACGGCTGGACGCCGCCGATCGTCGAGACCGTCGCCAACCGCGGCGAGGGCGTCGAGGAGTTGCTGGCGGCCCTGTCCGAGCACCGCACGCACCTGGCGGAGTCGGGCGAGGGCGACGAGCAGACCAGAACGCGGTACGCCGAGGAGGTCCGGACGCTGCTGCGGGAGGACCTCAACGACCTGCTCGCCACCGAGATCGAGCGCCGCGGCGGCCTCGACGGCTATGTCGAGGAGATCGTCGCGGGCGAGACCGACCCCTACACTGTCGCCGACGAGCTGCTCGCACCGATCGCCGACTGCGTCGAGGATGGCGACCGGGGGAACGCGGCCAGGCCCGAGCAAGGGCCGACCGCCGAGGACTGAGAGTCGACAGAGCCCCTCACTCGCAGCCGCGTGGTATAAACACCACGCGCACCAACGGGTGCGCATGAAACTCAGAAACCTCGTCGCCGGTGCGGTCGGGGCCGTGGGCGCGACTGCGGCCGCCAACAGGCTCGTCGCCTCCCGCGCCGGGGAACTGGACCCGTTCCTGAAAGGCGAGCACGGCACCTACCGCTGGCGCGGCTTCGACGTCGCCTACACCGAGGCCGGCGACCCCGAGGACCCGGACCTGCTACTCTTTCACGGGATCAACGCCGCCGCCTCCAGCCACGAGTTCCACACTGTCTTCGGCGACCTGGCCGAGGAGTACCACGTCATCGCGCCGGACCTGCCCGGGTTCGGCGGCTCGGACCGGCCGCCGCTTCTGTACTCGGCGTCGCTGTACGAGACGTTCGTCGCCGACGCCATCGCGGACCTGGCCGAGACCCCGGTCGTCGTCGGCTCCTCGCTGACCGGCAGCTACGTCGCCACCGCGGCCCGCGAGGCAGACATCGAACGGCTCGTGCTCGTCTGCCCGACCGACACATCGATGGGTGGCCGGCGGACCTGGCTGCGCTCGCTGGTGCGGTCACCGGTGCTGGGCGAGGCAGTCTACAACCTCATCGTCAGCAAGCCCTCGCTGCGCCACTTCCACGAGGATCATGGCTACTACGACATGGACAAGCTCACCGACGAGGTGGTCGACTACGAGTGGATGTCGGGCCACCAGCCCGGCGCCCGCTTCGCCCCGGCGTCGTTCATTTCGGGCTTTCTCGACCCCGAAGCGGACCTCGGGGAGACACTCGCGGACGTGGACGCCGAGACGACGCTGGTCTGGGGTCGCGAGGCCGACATCACCCCCCTCTCCCAGGGGGAGCGACTCGCCGAGCGGGGCGGGGCACGTCTGGTCGTCTTCGACGACGCCCTCCTGCTCCCCCACGTCGAGCATCCCGGCGGATTCGTGGACGTGGTCCGCGGTGACGTCGAAGCCGAACTCGAGGCGTAGCGCAACCCCCTGGACCGCGGCCCCGCTCCTCAGAACGTGACCCGCTCGAGCAGCCGCCGCGCGAGCGGCGGCCGGCCCGACTCGTGGGGGTAGGCGGTGACCGTCGTACACCCCGGGCTCGGAAAGGTCGGGCGGTCGTCGAACAGCGCGTCGCGGAGCCTGTCGCCGGCGCCGGGGCGGACCAGCAGGTCGGGTCGGGATGGCTGTCCGCCGTCGGTCCTGGTCGACTCGGTACGGACCGGGACGGCGAGCAGCTCCGAGAGTTCGGACTGGTAGTCCTCGATCGTCTGTCTGTACTCGTCGGTGCCCTCGCGGTCGGACGGGTACCACAGCGAGACCTCTCCACCGTTCGCTCCGGCGACGGCGCTCGCGACGTCGACCGCCAGCGGCGGG
>Ga0207714_1000492_pt1 | contig 27257 bp, 30 predicted proteins | sample PonA232FremontCA_2_FD_187270 | JGI IMG/M metagenome (GOLD analysis project Ga0207714, IMG submission 187270) | Marine sediment microbial community from Fremont, CA, USA - Pond A23 Sediment 2 (SPAdes) | ecosystem: Environmental > Aquatic > Marine > Unclassified | place: USA: Fremont, California...
GGCGTTCTCGATGACCGGCTGGCGGCTCGGCTACCTCCACGCGACCGAGGAGTTCGTCGGGCAGGCCGGCAAGCTCCACTCGCACTCCGTCTCCTGCGCGACGAACTTCGTCCAGCGCGCGGGCGTGGAAGCGCTGGAGAACGCCGACGAGTCGGTCGAGGAGATGCGGCGGGCGTTCGCCGACCGCCGCGACCTCCTCGTCGACCTGTTCGACGAGCACGGGGTCGACGTCGACGTCGGCGACGGCGCCTTCTACATGATGCTCCCCGTCGACGACGACGACCAGGCGTGGTGCGAGGCCGCCATCGAGGAGGCGTCCGTCGCGTGCGTCCCGGGCAGCGCGTTCAACGCCCCCGGCCACGCTCGGATCTCCTACGCCGCGAGCGAGGAGCGCCTGCGCGAGGCCGTCGACCGGCTCGTCTCGAACGACCTCTTATAAACGCGGGCGGTTTCGCGGCCGGTCTTTCGGCCGAGTTGGCAGCCCATCTCTCGACCGATCGACGGTCCCGCTCCAGTCGTGAGCGCGGATCCGCCGATAGCGGGAATCTGCGGTGCGTTTTTATCGCTGTTCCGCGAAGTTTCAACTGGGTGGTACGATGTATGATCAGATACTGTACCCGACGGACGGGAGCACCGGGTCGGAAGCGGCGGCAGCGCACGTGGCGGAACTCGCGTCGGCGTTCGACGCGACCGTCCACGTCCTGCACGTCATCGACATCCGCGGGGGCGGGCTCGGCCTGAGTGGGGCCTTCCTCGAGGAGGAGGGCCAAGCGATGAGCGGGCGGTCGCCCGACGAGGGGTACATCGGGAGGCACGAGGAGGGCCCCGACCCGGACGAGATCGAGGACGAGCTCACCGCGCAGGCGGAGGAGCTCGTCGAGGCCTCGGCCGGATCGCTCGACGGGATCGACCTGACGACCGCCGTCGAAATGGGGACGCCGCACTCGGAGATCCTCCGATACGCCGACGAGAACGACATCGACCTCGTGGTGATGGGGACCCACGGTCGGACCGGCGTCGAGCGTTACCTGCTCGGCAGCGTCACTGAGAAGGTGGTGCGGCTCGCGGACCCGCCGGTGGTGACGGTCCGCGTCGACGAGGGCGAGTGACGCTGCAAGCCGACGGAGCCCGGCGCTCCCCTCGAAACCGCGGAGGGGGCGCCGACCGCAGCTCATTTTCGCGACGCGGTCCAACCGACGGGCATGGACGAGTCCCTGCGCGAGGAGCTGCTCGAACGCGTCAACAGCCGCACTGCGACGATCGGGGCGTCAGTCCCCGACACGGTCACCATCGACGGCGCCGAGCTCGACCTCTCCGAGTTCATCGTCGAGACGCGCGCCATCGAGACGGTCCCGCCCGCGGTGGACCGGAAGCTGGCGTCGGTGAAAGCGACCCTCCGCGAGGAGCGCCGGCGGCGACTGGACAGGCTTGAGGGGGCTGTGGACGCGGGCGAGGCAGGCAACGGCGGCGCGAGCCAAACGGGCGACGCGAACCGCGCGGCGGTCCCCGACGCCCTCGACCGCGAGGCCGCCGAGCGACTCGCCGACGAGATCATCGGCATCGACCGCGCGCTGAACGCCTTGGAAACCATCCGGCACCCCGACTTCGCCGATGAGCACCGATCCGCCACGCTCGACGGGCACGAGCGCTGGCTGGCGTTCGTCGATGAGGTGCAGTGAGCCGCGGCACGGTCCGCGGTGTGGTGAGGATCGAGGGGCGCTCGGTACGGGCCCGATGCGACGTTCCGAAACCCTTACTCCCGGTCCGAGACACCTCGACGTATGAGCGATACGTCCGAGTCGACGGGTGACGCGGGTGCGGACGAGGCGGGCGACGCCGACGCGTCCGCCGGATCCGACGCCGCCACCGTCGACGCCGAGGAAGTCCGTCACGTCGCCGACTTGGCCCGGGTGCGCCTCGCCGACGACGAGGTCGATGAGTTCGCCGACCAGTTCGGCGACATCCTCGACTACTTCGAGGCCCTCGACGAGGTTCCCGAGACCGAGCGCGAGGAGGAGCTCGTCAACGTGATGCGCCCCGACGAGGTCGAGTCGGGACTCACCCAGGCGGAGGCGCTGTCGAACGCCGAGGAGACGGAGGACGGCTACTTCGTCGGGCCGAAGGTGTCGTAGATGGCGGCCGACCACAACGCCTTCATCACGGAGGCGACGATCGAGGGCGACGCCGACGCCGAGGGCCCCCTCGCGGGGGCGACGGTCGCGGTCAAGGACAACATCTCCACCGAGGGGATCCGGACGACCTGCGGCTCCGAGATGCTCGCCGACTACGTCCCGCCCTACTCCGCGACGGTCGTCGATCGGCTCACGGAGGCGGGCGCGACGGTCATCGGGAAGGCGAACATGGACGAGTTCGGGATGGGGACGACGACGGAGACCTCGGCGTTCGGGCCGACTCGGAACCCGGTCGACCCCGAGCGCGTCCCGGGCGGCTCCTCCGGCGGCTCGGCGGCCGCGGTCGCCGCGGGCGAGGCCGACCTCGCGCTCGGCTCGGACACGGGCGGGTCGGTGCGCTGTCCGGCGGCGTTCTGCGGCGTCGTCGGCATCAAGCCGACGTACGGGCTCGTCTCGCGGTACGGCCTCGTCGCGTACGCGAACTCCTTAGAGCAGATCGGGCCGATCGCGGGCACCGTCGAGGAGGCGGCCGCCGCGCTCGACGCCATCGCGGGCCCGGACCCGCACGACGGGACCACCCGCGACCTGAGCGAGGTCGAGGGCGCCGACCCCGACGCGAGCTACGCCGCGGCCGCCGACGGCGACGTCGACGGGCTCACCGTCGGGATCCCGACGGAGCTGTTCGACGGCGCCGACGAGCGCGTCGTCGAGACGGTCGAGGCCGCGATCGCGGACCTGGAGGATCAGGGGGCGGAGACGACGGAGATCTCGCTGCCGTCGGTCGAGCACGCGGTGCAGGCGTACTACGTGATCGCCATGGCGGAGGCCTCCTCGAACCTCGCGCGGTTCGACGGCGTCCGGTACGGGAACCGCGCCGAGTCGGACGGCAACTGGAACGAGTCGTTCGCGGAGACGCGCGAGGAGGGGTTCGGCGCGGAGGTCAAACGCCGGATCCTGCTCGGGACGTACGCGCTCTCGGCTGGCTACCACGACAAGTACTACGAGAAGGCGCAGGACGCCCGCGCGTGGGTCCGGCAGGACTTCGAGGCGGCGTTCGCGGACGTCGACGTGATCGCGTCGCCGACGATGCCGGTGCTCCCCTTCGAGCTCGGCGAGAGCCTCGACGACCCGCTCCGGATGTACCTCGCGGACGCGAACACGACCCCGGTCAACCTCGCGAACCTCCCGGCGATCTCGGTGCCCGCCGGCGAGGCCGAGGGGCTCCCGGTCGGGCTCCAGCTCGTCGGGCCGAAGTTCGGCGAGGAGAGGGTGATCCGCGCAGCGAGCGCCGTCGAAGACGCCAGCTGAGGGCCGTTTCCGCTCGTTTTAATCCGCGTAAAACCGCCTTGAGCGTCTCGGCCGGTTATGTGCCTCGCACCCCTCGTCCCGAGCGCACCATGACCGAAACCGAATCGACGGCGACGGACGCGTTCGATCGCGACGCCGTTCGCTCCGCCAGTCGGGTCGCCATCGCGGCGCTCGCGCTGGTGGGTGTGTTGTACCTGTTCACGCTCCTACCGGGCGTCGATCGCCTGGTCCCGCTGACGCCGGTCACCTTCGCCGCGGTCGCCAGCGCGGTGGTGACGGCCGCGGTCGTGGCCCTCCTCCTGTTCGCCGCGCCGAAGGTCGCCTCGCTGACGCGCGCCGCCCTCCACCGGACCGACGCCGCGGCGCACGTGGAGCGCGTCGTCGAGAACGCCGGCGCGATGGCCTACTGGCTCGTCGTGCTCGCGGCCGTGCTGGTCGCCCACCGCGGGCTCGCCGGCGCGGTCGTCCCCCTGATCGGCGGCTTCGCGTGGGCGTACGACGCCGCGTTCCTGATCGCGGCGTTCGTCCCGCTCGTCTTCGTCGTGGCGCGGCTGACCGTGACCGTCGACCCGCTCTCGGAGCTCGTCGCCGATCGCGTGACGGGCGCCGAATCGACGGGAGACTCGGGCACCGACGCCGACGCGGCCGAGTCCGAGACGCCCGCGACCGACGGCGAGTCCGGTGGGTCCAGCGAGTCCGGCGAGTCAGCCCCCGGGATCGATGCCGCCGACTCCCAGGGCCACTCGATCGAGGAGCGATGGGGCGTCGACGACGAGTTCGGGGAGACGGCCGATAGCGGCTCGGACGACGAGTCGTCGAGCTCCTGAGGCGGACTGGGGTGGCCCCTCGAATCGGGCCGAACGGCCAAACTGCCCAGAACCGCTCTATTCCGGGCGAACCGGTCGGTAAGACCGCCGGCTCCCTCCCGGGTCGCGATCCGGAACGTCCATACCCGCCCCGGTGAACGGAGACGTATGGCGCTGACCGACGAGGAGCGGAACCGGCTCGCCGACATCGTTCGCCTCCAGCCGACGAAGAACGGCGAGCTGCAGGACGCGTGGGAGCTCGACAGCGGCAGCGAGGTGCACCAGTACCTGCAGAACCACCTCAAGGAGTACTACTACCGCGACGACGACAGCCTGATCCGGTCGACGGCCGAGGCGAACGACCTCGTCGACGTCGAGCCCGGGATCGAGGCCGACGCGGTCGCGAAGGGCGGCGCGCCCGACACGATCCGCGTCTCGGAGCTGGTGGCGCAGGTGTTCGAGGTGGTGGCCGGGCCGGACGAGCGGTCGCAGTCGGTCGTCAGCGTGCTCAACGCGGTCCGCGAGGCGTTCGACGTCGACCCCGAGGTCGACGAGGTGCGGCGCGCGCTCCGGACCCTCGAACGCAAGAACGTCGTCGAGGTCGTCTACCGGACCGTCCCGACGTTCAAGCTCGCCGTCGAACGCGACGAGATCACGGTCGAAGTGAGCGAATAACCGTTTGTCTGCGGTTTACATTTATAAACAGTCGACGGTGGACGAGTCATACACGTCTCCAAAGCCCCAGCCGCTCGTTTATAAATAATTGATTCTGGACCGACGGAGAACACCTCCAAAGCCCCAGCCGCGAGGCGCTTCGCGCCTCTGGCAGCCGGCGGCGGAGCCGCCGGCGACTGCCCCTTTGAGTCCCGCCCCGCACAGCACCGCACCTCACGCCTCCCCAGCCTCGCCGCGGCCGCCGCCGGCGGCCGCGGGCTCCCTCGTGCGGTCTGCTCGCGCCCTATCGGGCGCTCGCAGGCGCACGCCACCGTATTCCATTTATAAATAGTCGTAGCCAGCCGCTGTCACATCCCCATGTCGGCGGCGGCGTCGGGGACCGGGAGGTCGCGGACGGCGACGCCGAGCAGCTCCGCGGCGTGGTCCAGCGCCATGTCGAACCCGTAGTACCGCTCCAGCTCGTCGCCGGTCGGCCCCGGCCGGACCTTCAGCATCGCGTAGCCGTCGACGTTCTGGGCGACCGTGGCCTCGGCGCCGTCGGCGGAGAACGTGAGCAACCGTTCGCCGCCCGCCTCCTCGTAGCGCGCGGCGATCCCGTTCGCTTCCGCTCCGGTGGACTCGGCCTCGGTCCCTTCCGAGTCGCCCTCCCCGTCGGCCGTCGTGTCGCTCATACATCGGATACGGGTCGGTCCCTGTCGTATCTGTCGGTCGGTGAGGTCGGCGTCCCGGGGGAGCGGGGCCCCGGGGGAGCGGGGCCGCGATCTACCGCGGGTCCCAGCCGTGGAACTCGCTGCCGGCCTCCAGCTCGAGGTCGAAGGCCTCGATCATCCCGCCGAGGCCGGCGTACCCCTGCGCGAGCGCGGCGATCCCGACGACCGTCTCGTCGTCGTAGCGGGCGGCGATCTCGTCGTGGACGACGGCGTCGACCTCACGACGGACGACCGCGGTCGCGTACTCGACCAGCGTCGTCTCGTCGGCGTCCAGGGCGGACAGGTCCCCGGTGCCGATCCCCGCGATGACCGCGTCGTCGATCCCGACGCCGCGGGCGATGTTGACGTGCTGGTGCCACTCGTAGCGGTTCCGCGTCTCGCTCGCGGCGGCGAGGATCACGAGCTCGCGGTCGCGGTCGGAGAGGCCGCTGTCGGTCCACAGCGAGCCGAGGAACGAGCGCAGCCCGGCGAGCACCTCGGGGTTGTTGCCGAGGGACCGGTAGACGTGGAGGGGCTTCCCCTGCAGCGACGACTCCAGCAGCTCCTCGTACTCCTCGGGCACGTCCGGCGCGTCGACGTATGGAACGCGGGCCATGCGTGGGGCTCGTCGCCGGTTGCCATAGCTGTGGGTGTCGCGGACGGCCCCGCCGGATCGTTCCGGGATGGTAAGGTTAAGGGACGCGACGCGCCTATCGCGTGTAATGAGTACCGAGGTGTCCCGACGACGGGCGTGGCTTATCGCCGCGCGGCCGCAGACGCTGCCCGCGGCGGCCGCGCCGGTGATCGTCGGCGTCGGCCTCGCGCTCCGGACGGGCGCGTTCGCCCCGCTGCCGGCGCTCGCCGCGTTCGTCGGGGCGGCGCTGATCCAGGTCGGCACCAACTTCGCGAACGACTACTACGACGCGATCCAAGGGGCCGACACGGACGACCGCGAGGGGTTCACCCGCGTCGTCGCCAGCGGCCTCATCGAGCCGGCCGAGGTGAAGCGGGCGATGTGGCTGACGTTCGCGGCCGCGATCCTCGTGGGCACCTACCTCGTCTACGTCGGCGGCGTCCCGATCCTCCTTATCGGGCTCGCGTCCGTCGCCGCGGGAATCGCCTACACCGGCGGGCCGTACCCCCTCGGCTACCACGGGCTCGGCGACCTGTTCGTCTTCGTCTTCTTCGGCGTGATCGCCGTCACCGGGACCTACTACGTGCAGGCGGCCGCCCTGGTCGGCGAGGCGTTCCCGCTGTGGCTCCCCGCGGGGACCGTCACCCTCGCGGCCGTCGTCGCCAGCCTCCCGATCGCCGCGCTCTCGACGAACATCCTCGTCGTCAACAACGTCCGCGACCTCGAAGAGGACGCGGCGACCGGGAAGCGCACCCTCGCGGTCCGGTTCGGCTACGGGTTCTCCCGCGCGCAGTACGTCGGTCTACTCGCGCTCGCCTACCTCGCCCCCTTCTGGTTCCTCGCCCGCGGAGACGGCCTCGCGGTGCTTTCCCCGCTCGTCACGCTCCCGCTCGCGGTCGCCGTCGCGCGCACCGTGCTGACCGAGACGTCGGGCGACGCGCTCAACCCCGCGCTGGAATCGACCGGCAAGCTCCTCGCGGCGTACGCGGTCGCGTTCGCCGTCGGCCTCGCGCTGTGAGGATGCGGCTTCGCCACTTCTCCGTCGGTCTGACGGCGCCGCTCGCGACCGCCCGCGGCGAGATCACTGAGCGAGAGGGGATCCTCGTGGAGGTCGGCCCGGACGACGACGGAGCCTCAGCCACCGGGGTCGGCGAGGCCACCCCGCTCCCCGGCTGGACCGAATCGCGGTCGGCGTGCGAGTCGGCCCTGCGCGGGGTTCGGGACGAGGACGGGTGCCTCGTCGACGGCGCGCTCGACCGCCTCGACCGCGAGACGCCCGCCGCGCGCCACGGACTCGCGCTCGCGCTCGCTGACGCCGCGGCGCGCGGGGAAGGACTCTCGCTCGCCGAGCGTCTCGCGGCCGAGCGCGACCTCCCGACGCCGGCGGAGTCGGCCCCGGTCAACGCGACGGTCGGCGACGCAGACCCCGAAACGACCGCCGCCGCGGCGGCGCGGGCCGTCGACGCCGGGTTCGACTGTTTGAAAATAAAAGTCGGCGCCCGCTCGCTCGACACCGACGTCGAACGACTCCGCGCGGTCCGTGACGCGGTCGGCAGCGAGGTCGCGCTCCGAGCCGACGCGAACGGGGCATGGAACCCGTCGACCGCGCGCGAGGCGCTCGACCGGCTCGCGCCGCTGGACCTCGCCTACGTCGAGCAGCCGCTCCCCGCGGACGACCTCGACGGCGCGGCGGCCCTCCGGGACCGGCGAAACGACCCGACCGACGCCAGTGGGGATCCCACACTCCCGATCGCGCTCGACGAGTCGCTGTCGCGCTACGGTCTCGACGCCCTCCTCGACGCCGACGCGGCCGACGTCGTCGTCCTGAAGCCGATGGCGCTCGGGGGACCGGACCGCGCGCTGGCGGCCGCCTCGGCAGCGCGAGCGACGGGCGTCGAGCCCGTGATCACCACCACGATCGACGCCGTCGTCGCGCGGACCGCCGCGGTCCACGTCGCGGCCGCGATCCCCGACGTCGCCCCCTGCGGACTCGCCACGGCCGCGCTGCTCGACGACGATCTCGCCCCGGACCCGTGTCCGGTCGCGGACGGGGCGATATCGGTGCCGGACGGTCCCGGACTCGCCGGCGACGCGTTCGACGGGATCTTGTAAGCAACGGGGCCGATTCGCCGTCGGATCGACTACCGCTGGACGACCTCGACCGTTCCCTCCATGTCCCGCGTCTGGTGGGGCGTGCAGACGTACTCGTAGGTCCCCGCCGTCTCGAACTCGTGCTCGAAGGCGTGCCCCTCCGCGGCGGCGAGGCCGGACTCGAAGGCGCCGCCCCTGTCGACGACGTTGTGGCTGCCGCCCACGCCGGTCCACTCCCAGGCGACCGTGGTCCCGACGTCCACCCGGATAGCCGCGGGCGCGAAGGAGAAGCCGCCGTCCGCGCCGACCGCGACCGCGACGGTCTCCTCGCCGGTTCGGTCGACCGTCTCCGCCTCGCCGCCGTCGTCGCCCGGGATGAGCACACCGGCACAGCCCGCGATCCCGGCGAGCGAGGCGGCACCGGCGACCGAGAGCAGCTGACGTCGCGTTCGCGCGTTCATGCCGGAACGACGGACCGGACGGTATAAAACGATCCGAGGGCGGCGGAGGTGGGCGAGCGAGCGCGACGGACGAGGGCGACGACCGAGCGCGACGGACGAGGGCGACGACCGAGCGCGACGGACGAGGGCGACGACCGAGCGTGACGAGCGAGTCGACGAGGGAAAGGGGCTTGTACGGCCGCGACCGAACTGAGCGGTATGAGCGAGTGGACAGACGCGATCGTCGGCGAGCGCATGACCGTCGACAACCAGTTCACGGACCGAGTATCGGCCTCGCGGTTCTCCAGCCAGGAGTGGGGCCTGATCATGACGGCGACGGAGTTCGAGATCGAGAACCCCGCCGACCCCGACGAGGCCCGCCTCGTCGCCGACACCTCCAGCCTCCCGGCGATCATGCCGGAGCTCGAGAACGTCCGGTCACAGGTCGCCGCGATGGGCGGCGCGGGAGGGCAGGGCGACGGCGGTAGCTCCGGCGGCGGGCTCGTCGACTCGATCAAGGGCGCGCTCGGACTCGGCGGCGGCGACGACGGCGGCGTCGACGACGAGGAGCTCGAGGCCGCCGAGCGCCTCGTTCAGGAGTACGCGGACGAACTGCAGGCGCACCTCGAGGACAACGGTCGCTGGGAACAGGTCAGGCTCGCGTATCGGGAATAAACGGTCGGACGCGGTCGACGGTCCCCCGGTCGCTAATCCATGTCGCCGCCGTGGAAGAGCGTCAGCTCCTCGGCCTCGTAGATGCTTATCAGCTCGCTGACGATCTCGTCGTACTCCTCGTCTTCGACGCGGAGCGAGTCGAGCCGCTCGACCGTCTCCTCGTCGAGGTGGATCTGAGGCATACGCGCAGATTCGTCGGCTATGTTATAAAAAGCCTCGGTGGATTTCGCCGACGGAAGATCCAACCCCCGACTCACTCCTGGCGATGTCGCCTCGGTTGACCGTCCGGCCCCGCGATTTCGTTCGCGTCGTCCGCGAGGTGGCGCCGGGCCATCCGTTCTATGTCCGCTTCGGTGAGGCCGTCGCTCGGAAGCAGCAGGCGACCGTTGAGGCGGACAATCGAGTCGGCCTGATCGAGGATCGTGACGAGCCTTGAGCAGTCGAGAACGGGACCGTCCGTCCGCGTTGTTCCGACCAGTTCGCTCAGGGGATCAAACTCCTCGAACAGCTGTTTCTGCTCCTGTCCGAGCCGAACCGACAGCGAGAGGACGGACCCGCGTTCGACGTGATGTGAGATCGGTGACTCTGATCGCACCAGGTTCATCTGCGTCGCCAACGCGGCGTTCGAAGCCAGCGAGACGCCGGGGTCCCCGACGAGGCGAATCCGATTCTCGTCGGCGAGATCGGAGAGCCAAACGCTCGCGCTCGTCGACGTCCCCATCGCCAGCAGGGCCACGGCCGACCTGAGCCCCGTGGACGACAACGATTCCCCGGCAACGATCGACCCCACGCCGCCGTTTTCGACGACTCTGAGGCCTTCCCGCACGTCGTCGGTCCCCTCGAAGATCGCCAGCGCCGGCGCGTCCTCGAGGTCGTCGAGCGCCACCGTCCCGTCGGTCGCGACGACGCCCCCGTCTCCGACCGGAAGCCCGCAGTACGCCACGTCGACGCCGGGGTCGGAGAGCGCCGTCGCGACGGTGTCCGCGTCCGGTCGATCGAGGACCTCCCACTCGCCGACGCCTTCGGGGACCGCCGGCTCTGCGAGGGCGCGCCGAACCGCGTCGGCGCGCGCCGCCGAGTCGACCATCGCGACGACGCGGATCTCGCCGCGAGCGGTGGTCTCTCGCGAGAGTCGGTTCTCGTAGGCCGCGGGCGTCAACACCGACGTGCCCGCGGGGAGCGGGTCGTCGTCGGGGTCGGGGGACCCGTCCGACGGAGCGAACCACGGCGACGTCGCGAGCGCAGCCGGCGCCGCCGGGTCCGCTGGCTCCGCCGCGCCGCGCACCCGCACCGGCGCCAGCACGTGCGCGAGGTGGGGAAGCAGCTCGGCGCCGGCGGGACCCGGTCGGAGCACCGCCTCGGTCGGCCAGTCGGGGGCGTAGGGAGCGACCGTCGCCGGGTCGACTTCGAGGTACTCCATCAGCCGCTCGCTCATCGAGCGGTCCGCGAGCTTCGGGGGGTAGAAGGGGAGCTCCGGGCCGACCCGCTCGTACTCGTACCGGTCCGAGGGGACGTACCCCTCGGTCCGGGCGAGCGTGTCGAGGAAGAACCACGTCCGGAGCAGCTCCTCGGCGCGCGCCTCGAGCGCGGCCCCCTCGGTCGGCAGCGACTCGACGTAGCCGTTGTCGAGCCGTATCGCGGGCGCGTCGCCGACGGTCATCCCCGCGCCGAGGTAGTACGAGAGCGTCGAGAGCCGATAGACGTCCGCGTACTCGGGTCGGACGACCACCTCGACGCCGGTGTCGGGCCGAGTCAGCGGGCTCGGGACGTCGAGCTCGTCGCCGCGCTCGATCAGCGGCGGGTAGCCGCGGAGCGTCGGCCACGAGCGCTCGGGGGAGAACTCCTTGATCGACGAGCCGAGCACAGAGACCGCCTCGGCCAGCGCGGCCGGGTCGTCGGGGACCGTGATCGTCGCCTCCGGTCTGGTGTGGAGCGACCGTGCGCCGACCGTGACGGTCGCCGGCCGGTCGAACTCGATGTCGACCGCCCCGCCGTCGTTCATGCCGGTCGTCGAGACCGCCACGTCGGGCGCGCGAACCAGCGCCTTGGTCACGCCGGTGACGTCGAAACAGTACGACCCCCGGGGGAGCTCCGTCGGCTCGCTGAGCTGCGCGACGAACTCGCCGTCGATTCCGCGGACGCTCACCACAGAGTAGTCGGGGACCGAGATCGACTCCGCCTCGAAGCTGACCGCCTCGTCGACCGGAAAGGGGAACAGCTCCGGAAGCGCGGGCCGCGGTTCGGGTTCGCGGTCCAGCACGAGCCGGAGTTCTTCGCCCTCCAGCGCGTCGCGGACGCGGAGGGTCTCGCCGTCGACCTCGAAGCCCACTCGCCCGCCGAACGACTCGTCTCTCACTGTCGTTTGATGCATCTGCAACAGTTATGAGGGTGTCGGAAAATCTCGCCTTTCGGAGTCTCTCTCCCGTCACAACCGGATTTTTCACCGTCTCGTGGTAACAGCTGTGACGGCACAGTCTTAACAGCTTCCGGACGCGACACGACGGTATGGACGAGGCCGCGGCGTCCGGACGTGACGAGACCGTGGCGTCCGCCCTCGCCGAGGCGTTCCCGGGGCGGAGCGTCGGCCGGCTCGCCGACGTGGGACCGTCGTGGAACGGCGCCAACGAGACCGTCGGCGTCGTCTTCGCCGACGGCGGCCGGGCGTTCTGTAAGGTGGCGGTCGACGCCGACGGCACCCGGATCGCCCGCGAGCTGGCGGTGCTGCGGTACGTGGCGGCCGAGCGACCCGTCGCCGTCCCGGCGGTGCTCGCCGCCGACCCCGACGCCGACGCGCCGTATCTCGTCACGGGACCCGCTCCCGGCCGCGAGCTCCTCGGCGTGTGGGAGGAGCTCGGCGGTGAGTCGGGCGGAGACGGGGACGCCCGACGGGAGGCGCTCCTCCGCCGCGTCGGCGCGACGCTCGCGACCCTCCACGCCGAGCGGTTCGAGACGCACGGCGACATCGTCGGGAGCGACGCGCCAGGTGAGCTCGACCTCGACCGCGCGCCGTGGCCCGACGTGCTCTTGAAAACCGTCGAGCGCACCCGCGAGATCGGCACCTCCGAGCGGCTCGCCGACCACTACGACGCCGTCGTCGACTGCGTGGAGGCGAACCGCGACCGCCTCCGCGGCGCCCCCGCCGCGCTCCTCCACGGCGACGTCGCGATGCCGAACCTGTTCGTCCGCGAGGGAGACGGACCGGAGGGTGTGGCCCCGATCGACTGGGAGCTCGCCCACGTCGGCGACCCCGCCCGCGACCTCGTCCGGGCGGAGGACCAGCTCCTCAACGGGTTCGACGAGCGGGGGGCGAAGCGGTACGCGGCGGCGCTGTACGCGGGGTACCGCGAGCGCGCCGGCGGGCTCCCGGAGGGGTTCGCGGCCCGCCGTCCGATATACGAGGTCGTCCGGATGCTCGGCCGCTCGGGGTTCATCGACCAGTGGACGACCTACCTCGACGAGCCGCTGGCCGCCCTCGTCGACAGGGCGGAGGCGGAGATGGCGGCGCGGTTGGAGGCGGTCTGAGAGGCGCGGTCGGTTTCCGGGGGACGCCCGTCAGCGGTTCCACGCCGCGTCGTCGGGGTCGATCCGCCGGTCGCCCGGCTCCAGCGCGTCGACCTCCTCGAGGACGGAGGGGTCGATATCGACGGCGGCGGCCCGGAGGTTCTCGGCGACGTGGTCGCCCGTCGCCTTCGGGATCGGCGTCACGCCGCGGGCGAGCGCCCACCCGAGCGCGAGGACGGCCGGCGAGAGATCGTTGCGCTCGGCGACGCCTTTGAACTCGTCGTCGTCGAACAGGTCCCCGCGCGCCAGCGGCGAGTAGCCGACGAGCCGGTGGTCGAACTCCTCGGCGAGCTCGCGGAGCTCGGGCTGCTGAAAGCGCGGGTGGCACTCCACCTGGTGAGCGGCGATCGGCGCGTCGAGCGTCTCGCGGGCCTCGCGGAGCAGCTCGGGCGTGAAGTTCGAGACGCCGACGTGGTCGGTGAGCCCCGCGTCGCGAAGCTCGTCGAAGACCGGGAGCGTCGCGGCGGCGTCGTACGCCCGGATCGGCCAGTGGACGTACAGCAGGTCGACGCGGTCGAGTCCGAGCCGGTCGAGGCTCTCGCGGGCCGTCTCGCGGACGTCCTCGGGCGCGAGGTTCTCCGGGTGGACCTTCGTGGCGACGACGACGTCGTCGCGGTCGACGTCGGCGGCGGCGATCCCCTCGCCGACCGCCGCCTCGTTGTCGTACATCTGCGCGGTGTCGACGTGGCGGTAGCCGGCCTCCAAGGCGGCGGTCACCGTGGCGGCGCACTCCACGGGGTCGTCGAGGCCGGAGGTGCCGAGTCCGAGCGGCAGTTCCAGTGGCGGCATGCCGCCCGATTCCGCCCCCGAATTTAAAAGGGCGCGCTCACCGGAACGGATCGCGGGGTTCCGCCCGCATACTGCGGGGAGCCCCGGCAACGGGCGCGTGTCCGGTGTTTTCATCGGCTTGGAAACCGCTCGGCGTTATATCACCGGTGGCTGACATACGTTCCCTCATGACCAACGGGATCCACGTCGAATTAGCGATGTCGGCCTGCGACGGCTGTCCCGTGGCCGCGCTCTCGTCGAGTACCCCGGTGGAGGAGATGCGAGTCGACTCGGGAGAGGACCGCGTCGAGTTCGTCGCCGCCGACCCGCCCGCCGACCCGCCGACGGGCCTCGATCTCGTCGAGTTCGGCGGCCGGGCGCACGGGCGCTACGAGATCGCCTGCGAACGCCCCGACGCCGACGAGATCCGCGGGATAACCGACGCGGCCACCGACGGCGGCGTGGCCGTTTGGCCGCCGGGCGGCGACGCGGTCGTCGAAGCGGCGCCGGACGCCGAGTCGGAGACCGACGGCCCCGGTCCCTCGCCAGCGACCGAGGGCGAGGGTGTGTGCGCGGGGTGTACGTGCGGCGGGCTCCCGGCGGCGTTCGCGAACTTCCCGGTCTCGCCGCGGCGGACCGAGATGGTCGACGGCGAGATCCAGGTCTCGTTCGTCCTGAGCGGCCACGAGGAGCTGCGGGCGATCGTCGACGAGTGCGAGGCGTCCGGGCTCGACGTGGAGCTCCGTCGGCTCTGCGTCGACCGCGGCAGCAGCGACGAGGACGACTGCTGTCCCGATGTGGTCCCCGTCGACCTCGCCGGCATGACGGACCGCCAGGTCGAGATCGCGAGGGTCGCCGCCGAGAAGGGATACTTCGAGGCCGGCGGCGCCTCGGCCGCCGACGTCGCGGCCGAGTTCGACCTCGCGAAGTCGACCGTCTCCGAACATCTCCGCGCGGTGACGACTTCGCTCTTTTCGCAGCTGTTCGGGAACGGAGACCGTATTTAAACCCCCGAACAGTTCGCCGGCAGGTACCCGGGCGGTTCGACCGTACTGATCAGTAGCGGGGTCGAACCGATCGCTTCGGCTCCGACCGCCCATGACCCAGTGGACACAGCTCGGACCGCGGGAACGCGAGCTTCTCGCCGTCCTGCGGCGCGCCGACGACACCCTCGCGGCCCGCGACCTACACGACGCGGTCACGCGCCGCGGCGACGACGTCGCGTACACGACGGTGAAGCGGACCGTCGACCGCCTCGTCGAGAAGGGGCTCGTCGAACGGGAGACCGAGTCCCACCGCGGGGCGACGCGGCACCGCTACCGGTTCGACGCCGAGGCCGCCCGACGACGACTGATCCCGGAGTTCGTCGCCGAACTCCGCGCCGTTCTCGGCGATCGAGCGATCGAGCGGATCGCGGTCCGAACAGCGCGTGACGACGACATCGACGAACGCTCATGACACGACACACTCAGCAGCCGGCGAACGAGGAGGAACCAGACGAACAGCAGAACGAATCGCCGGACGGGTTCGATTCGCTGCTCCCCGGACTCCGCCGACGGGACTTCATGAAGGCCGGGGCCGCGGTCGGCGGCCTCAGCGGGCTCGCCGGCTGTACCAGCCTGCTCAGCGACGAGGGCGACGGGACCGTCTCGGCCGCCCCCGGTCACTCGGTCCCGCCGGGCGAGATGGACGAGTACTACGCGTTCCTCGGCGGCGGTCAGTCCGGGGACGTCCGCGTCGTCGGGCTCCCGTCCATGCGCGAGCTCATCCGTATCCCGGTGTTCCAGCGCGACAGCGGGCGCGGCTACGGGCACGACGACGAGAGCCGCGAGATGCTCGAGGAGGCCGGCGGCTACACCTGGGGCGACACGCACCACCCGCGGATCAGCCAGACCGACGGCGACTACGACGGCCGGTTCGCGTACGTCAACGACAAGGCGAACGGCCGGATGGCCCGGATCGACCTGACGTATTTCGAGACCGACGCCATCGTCGACATCCCGAACCAGCAGGGGACGCACGGGTCCTGCGCGCAGCTGCCCGACACGGACCTCATCTTCGGCGTCGGCGAGTTCCGCACGCCGATCCCCAACGACGGGACGGGCGACTTACACGACCCCGACGAGTACGGCGCCGTCCTCGCCGCGATCGAACCCGAGTCGATGAACGTCGAGTGGGAGGTCCTCGTCGACGGCAACATGGACAACGGGGACGGGAGCAAGGAGGGGCGGTACTTCTTCACCACGGGCTACAACAGCGAGGGCGCCGTCACCGAGAAGGGGATGACCCGGTCGGACCGCGACAACGTCAAAGCGTTCGACATCCCGCGGATCGAGGCGGCCGTCGAGGCGGGCGACTACGAGATGATAAACGAGGTCCCCGTCGTGGACGGCCGAAAGGACAGCCCGCTCAACCAGGGCGACGACCCGGTCGTCCACTACATCCCGACGCCGAAGAGCCCGCACGGGATCAGCGTCACGCCGGATAACAAGTACGCGATCGCGAGCGGGAAGCTCGACCCGACCGCGTCGGTCATCCAGATCGACAAGATCGACGAGGTCGACGATCCGACCGACGCCATCGTCGGCCAGCCGAAGCTCGGGCTCGGTCCGCTCCACACCGCCTACGACGGCCGCGGGCACGCGTACACGTCGCTGTTCATCGATTCGCAGGTTGTCAAGTGGGACATCGAGAAGGCCGTCGAGGCCGATGCACGGTCCGAGAGCCCCGTCATCGAGAAGATCGACGTCCACTACAACCCCGGTCACCTGATCGCCTCGGAGTCGTACACGGAGGACCCGGCCGGCGACTGGCTCATCTCGCTCAACAAGCTGTCGAAAGACCGGTTCCTGCCGGTCGGCCCGCAGCACCCCGAGAACGACCAGCTGATCTACATCGGCGACGACGAGGCCGGGATGGAACACGTGAAGGACTCGCCCGCACACGCGGAGCCGCACGACGCGTCGATCTGTCACCGCTCGAAGCTCGACCCCGCGAAGACGTACGACCCCGACGACCTCGAACTCGAGTACACCGACGAGGGCGAGGAGTCGATGGAGCGGGTCGCCGACGACCGCGTCGAGATCGAGATGTACTCGACGCGGAACCACTACGGGTTCCAGGAGATGACCGTCACGGAGGGCGACACCGTCGAGATGCAGGTGACGAACATCGAGACGACGAGCGACATGCTCCACTCGGTGGCGATCCCCGACCACGACGTCCACATGCGCGTCGCCCCGCAGGAGACGCGGAAGGTGACGTTCACCGCCGACGAGCCGGGCGTCTACTGGGTCTACTGCGCGCACTTCTGCAGCGCGCTGCACCTGGAGATGCGCTCGCGGCTCATCGTCGAGCCGGAGGAATAACGCCATGTCATCGTCGCTCACGCGGTTGACCGAGATCCGACGCGCGCTGCCGTTAGCTGCCGCGGTGCTGCTCGTCGGCGCGCTGCTGGTCCCGATGTGGCGGATCACGCTCACGGCGCCGCAGTATCCCGGCCAGGAGCTGCTCATCGAGCTGTACGCGTATCCGCGTCTGGGCGGCGACTTCGCCGAGGTACAGGGGCTCAACAAGTACGCCGGGTTCCACTACCCCGACCCGGTGTACATCGAGCCGAACTACGACGTCAGCGAGGCGGCGATAGACGTCCCCGAGTGGCTGCTCGGTCCGGTCGTGTTCGCGGGGCTCGCCTTCACCGGCGCCTTCGTCGCGTTCGCGCCGACGGTCCGCAAGCTCAAAGCCGGGCTCACCGCGCAGCTCGTCGGGACGATCGCCGTCTTCGTCGGCATGTTCGCGTTCATCCAGTACCGGCTCTACCAGGCCGGTCACTCGCTGGACCCGAACGCGCCGCTCCGCGGCATCGAATCGTTCACGCCGCCGCTTCTGGGCCCCTACGCGGTGGCCAACATCAGCGGCTTCGCGTGGTTCGGACCGGGCGGCTACATGACCCTCATCGCGGTCGCGCTGCTCGCCGTCGCGTACCTCGCGCGGGACCTCGACGCGACGGTCGACGAGCTCCCGGAACTGGCCCGCGCGTTCCCCGGAGCGATCCGCGACCGCGACGAGGAACCGAGCGATGAGTCCGAGCGGGACCGAGACGCCGACCGGAACCCGGAGATCGGTGGTGGCGACCATGTCAGGTGACCGGTTCGGCCTGTCGGTCGGCCGGCTCGAAACCGGCTTCCTCGTGGCCGCCTGCGTCGTCGCCGTGGTCGCGCTCGCGCTCCCGCTCGCCGCGGGTGCGACCGGGGCGTCCGGCAGCGCGGCCGCCGCCGGATCCACGAACGCCGTCGGAGCCGGAATTCCGGCGAACGACTCCGGCGCCTCCGGTCTCGACGTCGCGACAGACGTCGCGGCGACCGAGGTGACCGCGCCCGAGCGCGACGGGACCGCCGCCGTCGACGGCGAGTCGTTCGCGTCGGCGCAGGCGGCGGTCGACGCCGCTGATCCGGGCGACACCGTCGTCCTCGACGGCCGGTTCGAGGAGCGCGTGAACGCGAGCGTCGACGACCTCGAGATCGTCGCGAGCGAGGACGGCGCCGTGATCGACGGCGGCGGCGAGGGGCGCGTGATCACGCTGAGCGGCGACAACGTCACCGTCTCCGGCGTCTGGATCCGCGGCTCGGGCAGCGACCTCGACACCGAGGACGCCGGGGTGTTCGTCGCCGGCGCGGACGCCCGGATCGAGACGGTCCGGATCACCGACACGGCCTACGGGATCTGGGTTGACGGGGTCGACGACGCCGTGATCGAAGACGTGCGTATCGACGGCCGCGAGGACGTCTACCCGGTGACCGACCGCGGGAACGGGATCCACCTGTTCGAGACGAGCGGGACCGTCGTCCGCGACAGCGAGATCACGGCCACTCGGGACGGGATCTACTTCTCGTGGGCGACGGACGTCCTCGCCGAGAACAACACGATTCGACACACCCGGTACGGCGTCCACTACATGTACTCGGACGACAACCGCCTCGTCGACAACGTCGCCGCCGACAACGGCGTCGGCTACGCCCTCATGGTGAGCGAGGGGCTGACGGTCCGGAACAACACCGCCCTGCGGAGCGAGGGCACCAGCGGCCACGGCATCCTCGCGAAGGACATCGAGGAGTCGACGATAGCCGGGAATCACCTCGTCGCCAACCGCGACGGGCTGTACATCTACAACGCGCAGGACAACCGGATCCTCGACAACCTGTTGTACCGCAACGCGATCGGGATCCACAGCTCCGCCGGCAGCGAGAACGAGGTCGTCGCGGGCAACAGCCTCGTCCGCAACGACCGTGCGGTCCAGACGCCGCGAACCACGCTCGTGGAGTGGAACGACACCGACCGCGGCAACTACTGGTCGGGCGCCCGCGTCGCCGACCGCGACGGCGACGGGATAAGCGAGATCCGCCACCGCCCCGTCGGACTCGTCGAGAACATCGTCGCCGAGCGGCCGCAGGCGGCGGTGTTCGCGAACAGCCCGGCGTTCGAGGCGGTGCGGCTCGCCGAGAGCTCGTTCCCCGTCATCGAGGCGCCCGGCGTCGTCGACCGCCGCCCGCTCACCGAGCCGAACCACGACTGGCGCGCCTACGAACCGACCGAGACGGGGGAGACGGACGCGGACCGAGAGACCGACACGGAGGCCACATCATGAGAATCGACGCGAGCGACGTTCGGAAGGCGTACGGAGACGTGATCGCCCTCGACGGGCTCTCGCTCTCGATCCCGAGCGGGTCGACGTTCGGGATCCTGGGCACCAACGGGGCCGGGAAATCGACCCTGTTCCGACTGCTCGTGGGTCACGACCGCCCGGACGCGGGGACGGTCTCCGTCGGCGGGTCCGACGTGACCGAAGACGGGCGACGGATCCGCGAGCGCGTCGGCTACCTCCCCGAACACGTCGGATTCCCCGACGGGCTCACCGGGCGGGAGGTGCTCGCCGTCCACTCGGCGATCCGCGGGCTCCCGGGGGACGGACGGGTCGCTCGCGCCGTCGAGCGCGTCGGGCTGACCCCGGACGAGGCCGACCGCCGCGTCTCGGGCTACTCGAACGGGATGCAACGTCGACTCGGTCTGGCGACGGTGCTGCTTCCGGACCCCGACGTTCTGATACTGGACGAGCCGACCGCGGGGCTCGACCCCCGCGGCGTCGACGAGTTCCACGTCATCGTCGAGGAGATCACCGCCGAGACGGACGCGACGGTGGTCTTCTGCTCGCACGTTCTCCCCGAGGTCGAGCGGCTCTGTGACCGCGCGGCAGTGCTCCACGACGGTCGAGTGCGCGCGTCCGGCTCCATCGAGGAGCTCGCGGCCGACATCGGGGAATCGGGCGACGAGCCGACGGGCGAGCGCCGCGGTCAGCGCGGGCTCCGAGCGGTCTTCCGAGCGGCGGTCGCCGACGAGCCGGCGGGGGATTCGCGGGCCGACCGCGGGGAGGTGACGTCATGACCGAGACGGACTCCGCCGAGACGCGTTCGGACGCTCTCCACCCGGACGCGGCGGTGTTCAGCGCGGGGGACGAGGAGCCGACCGACGACGGCGAGACGCCCCCGTCTCCGTCGGCGACCTCCGGGGTGACCGAAACCCCGACCGTCGAGGGCGTTCGGGGCGCGCTCCGTCACGTCTTCGTCGTCGCCGTGACCGAGTACCGGCTCGCCGTCCGGAGCCGCTGGGCGCTCGCGCTGACCGGCCTGTTCGTCGTCTTCGGCGGGATGATGCTGACGTTCAGCGGCTCCGCGGTCGGGCCGGAGGGCGCCGAGCGCGTCGTGGCGTCGCTGACGAGCCTCGCCGCGTACCTGATCCCGCTCGCGGCGCTCGCGCTCGGCTACGACGCCGTCGTCGGCCGCGAGGACGAGGGGTGGCTCGCCGTCGTGTTCTCGCTGCCCGTCCGGCGCAGCGAAGTCGTCGCCGGCACGTACCTCGGTCGGTTGACCGTGCTCGCGGGTGCGACGGTGCTCGGGTTCGGATTCAGCGGCGTGCTGATCGTCCGCGAGTTCGGGATCGGCGAGTGGCCGTCCTTCCTCGGATTCCTCGTCGGCGCCGTCGGCGCCGGCGCCGCGTTCCTGGCGATCGCGGTGCTGTTGTCGACCGTCGCTCGCGAGAAGACGCACGCGCTCGGCGCGGCCCTGCTCGTGTGGGTCTGGTTCGTTCTCGTCCACGACCTGATCGCGCTCGGCGTCGTCGCCGCGTTCGAGCTCCCCGACGCCGTCCTCTCGGCGCTCGTGTTCTCGAACCCGGTGAGCGCGTTCCGCGTGCTCGTGTTGAGCGGACTCGGGACCACCGCCGGCGGCGGGTTCACCGCCGTCCTCGCCGGGAGCGGCCTCTCGACGGCGTCCCTCGCGGCCGCGCTGGCCGCGTGGTGTGTCGTCCCGATCGCCGTCGCGGCGCGACTCGTCCGCCGGCGTCGGCTCTGACTGTGTCATCTCTTCGCACGTCGCCGCCGAATCGTTCGTCGAGTCCGAAGGCGGGCGGATCGTCGAACCGGACGCGGTGACGGTCGAACTCGTCTCGTCGCTGTAGCGCGCTCCGCGCTCCGCGCTCGCGGTCGGCGGGTACCGCGACGGACGGGGGGCGCGCGACGACGGAAACGAACACGTTCGGGATAACTGACGGGCCCGTCGGGCGCAGATATCCGACTATGACACGGGAGATGTCGGTCCTCGAAGAGACGGCCGCGCCGACTGACCGCCCGGTCGAAACGCTCGACGTCGCCGATCTCGGCCCGCCGGAGCCGCTCCGGCAGACGCTCGAACTGCTCGCGGACCTGCCGGACGAAACCGTCCTCGTGCAACACAACGACCGGGCTCCGCAGTTCCTGTTCCCGAAGCTCGCGGACCGCGGCTACGCGCACGACACGGTCGAGACCGACGACGGCGTCGTCACGGCAATCTGGGCCGCGGCGGACGACTGATTCGCGTCCTCGGCGCCGAGCGCGGGCCCGCTGCCGTCGTTTATATACACCGAGCCGAACAGTTCGGTCCACTCCTCCGCAGTCCGGGAATATGCGCCGAAGGTATTCCCCCTACTCCCCTACGCCGAAGCGCATGACCCGACGCACACTCGACCGGAGAACCTTCGTTCGAACGACCGCGGCGCTCGGCGCGGCCACCGCGCTCGCCGGCTGTGGCGGGAGCGGAGACGGCGGCGACGGCGGGAGCGGAGACGGCGGTGGCCAGCAGTTCCTCTCGGAGGAGCCGGACTACGACGGCTGGTTCGACGACGCCAACAACTACGAGCAGACGGTCGACATGACCGGCTCCGACTCCGTGACCGTCGACGTCGGCGCCGGCGAGGGGCTGGCGTTCGGTCCGGCGGCGGTCGCGGTGTCGTCCGGGACGACGGTCACGTGGGAGTGGACCGGCGAGGGCGGCCAGCACAACGTGTCCGGGTCCGACGGCGACTTCGAGAGCGAGACCATCGGCGAGGAGGGGCACACCTTCGAGCACACCTTCGAGGAGTCCGGGATCCACACCTACGTGTGCACCCCCCACGAGGCGGTCGGAATGAAGGGCGCCGTCTACGTCGAGTGACGCCGCGACGATCGACCTCGACTGATGGTCCGAGGATCGATTTGGATCCAGACCCGCCCCGACAACCGACCGCAGCGGACTGACGACTGACATCACCACCGACCCACACAGATGCCACAAGCACGCCTCCTCGTCGACCTGCCCGACGGACCGTGGATAGCCGACGTCTCGCGCGAGTTCCCCGACGCGGGGTTCCGCGTGCTCGCCGCGGTCCCCGGCGAGAGCGCCGGCTTCGCCCTGGTCAGGGTCACCGCCCGCGACGCCGACGCGGTACTGTCGGCGATGGAAGGCCACGACGCGCTGACCGCCGTGTCGGTGATGGCGCGAGGGGACGGCGTCGTCACGGCCCGGGTGGAGACGGACGCGCCGCTGCTGTTGCTGGCGGCGAAGCGCTCGGGACTCCCGATCGAGATGCCCTTAGACATCGAGGACGGCGTGGCGGAGGTCGAAGTCACGGGCGAACACGAGCGCGTCGCCGAGATGGGCCGACGGCTGCGCGAGGTCGGCCTCGAGTTCGAGGTCGAGCGCGTGCGTCAGCGCGTCAACCCCGCCCGCCTGCTGACGGACCGACAGCGGGAACTTCTGCTCGCGGCCGTCGACCTCGGCTACTACGACGTGCCGCGTCGCGCCACCCTGACGGAGGTCGCCGACCACGTCGGGATCGCGAAGTCGACCTGCAGCGAGACGCTCCAGCGCGTCCAGCGAACGGTGATCCGGGAGTTCGTGGACGACCTGCCCAGTCGCCCCCTCGAGGACGAGCCGGAGATCGCGGCCGTCGACTCGTAACGGCGACCGACGGATAGCGCGACTCGATCACGACGAGACCCCCATGACCGAACCCACCGACGACCACGACCACGACGAGACCGCCGAACCGATCACCGACCGAGTCCACGACAACTCCTGGTCGGCGAACTTGGAGGAGCCGAAGTACGCCAACGACCCGGAACTGGCGGTCCGCGACGCGCTCGCGGCCGTCGACCACACGACCCCGAGGAACCACGTCAACTTGGTCACCCACGGCGACCTCGGCCATCCCGAGTCGTTCCTCTACGACGCGCTCCGCGAGGAACGCGAGGGCCTCGACCCGGAGTACGTCGAGCGGTGCGGCTGCGGCGGTCACGTCACCCGCGTGGACGTTCCTTAAAAGGCGAACGCGGGACGGACGAGCGGCCTTCCCCCAACCGACCGCCGTACTTCCCCCGACAGCCAAGCGGCTGCGCCCGTTGCCATTTATATTCCGTCCGTCCCGTAGAAGAGGCCGTGTCCCCCGATCCGACCCTGCCGTTCGCGGACGGGCCGGGAGCGATCGGGACCCACGCCGATCCGGTGCTCGTGGACCCGTCGCCGTCGCTGTTGACGGCGGCGGTCGAGGCGTACCGCGAGGCGGCGCCGGGGCTCGTCGGCCCAGACCCGTCGACGCTTCGGGCCGAAGCGGAGGGGGACTCGCCAGCGTTATCGGAGACGCTCCCCTCGGAGCTTCCGTCGCTCACCGTCCTCGCGAGCGACCGCGCGGCCGACGCCGTCGTCGACCGCTTCCATCCCGCGAGCCGGCTCGCGGCGCTCGTGGAGGCGGAGGTCTGGGACCTCCTGACGCTGCCGGAGCCACAGCCGAACGCGGCTCTCGTCGGTCGAACGACGGGATTCGCGCTCGTCCCGGCCGAGGGCTCGAAGCACGAGAACACCGACGCCGGTGACGGTCCCGAGACGTGGTGTCGAGTCGGCGACGACCCGACGCTCCGGGAGCGCTACGCCCCGCTCGTCGAAGCGGCCGAGGTGCGCGGCGTGCGGACGCCGAGTCGCCGTCGCGCGTACGAGGCGCTGCGGGAGCGCTGCGGCCTCGACGTCGCGGGCGACGCGATCCGCGCGCTCGACGCCGGAGTCGTCGACGGCGACGCCCTCGATCTGGCCGGCGCGCGCCGCCGCGCGTACGTGGTCGGCGTCCAGCGCGGCGCGCTCGACCGCGACCTGCGTCGCGCCTGCGAGGACGCCGGGCTCGGGAGCTCGGCGACGTTCACGCGGATCAAGCGGGAGCTCCGCGACGCGGGACTGCTCGGGACGGAGTCGGTCCCGCAGCGGGTCGGTCGCCCCCGAGAGCGGCTCGTCGCCCGCGGCGGGCTCGCCGACGCCGACGGGCCGATAGAGGCGGTCGCGGCGGCGCTGGACGCGGTCTGATGCGGGATACTTAAAAACGGCTCCGCGAGGGCGGCCGCCCTCAGTCGTCTTTCGTCTTGATGTCGGCCGAGAGCCCCTGCGCCATCTCGATCTCCGTCGAGTTGTTCAGGGTCCACGCGGTGCGGTCGGTGACCGCCTCGATGGCCTCCCGGGCGGAGGGGTAGCCGTTGCCGGACTTCTTGACGCCGCCGAACGGGAGCTGGACCTCGGCGCCGATACAGGGGAGGTTCCCGTACGCGAGCCCGAGCTCGGCGCGGTCGCGGTAGTAGTTGATCTGTCGGTAGTCCTCGGAGACGATCGCGCCGGCGAGCCCGTACTCGGTGTCGTTCTGGATCTCGACCGCGCGCTCGATGTCGCCGTCGTACTCGAGCAGCGCGACGTGCGGCCCGAACACCTCCTCGTGGGTACACCGGAGGTCCTCGCTGGGGTCGGCCTCGTAGACGAACGGGCCGATCCAGTGGCCGTCCTCGTGGCCGTCGGGGACCTCGTCGGCGTCGAGGTCGGTGCGGTCGACGAGGACGTTCACGCCCTCGCTGCGGGCGAGCTCGTTGTACTCCGCGACCTTCTCGTAGTGCTCGGCCTCGATGAGCGGCCCCATGAACGTGTCTTCGTCGAGCGGGTCGCCGACGGCGACGTCCTCGGCGATCTCGACGAACCGCTCCTTGAACTCGTCGTACACGTCGGTGTGGACGATCAGGCGCTCGGAGGAGACGCAGCGCTGCCCGGTCGTCTTAAACGAGGACATCACCGCGGAGTGGACCGCGACGTCGAGGTCGGCCGCCTCGGTGACGACGATCGCGTTCTTGCCGCCCATCTCGCAGGCGACGCGCTTGCCGGGGACCCCGCCGAGCTTGTCCTGGATCAGGTGGCCGACCTCCGCCGAGCCGGTGAAGATGACCGTCTCCACGTCGTCGTGCTCGACGATCGCGTTGCCGGCGTCGCCGAACCCCTGGACCATGTTGAACACGCCGTCCGGGATCCCGGCGTCGTCGAACATCTCCGCGATGATCTGCGCGCACCACGGGGTCTGCTCGGCCGGCTTGAAGACGACGGTGTTCCCCTCCACCAGGGCAATTGCCATGTGCCAGTAGGGGATCGCGACGGGGAAGTTCCACGGGGTGATACAGCCGGTGACGCCGCGGGGCTTCCGGCGCATGTACGCGTCCTTCGCCGGGATCTCGGAGGGGACGATGTCGCCCTTCGGGTGACGCGCGTCGCCCGCGGCCCACTCGACCATGTGCGCGGCCTCGACGACGTCCGCCTTCCCCTCGCTGATCTCCTTCCCGCACTCCTTGGTGACGACCCGTCCGAGCTCGTCGGTGCGCTCGCGCAGCTCGTGGTACACGTCCCAGAGGTACTCGGCGCGCTCGATTCGGGAGAGCTCGCGCCACTCCGCGAACGCCTCGTCGGCCGCGTCGACCGCGCGGTCGACGTCCTCGGGGGTCCCCTGCCGGAACTCGCCGAGTGACTCCCCGGTCGCCGGGTTCTCGCTCTCGAAGGTCTCCGAGCCCGCGCCCGAGACCCACTCGCCGTCGATGTAGTGTTGGTACGGCTCCGACATGGACGGTGCTTACCGTCGCCGCGCCCAAATATCCCACCCGACCATGGGCGGCAGAGTCTTTGTGATGCGGTACCACGGAAGAGGTAGTAATGGCGACGACAGACGCGACCGGGGCGGACGAGTGGTCGGGGACTCGGCTCACGCTCGACCTGTGGCATCCGAACTGCTGGGCGATCGAGGCGACGAACAGAACCGCGGGCGGCGTCCTCGCCCACGCGATATACAACTCGCCGCGGACCGACCGCGACGCGCCGAACTCGGTGAACGGCCTGTTCACGGCGTTCGCCGACACGAACGAGGAGGTCGAGGCGCTGCTCGACGCGATCCGCGAGTCCGACCGGGCGGGGAACCTGCTCGAGCTCCAGGAGCGATTCGGGCGCGCGAGGGACGCCCCGGGCAACGTCGTCCGCGAGTTCTTCCTGGAGTACGACCCGGCCGACATGGTGTGTCCGACGCTGCTCGAACACGGGTTCGTCCACAGCGCGCCGGTCCGGATCGAGGACGGCCGCGAGGAGTGGCAGGTGTGTTTCGTCGGCGAGCGGACCGAGATCCGGGAGTCGCTCGACGCGGTCCAGGCGGACTCCGGCGCCGAGGTGACCGTGGAGTCGATGTCGTCGTCGGGGCACGCGGGGCGGACTCCCCGCGAGCAGCGGCTCGACACGCTGACGCCAACCCAGCGGGACGTGTACGAACACGCCCGCGAGGCGGGGTACTACGAGTGGCCGCGCGAGACGTCGACCCGCGAGCTCGCCGACGACATGGACGTCTCGAAGACGACCCTGCTCGAACACCTCCGGAAGGCGGAGGCGAAGCTGCTCGATCCGTGACCGCCGCCTCGGATCAGTTCCCCACGACCGCTCGCAGCGCGAACAGCGCGTTCGACTTGCGCTCTCGGATCCGCCGGTAGAAGTAGGAGAACCACTTGGTCCCGTACGGGATGTACTGGTAGACCGCCACGTCGTCTTCGGCCGCGAGCTCGAACTGCGCCGACTCCCGGACGCCGGTCAGCATCTGCACCTCGTAGGGGGTGCCGTGCTCGGCGTGCAGTTCCTTCGCGTGCTCGATCATCGCGGGGTCGTGGCTCCCGACGGCGATCCCGTCGTCGAACGCCTCGAACATGTACGCGAGGCAGTCGCGGTACGACTCGTCGACGCGGGCCTTCTCCTTGTACGAGAGCTCGGCTGGCTCGTCGTACGCGCCCTTGACGAGCCGGACCTTCCCCG
>Ga0207714_1000495_pt1 | contig 27112 bp, 18 predicted proteins | sample PonA232FremontCA_2_FD_187270 | JGI IMG/M metagenome (GOLD analysis project Ga0207714, IMG submission 187270) | Marine sediment microbial community from Fremont, CA, USA - Pond A23 Sediment 2 (SPAdes) | ecosystem: Environmental > Aquatic > Marine > Unclassified | place: USA: Fremont, California...
GGGCGGCACCAAAATCGATCCTGCCCCGAAATGAGGGTTTATCCGCCGCCACATTCAGCCCTTCAAAAATATAATGATTATCGGGGCCTTCGCTCCGGGTAAGCCGGATGCCCTCTCCAGGCCGAACCTCCCTCATGTAATTGACCGACAGCAATCGTGGATAATGATCCTGATGGAATTCGAAAGAAAAAGTATCCATCATCCAATCCACATAGCGGGTGGAAGTGACATGTTTATTCAGGTCAAAGTCAAAATAAGACGGGTGAATGTCATGGACAACCCCGTTTTGCGGGTGACATATTTTTTCAGGTGAATATTCCAGGCTGTTGCGGCCCTTAAGTTGTTCAAAAATTTCACTGGCCGATCCTTCAAGCCTTTTCGGGCGTTTGGTGGCATAATCTATCGCCAGCCAGCCGGAAGTTCCGCGGGCCACCACCTCATTTTGCCCGTCCCTGACAATATAATCCCGCAGGTAAATCAGCTTTTCCACATCCTTGGCCCAGGTTTCCACGCTCAACGACTCATACCACCTCAGGGGACGATAAACCTCCACCGTCAACCTGCTCAGTACCCAAAAAAGCTGATGCTTGCTCAATCCCTTGAAACCATAGCCGAGGCTGTCGGCCGACTGGATGGAAGCCTGTATCAGAAAATTCACCAGTGCACCGGGTCGCAGTCGGGTATACATGTCGGTATCTGCAGATGTAACACTAAAAGGTGCGGTTAAAATCAAATCCTCCCTGGCCAGTTTTTCCATAATCATCCATTTAGTTATCGCTTTCTAGACCCCCGCTTAGACCCCCGCTTAGCGGGGTTATGTTTTTTTTACCCCCCCCCCCCCCCGCTTAGCGGGGTTATGATCACCCCCGCTAAGCGGGGTAGAATTTAACGATCCCGTTTACCACACCCCCGCTAAGCGGGGGTAAAATTACAACGACCCCGCTAAGCGGGGGTAATAAAAATAGCAAATTTATTTTATTTGGTTAAAGACTCATTTAGGGTTTTTAATCCAAATTATATAGAACAATCATCTATTCTTATCGGCCCTATCGCCATGTAAACCACAACTTTATTCATAGCCTTGTTGCGAAGGTTCTGATTGTGTGGGTAAGTCAGTGATAAGGATCTCGCTCTGTAGATAAAAAAATTGCAAACCAAAAAACCGGAGAACCATGGCAAGGGCAGCCAAGATGATTTCCGGTTTATTTTTTCAGGGAATGGGCAGACAAAAGGAGCCATCTTTTTACTCCATGCCACCCTCGTCAAATTCAATGCTTTCCTGGCCACGGCCGGCCCTTCGCCCATTTTTATAATTGTTGATGCGCCAGGTAATATTGAGCATCACGATGGGCGAGTCGTGCCGGTAAAGCCGGTAAGCATAAAAATCCGCCCCGTTGATTTCTGATTCATACCTGGCCGTACTAAAAATATCGCGGGCCTGCAGGGTAAAATTGAGTTTATTGTCCAAAAAGGACTGTCGAAGGGCACCATGAACGGCAAAGTAACCTGATTCCTGCTCCTGGGCTTCCACTTCGGGGCTGTGATAAAAAGGATTGATCTGAAGCCGTGTATTTTGAGCGAGGTTGAAAACCTGGCTCCAGCGCAATGACCAGGTAAAACTGTGCTTATCAAAATCCACCTGGTTGAGCTGACCATTCACGCGGTAATCATAAAAATTACCAGTGAGGCTGGTTTCCCACCACCTGGTCAGGTTCATATTGAGCATCAACTCAGCGCCCAGGGAATAATCGGTCCCGACATTTTCAAAAGTCTGCAGCATGATGTTCTCCTGATAAACACTTCTTATGCGCTCAATCCGGTTGGAGGTTGAACGGTGGTAGGCCTCGAGCGAAAAGGAATTCCGGTTGAATTCCTTCTGATAACCAATCTCCCAAGAGTTGATGTATTCGGGCTGCAGATTGGGATTGCCCTGCCTTACATTATAGGCATCCGACCAGGTTATAAAAGGCTCGAGGAACCAGCCCCTGGGGCGGTCTATTCGGCGGGAATAACTGGCCATCAATTGATTTTTGTTGGGAAGCTGATAAGAAAAATGAAGGGTGGGGAAATAATCCCAGCGGTCGATATTAAATCGCTCCCCGACTTGATCAAGGCGGATATCCCGGTAGGTATACTCTCCCCTTAACCCGAACTGATAGCCCAGGTTTTGCCACTCCCCGCTTACCAGGGCATACCCTGCGTGTATGCTTCGCCCGTAAGTTGATTCATGGCTGTATTGTGGCTGAAAGACATAATCGCCCAGGTTAGAGTGGTAATAATACACTTCATTCCATTCATCCGAATTACCAAGGCGTCCCTGCATGCCCGCTTCAATCTGAAAAGTTTCTGAAAAAGGTTGCATATAATTGATCCGATAGCGTAAACCTTTTCCGGGGCCTCCTTCAAGGGATTTCTGGCCGTTTTGGATTCTATCTTCAGCGTTGCGCAAGGTATTGATTGAATTATCTTCCCCATCTCTTTGATAGAACATGAACTGCAAGTCCAGTTTGTGCTTTTTAGAGGTAAACCGTTTGGAGTACTCGGCATTGAGGGCCCAAAAATCTCCGCCGCGGTCATTCAACTCCTCACTTCCATATTGATAGGAAACTCCTTCAGCGGAGTTCCATTCCCTGAAAAGGGTATTGGCGTTGTGTTCCCCACCGCGGGATCCGTACCGGGCACTAAGACTAAAGGTATTGCTTTCATTGGGCGTCCATTCTATCCCTGCCCGGCCACTGTAATATTTCCGGGTGCGTTGGTGGTCACCTTCTGTGGTAAGAAAAAAGGTGGTATCCCCGGCATAGGTCCGGTTCTCCTGTTCGATGAAGCCGGGATAGGTATTGTCGGTATAATCAGCTCCGAAAAAAACATTAAAATTCCGGCTGCGGTAGTTCAATAAAAAATCACCCCCATATTTTTCCTGAAGCCCTACATCGAAGTGGGTAATGCCACTGATGCCCTGAAGGGTACGTTTTTTGGTGATGATGTTTATAATGCCGGCTGTCCCCTCGGGGTCATATTTGGCAGAAGGATTGGTAATAATCTCGATGTCCTTGATCGTTCCGGCAGGTATCTGCTGCAAAGCATCGTTGGCCTCGAGTACGGTGGGGCGGTCATCTATAAGCACCGTAAAATTGCTGTTTCCACGCAGGGTGACATTGCCTTCTATGTCCACCTGGATGGCCGGGACATTCTCCAGTACGTCGACGGCTGTACCGGAGATGGAGGTATATTGTTGATCCACATGCACCACCTTCTTGTCGATCTGGTATTCCATGGCATGCTCATTTGCCCGGACGGTGACTTCTCCGATATCGGCAGCCAGTTGCTCAAGGGCAATTTTTCCCACATCAAGCTGCTTGGCCTCCTCGCCCAGAACGATCTGCTGCATTTGGCGGGCATAACCTATAAAACCCACTTTTAATATATAGCCTCCCGCCTGCCTGACCTCCAACTGAAAATGCCCCTGCATGTCGGTGGCAATCCCACCGATCAGGCTGCTGTCAGGATAACTCAACAACGTAACCGTAGCATATTCCATGGGGACATCACTGCTACGATCTACCACTGTGCCCCGAATGCTGTAGGGCGAATTTCCACGCCCACTTTGCGCCTGTATTGCATGCCCCTGAAACAGGAGCATAAGCACCAGAGCCACCCCTAAAAAACATTTTTTTCCCATTGATTCCATCTATAAAAATGATTGATGATCCATAAATGACTGCAATCCAATAACATCCCTTTAATCAGATCCATTGCCAACCCACGGCCTTATCCATGGATCTTTGTCAAAGATCCTGCAAAGAAATCGTTTTTAAGATTCGCTTTCAGAACCTTGGGCTATACAAATTAAACAATCAATTCTGTAGAAATTCTGTAGGCCAAAATCCCTGTCCGGAAAAAGATAAAACGCGTCATCTTTAGAAGACTTGACAAAAAACAGGGATAAAGACAAAATGTTCATCTTATTGCTGGTATTCAGCTCATTGTCGTGTAAAGAAAGGATGATCAACGGGTTTAGGCCTTTGGGCATTTAGGGGTGAATGATTAATTTTACCCACAAAATTTTTATTATGGAATTACCGGTGGCCATCCTTCTTTTTCTGTTCTCCACGCTGGTCATTGCCATAGCGGGGACCAAACTCACGCGGGTAGCGGACCAGATGGCAGATCTCACTGGTTGGGGGGAAGCGCTTTTCGGGGCCATTTTCCTGGGGGGCACCACATCTCTGCCGGGCATTGTCACCTCGGTGGTAGCCGCCGTCAACGGGCATCCCCAACTGGCCATATCCAATGCCATCGGGGGCATAGCTGCACAGACCCTGTTTTTATCGATTGCCGATATATCCTACCGCAAAGTCAATCTGGAGCATGCCGCGGCCTCTTTTGCCAATTTGATGCAGGGCATTTTATTGATCGGTTTGTTGGCTTTGGTGCTGCTTGGCATGTCAGGCCCAAACATCACCCTCTGGCACATTCATCCGCTTTCGATTTTAATGATCGCGGTGTACCTGGGAGCTTCCCGGCTCATATCACGGGCCAAAGACCGGCCCATGTGGAGCCCGCGGATCACACTAGCCACAGTGCAGGACGTACCTGACCGCCGAAACATAGAAAATTTAAATCTTAAACGCGTCACCCTAAAATTCATTTTACTGGCCATTGCGGTTGGACTGGCCGGATATGCGGTGGCCAAATCGGGCATCGCCATTGCCGGCAAGACCGGACTGAGCGAAACCCTGGTAGGGGCATTGTTTACGGCCATCTCCACTTCCATCCCTGAGCTGATTGTCTCGCTGGCGGCCGTCCGTCAAAAGGCCCTGACCCTCTCGGTAGGCAACATCATCGGGGGCAACACCTTTGATGTGCTTTTCGTGGCCTTCGCAGATATTGCCTATTTAAACGGCAGCATCCTGCATGCCATCAGCAGCAACCAGGTTTACGTAGCTGCCCTGACCATGTTGATGACCACCATCCTGACCATGGGACTGCTTCACCGCGAAAGAGAGGGCATCGGCAAAATCGGTTGGGAAAGTATGCTGATCATCGTGGTCTACCTGGCGGGAAACGCCTACCTTTTCCTATAAATCCGAATCGGGTCCCTTTTCTTCAATCCGGAACACATGCCGGCCTTCTTCATAGGCGTAAGAAATATCCAGACCGGAGACCTGGCAGATTTTTTTGGCAATGGCCAGGCCCAGGCCCAGGGTTTTCTGGCCCCGGCCCCGACTAAACCGGTCGAAAATCTGCTCTGACTCAAAATTGGGCTGCGCCCCGGGGTTGGAGAAAACCATCCTGCCCCGGCCTGTTTCAATCCGAATGGTTGACCCCCGGGTTGCATACCTTAAGGCATTTTTGAACAGATTGCGCAGCAATATATCCAGCAATCCCGGGTCAATGGTCAGGGCATGTTCAGGGTCCAGCTCCTTTTCAACGGTCAGTTCCTTCATTTCAACCATCTCATGGATTTTCTGCAGGTGATCCTCGATCACCGGAGCAGTTGTAACGGTCTGGATGTTCTGAAATTCCTGGTTCTCAATTTGCGTGAGCAGATTCAGCGCCCTGCCCAGCCGTGACAGCTGCTGGGTCTCTTCATATATGGCCTTAATCTGAGTGGCTTGTTCCGAAGTTAGGTTGTTATGAGAAATTAAGGCTTCGGTTTTATTTTGAATGATGCTCAGGGGCGTCTGCAGCTCATGCGACATATTCTCGGTATACTCCTTCAATTGAAAATAGTCGCTTTCAATGCGTTGCTGCATCCGCTCATACAATTGCTTAAGCCGGTCGAACTCCTGGGTCGATGTTTTGATGTGCTTCAGTGAAGCGGCCCGGCCAATCTTATAAGAGGCCATTTGCTTTAATATCCGCCGGAAGGGTTCTAGCAGATACCCCGAAAACACATAATTGGCTACCAGAAGGGCCATTGCCAGCAACAGAAAAACGGGCAGCACGATATGATACACATCATCCTTGAACCGGTAAAGCTCATCGGCCTCCTTGGTCATCACAACCTTGTAATGCCGGCCGTCCACAGTCATGTAAGTGGTCTTTTTACGGTATACATTTTCTCGCTGGGTATACTCATTGACCATCACCGTATCGGTATAGGTGGGCTCAAATCGGGGCGGAACCGAAGCCACCCGTTTTATATTGGCATAGGATGAATGTCTGAACTTATCGAGGTTCTTTTCGTGTTCCAGAATATGCTCAATGCGATGTTCCCGATGAGCAAACCTCTTCTCGAGTATATTGTGCATGTGCTCGTTGGCTTCCCTCTGAAGGATAATGGCACTGATCACAAAAGAAACCAATGTAAACAAAAGATAATAAAACAATACTTTTGTCAGCAGACTGAACTTGCGTTTTCTCATTTTCATTCAGTTACAAATTTATAGCCCATACCGTACATGGACCGGATATAATTATGGCCCCCTGCCTGGCCTATCTTACGCCGCAGGTTCTTAATGTGGTTGTATATAAAGTCAAAATTATCGGCCTGGTCGATGTGGTCGCCCCACAAATGTTCAGCAATGCTCTCTTTTGTAAGAAGCCGGTCCTTGTTATAAATCAAAAACAACAAAAGATCATATTCCTTCCTGGTTAAACTCAGTTCCTGATCATACACGGTGACTTTCTTTTCATTCAAATCCAGGGCGATCTCGTTAAAAGTAAGCTTTTGCCTGCCTCCCGCCACTTTACGTCGAAGGATGGAATGGACCCGGGCATTCAGTTCAGCCTTATGAAAGGGTTTGGTGATGTAATCATCGGCTCCCTGCTCCAATCCCTGAACTTTGACATCGAGGGCATCCCGGGCGGTAAGAATGAGAACAGCTACCTGCGGCTGGTCCCGTTGCATATCCTCAAGCAATTCCAGCCCATCACCGTCAGGAAGCCCCAGATCCAATATCACCAGATCATAGCTGTATACCCCAACCTTCTCCCGGGCTTCCTGCAAGGTAAAGGCCGTTTCCATGACATAACCCTCTTCCCGGAAAAAAGCCGTAACATCGTCCACCAGCTCCGCATTGTCTTCAACCAGCAATATCTTCACCTTTTATCCTCCTGATTTATTGATTGGGTTTCAACCTTTATTGAATGCCTCCTATTAACCTTTTTGCTATCTCCGGACTGAAGCGTCCCTCCGGTGATGGTCAAGGAATATGTTCACCAGGCTTGGGTTGGTACTTCAGGTACTGCTTTCTCTACGGCGAAATTAATTTCTCTGTCCAGGGACTACTTTCTCTACGGAGCAACCAATTTCTCTGTCCAGGGACTACTTTCTCTACGGGGAAACCAATTTCTCTGTTCGGAAGCTACTTCTTCTGCCTGAATCCCCCTATCTCCGTCTGTAAAAATCCCCGCTTAATATAATAAAGCTAAATTCTGTATAAAATCTGTATAAAAATACTTTTTGGGAGTGTTCCCACAAGACAATTTTCCCTTTTGATTGTTCTGCATCTAACTTAGCTTATATTGGCATGGATGGCTCCCGTTAAGAAATTTTAAAAACCATAAGATCAACGATCATATAACGTTTTGAAAAAAATTTCAGGTACACAAAATACACTCGTCCTTGTAATTGATATAAATACGGTACCTTTTTAAATCGAGAAAATGAAATCCGAGACCTATAAATCTGTGGGCATTAAAATCTGTAAGTATTAAACATGTTGAGTGCTTAATAACGACGAAGTTAGCAAAAAGGAGTGTAGATTTATGAGGCACAAAAAATATCTTCTTTTAGCGGTTGCAATGTTGATGACGGCAGGATGTGAGCATGCCAGGGAATTCCATTATCACATCCGCAACGGGACCCGTGAAGATTTGCGGATATACATTGATTATAGCATCAGTGCGCGAGGGCACCGCCAAAAGGATACCATGTTGATCAAGCCCGGCCAGAGAGAACAGGTCTATACCCATGCCGGGCTTGGTGGATTTTACACCGGGGCCATTGAAAAGATCCGGTTTTCAGGACAGGATACTTTTGAGCATGAATGGAGGAACCGCAAAAAGTCCCGGATCAACAAACACTTTTTCCGGCGGAACTCCTGGAAGATCATCCAGCGAAGCGACGACCATGAGCATTACCAGTTTACAGTAAAAACCCGGGATTTCAACAGATCACCATAAACAGCGGGGACCTCTGACTCGTGATATTCCAGGGATATATTTTGGGTGAAAAACCACCCCGCTAAGCGGAGTAAGAAAGAGCGGTAATAGATGACCCTGCGGGGTAAGTTTTTTTGACCCCGCTAAGCGGGGTAATTTAAGGGGCTAGTTTTTGACCCCGCTAAGCGGGGTGATGTTGGAGCACCCCGCTAAGCGGGGTCTGCTGGGGTCAGGTTCGTTTGAGGGCGCTTTGTCTAAGCAACAAAATCAATAGGACTACAATGATGGCCAGCCATAGGTAGCGGTCCCAGCAGGAGTGCCTGGAAAAAAGGCCTTTTTCGGAGCTTTCGGGCCGGATGGCGACGGTATCCGTGCGGGTCTGATAAACCGTATCACGAACACCCTGCGGTGTTTTTCGCTCTAAGGCCTGCTTGCCTGCCGGCATCAATTCAAACAAAGGGATCTCCAGATCGTCCTCATCCAGCGAGTGTTTTTTTGAGCCATCCCGGTAATTGAGCTCCACCACCCGGACCAGGCCTGTATTCAGGAGGGTGGCAGTAAGTTCATTGCGCAGGGTGGAGAGCTGATCCGGTGTCAAACCGCGCCCAATGACGAAGGCGAGCGTGTCAGATTCACCATTGGGGGCATCAGCTTTTTTGGGGGAGGCCAGTTCTACCCGGGAATAAAAATCATGGTGTTGTTCAAGCCGATCAAGCAGGGTTTGGAAAAAGTCCCGCTGCACTGTTCCCAAAAGATCCGTATATTGATAAGGATAAAGAAAAGCCCCCTGACGGGCATCAATTAAATCTGAATCTTTCCAGTATCCCTGGGGAAAATGGCTTTCCACATAAACGAAATAGGTCATATGATGGGTGGCCAGCAGGTTCATCCCGCTCAGGGTCATCAGCAATGTTAGCAGCAACTTTTTCATCTATGGAGGTTCAAGATTGATTTGTCAGGCTTTCAGGAGATTAATTATAAAGCTTTTTTAATCTTTTTTGGTAAAATTCTAAATGTTTGGTTGGCTTCCACAAGAATATCTTTATTTCCAAAAGTATTTTTAGTGATAACAACCATTCATATTGCTATGCATGCCTTATTCGTCAACATTTAAACATAAAATACAACATCATCCCTCTTTTAGGATATCATCACTTCTTTTTATAAATCTCTGTTCGGGGTTTCACCATCAGGCGGACATTGAGGCTTCGGGCCTTTTCCACAGCCTCCCTGGCATAATAATGGCTTTGATCGGTGAGGTAGTCCAGTGCTTTTTGTTTATCCTTTTCATAGAGTGTGCGGGCCTTTTTTTCTATAAGGGGTTGCATTTGAAGGGCCTGGTTTTCAAGCCGGTCAAAAACCTCCCGCACCATTGGGTAAAAACGGGCATATCGGGCATCGGCTATTCTGCTCAGGGCGTGAAACACACCTGAAGCGGTTTGCGGATCTGTTTCACGATGCTTCCAAAAGGGAAAATTAAAATGATAGGCCATAAAGGGGGCATTGGTGGCCTGATCGTTCAACAATTCAGTTTTAGATTTGCCGGTACGTTTATATTCCTTTCGGGTATATATGTTGGGGAAGGACTGGGTGCCGAGGTACCAGGGTACAAAAGCACTAAGACAGGGCTGACCGAGGGAGCGCCAGAGGACCGTGCCTATTTCCACGGGCATGTCGCTGCGTTGCTGGACGATGGTCGTCTTGTGGGTGGAATAACGGCAAACGGTGTGTGGGGTATGGTGGGGATTGTACTGATGTCCATTCGACTTATCCAGGGCAGTTCCCTCATAGTGATTGCGCATAATGTCCATCACCCCGGCCAGGCTCAATTTGTGTTCAGGTTGCACGGCAACCGGCATGCCCCCCAGTTCTGCTTCCTCCAGGGAAACGGGAAAATCCTGATTCATCATTTTAGCCAGGATCCATTGGCGGTGGTTGTTGGAGTTGGACAGGTGGGCCTCGCGGGAAGCATAAGCTTCGGCAAAATCAAATTCACCATCGGTTTCCGGATCATACCATCCCCGATCAATGGCATATTCAATCAAATCGGGCGAGGCAATAAAATTATTACGGTCATCCAGGTCCACTTCGCGTATGCTAAAGGTATTGGATACCACGGCAACTTCACTATCCTTTACCCGGCGGGCTACATAATGTTTGCCCCTGACCATCTGCAGCTGCCAGGCTTCATCCGGCCCCACAATATTCAGATTGCGGCCTGAAGCCCGGTAACCATAACGATCAATCAAATCAGCGGCCATCAAAACAGCCTGACGCGCCGTTTTGGCCCGCTGAGCCAGTATAATCCGAAGCATAAAACCTATGCCTCCCTGTTCAATCTGACCCCGCTGCTCCAGTTTTTCAATTGGATCTTCCCGCGATTGACAGCCATTGCTGCCTAAAGCAACCCCCCACTCATTGACCACCATATTCGAATAATGCGTCGGTGGACATTCATCCAGCCAATAGCTATAGGTCTGCTCACGCTGGGGAACCTTCAAACCCTCCAGATTGGCCTGCAAAAATGCCTCCTGATCATGCTGACCCCGTGAAAAACGCCAGAGATAATCCACATGCATCCCCCCATCGTCCTCTGTCTTGGCAAACAATATGGATCCATCCTCGGTCGTATGCTTGCCGGCGATCAAAACAGTGCATCCATAAGAGTGATCCGATAAAAAGAATGCGGCCACTATTATAGCCACCGCTGTTGCATATATTCGCTTGCCTTTCATGGGTATAAAGATTAATAAGAAGATGGATAAAACCTTTACTTATATTGCATTGGCATGCTGGTTTCAAATAAAATACGTTTAATGTATCAAAATTAATAAAAATAAAATGCAAGCAACCCCTATTTGCACCGAAAACCATCCGCTTATTTGTGGGCTAAAATGAAATGGTGATCGCAGGAGGGTAAAAAAAAAAAATACTGAAGATCAGCAATAAATTCTAAATAATCCTTGACACCTATTGGTTTTCTTCCTATCTTACTTTGCGAAAGGGTTATGGCCATCTTGCCTCCCTTGTATTTGACCTTTCTTTCTTTCCTCAAGCCTGCCAATAAGCGGCTGAGTGTTTTATCAAGCATTAAAAGCTGTTATTTGTCTTTTTATAAGTTTCAGTGTTACTCTGCTTATATTGTTAATAGCCCCTTTTAACCACTACATTGATTTATTCCCAGCGCTGAGGAATACCATCATAGTCCATCCAATCATATTTCATTCCAATCATGTTTGCTTTTATAACATTAAATCCACTGACCTATGAAAAAATGTTTTACCCTTGCTCTGTTTTTGGGTTTTTTGATTTTCCAATCTGCCAAAGCAGACACCAATGTTTCAGGCAACATAAGTGTTGACAGTACCTGGAGTTTATCCGGAAGTCCCTTTATTGTAACAGGAACGATCATTGTCAATGAGGGAGCCACCCTTAGCATTGACAGTGGGGTTGTGGTGCGATTCCAAAGCAATCTTGGGATGGAGATCCGCGGAGCTTTGGATGCTTATAAATGTCGGTTCACCACCGATGCAGCCAATCCTTCCAGGGGCGACTGGGACGATATCCGCATTGGGAACAATGCACAAACAGGCCATGCTGCATTTTATGGCTGCATCATTGAGTACGGCGGGCATGCCAGCTCCAACAACAGCTATGGCATGATCACGGTATCGCGTGGTTCAGCGACTTTCAGGGGGAACAATGAAATTGCACGTTCCAATAATGCAGGTATAGCTATTCATACCCAAGGCACGTTGAATTTATCCCACACCGTTATTTCAGCCAACAAACTTCCGATTGCCTATACAGGGCCCGGTTCGGTGTTTTTCGGTGAAGGCAACAACCTCACGGGAAACACCCATGAGGGGATCAACATCCGGTTCCGTCATCTCAACAGCGATTTGCTGCTGGATACTGTTGCCATCCCCTATTACTTCTACAGTTCCTTCACCATTGAACCCGGTCATACCCTGGAGATAGCCTCGGGCAACATCATCAAATCCAGCAGCACACTGGCCGTGGAAGGCACCCTGGTCGCCGCTGCCGGAGAAGGCGAAAAAATTTACTTCACCGCTTATGAAGACGACAACCTGGGGGGCGACACCAATGCCGACGGCACTGCCACTTCTCCAAGCTCCAGGGACTGGGGGGCGATACACTTTCGGGCCTCCAGCAACGATGAGCAATGTCTGCTGAAACGATGCCGCATCACCTATGGAGGCTCCGGCAACCACGGCGGCGTCATAGCCGAAAACGCAAGCCCCGTAATTGACAGCTGTGAGTTCTTTAACAACTATTTCGGCGCCGAGTTTATTGGCTTATCCAATCCCACCTTCCGCTACAACATGATCGGCTCGAGCGATGTGGTGCCCATCGCCATGTCATTCGATGCGGATCCCCTGTTTTTGAACAACAGTTTCTCCTTTTCCAATAATGAATACGATGCCATCGGGCTCCTTGGGGGTACCCTGGCCAGGAACACGATTTTGAAGCAACGCGACGTCACAGGCATCCCCAATGTCACTTACCTGATGCTGGGGCGACTAACCATCCCGGAAGCCTACAGCCTGACCATCAACAAGGGAATCGTCATCAAAGGTTTTCATTCCAATCACCGCATTGTCGTTAAGGGAGCGCTGATGGCCGATGGGGAAGATCCCGACCACCGGGTGGTAATCACGTCCGCCCGGGATGACAACCATGGCAATCCGTCGGATACCAATAAGGATGGCACCCAATCCGATCCCGACCCGGGCGATTGGGGCGGAATTGTCTTTGAAGCCACCAGCGCCGACACTTGCCTGCTGAGCTACGGACAATTCAAATATGCCCGCATGCCTTCTGTTCATTACAACACCCGGCGCATATCAGGGGGAACCATTACCACCGTCAATGCCAACCCCACCATCAACAACTGCATCATCAACAACACCGATTATGCGGTATATGCTTTTCAGGCCTCAAATCCCACCCTGTCCAACAACGAGATCTCCAACACCCGGTATACCCCCGTCGCCCTCTCCATATCAGCCAATCCTGACTTCAGCGACAACGTCTTCATCAATACAGGGCAAACAGCGCTGGGTCTGATCGGGGAAGAACTGGGCTTTGACGGTACCATCCGGCTGCGTGACGTAGCCGGTTATGATTCCATCTCTTATGTGCTGCTGGAGGATCTAACCATCAATTCAGGAACCTACGTGGATGTGGAGGCCGGAGTGGTGGTTAAAATGAACCGCAACACCGACATCCTGATCAACGGGGGCATGAAGGCACCCGGTACTTTATCGGACACCATCGTATTCACCTCCGTAAAAGATGATAATTACGGCAATCCCAAAGACACAGAAGACGACGGCGATGCTTCCTCCCCCTCTTCCGGTGACTGGGGCAACTTCCGTTTCGGCTCAACCAGCGACGACAGTTATAACCTGTTGAACCACTGCCTGCTCTTATATGGAGGCAACAACGACGGCACGGTGATCTTCTCCGATGCCGGAGGAACCCTATCCAACATGCTTATATCGGACTCCCGTTCCTATGGGTTAAGATGTGAAGGCATCGCCTCCCCCGTATGCTCGACCAACGTAGAAATAAAAAATTGTCGGCTTGATCCAATTGCCATGTCGCTCAAATCTGACCCGGTCTTTTCTTTTGCCGGGATGACTCTCCAATCCAACGGCAATGGCAGCAATGGCATACGGATTCTGGAGGGGACCCTTTCATCGGATGCCTCACTGATTCAAAGGGATGTAGGGGGCATCTATAACATTGCCTACATCATTGACCGGCTGATCATCGAACCGGATGCCACCCTGACCATCCATCCCGAAGTGGTCATCAAATTTTTGCGCCACAACAGCTACATCCGGGTCAATGGGGCCTTGAGGTCCAATGCCAACCCGGGTGAAGAGATCATCTTCACTTCCCTGAAAGACGATTCAAAGGGGGGAGACACCAACGACGACGGCAACGCTTCAAATCCCGAGAAAGGCGATTGGTGGTGCATTGTATTTAATGAATCGGCCCGCGACACAGCGAGCCTGCTGAACAATTGTGTGCTAAACTACGGGGGGCGGGATCAGTCAGGCTATACCAACCGAAAAGACTATGGCACCATCCGTTTTTCCAATTCATCCGTTGAAGTCGACAGCTGCCGGATTGAACAATCCCACACTTCAGCCGTGGGTGTCTATGGCTCGGCCAGTCCCCGGATCACCAACTGTGAAATGCACAACATTCGACAAACACCGGTGACAATGAGCATGTTTGCTTCTCCTGCATTTTCCGGCAATAATGTCTCGAACCTGGGGCGCATGGCCATTGGCATCGCCCAGGAAACCTATGCCCTGGACGCAACCATTCCCAAACGCAATTTTGCAGGTTATCAGAACATCACCTACTTTATACACAATACCTGTGCCATAAACTCAGGCACCGTGCTAACCATTCCGGCCGGGGTGGTCTTCAAGATGGATGGCATTGACTGCTTTAATGTCAACGGGGCTGTGATGATAAAAGGCACCGAAGAGGAGCCGGTGGTTTTTACCCATGAACATGATGATGATTACGGCAATCCCATGGATACCAACGAAGACGGAGATGACAGCAACCCCTCTATCTCCGGCAACCGATACCATCTGGATTTCTCAGACATCAGCAATGACACCAGCACCATCCGCCATGCCATTTTCCGCTATAAACAGGCCGGGGTAAACCTTCGGCAGGCCTCTCCCACCGTTGCACAATCGCATTTCGAAGACACCCACTGGGGCATCATTCTGAACGGAGTCTCCGAACCGGCGGTTGACACCAACACCTTCCACAACCTGACCTATGCCCCCCTGCAAATCTCTCTGGTGTCCTATCCCGAATCAACCCGTGAAAATACGATCACCGGCAGCACCTATCGTACCATTGGAGTGGTCGATGAAGAGTTGGTACAGGATGTAACCCTCCATCAAAAAACCTTCGCCGGCATTCCAAACATCCCCTATTACTTTTCCGGCGATTATACCATTGGCACCAGCGTGGTGCTGACCATCGACCCCGGGGTGGTACTCAAATTCAACGACAACTCGCATGTTAGAGTTTTCCGTGGGCTGATGGCACGGGGAGGGTCCACTGCCGACAGTACGATTGTATTTACCAGCATCCGCGACGATTTTTATGGCGGCGACTCCAACAGCGATGGGGATGCCACCCAACCCGGTGGTAGTTACCGTACAACCTGGGATGGCATCATCTTCGACAACCAGGCCCTGGATAACCTTTGCCAGTTTGAACACTGCGTGATAAGGCATGCCGGCTGGTATGATCATGAATCGGCCATCACCACCGAATCTGCCAGCCCTCAAATACACTACACCACCCTGGCTTACAATTCCAACGGGCTTCGGGCAGAAGGCGCTTCCAACCCGCTGATCAATCATTGCGACATCTACGACAACCGATATTATGGGGTAAACAACGTCAATAAATCCTTCACCATCGATGCCCGCTATAACTGGTGGGGGGCGTCCACAGGGCCAACCCATCCAGGCAATCCAGATGGGACAGGCGACGCGGTAAGCGATATGGTGGATTACAGTGATTTCAGAGGCGGCACGCTTAACCCGGCCATGGGAGATGTCAGCCTGAATGGTTACATCCAGGCCTTCGATGCTTCACTGATCCTTCAGGAAGTGGCTCAATTGATCCAGTTCCTGCCCGAACAGGTGAAAGTAGCAGATGTCTCCGGAGAAGAAGGCATCACCGCCTACGATGCCTCCCTGGTTCTTCAATATGTTTCAGGCTCCATTGACGCCTTCCCCGCAGAAATCAAAAAATCATTTCCTGACGAACCCCCCGTTGGCAACATCCACATTGAAAAAGTCAGGGAAACCGCCGGCGGTGAAATCACTTTGGCCCTGACCGCCAAACAGGTCAGAAGCTTTTCTGCCCTGGACCTGGAACTGGAATATAATCCCGACCAAATCAATTTGATCCGGGTAGAAAAATTGACCCTGGCCGAGGGGATGGGGATGGAATCCAACATCCGGCAGGAGCAGGGACAGGTTTTGATTGCTATGGCTGGTGCCAGTGAACTTACAACGGACGGCCCCCTGCTCTTAATGACCATCAGCACCCCTGAAAAGAGCGCGGCTGAGCTTTCATTCACCCTGAAGAAAGCTCAGGCCAATGAGCAAGGCATCTACCAAAAGCCAAAAAACTACACCATTGAAACAACTGCGGTAGGTATAGAGCCGAAAAATGAAGACCTCGCCAGCCTTGTCTATCCCAACCCTTCAAACGGAATGGTGCACTTGACTTATACGGTTGAAAACGGCCCCCAAACAGTTGACATCGGTTTTTATGATGCCCTGGGGAACAGGATGCATGCAGTACGTTATGAACAGCAGCCTGCAGGAGCCCACCACCATGTCTTTAACCTGAAAAAGCTGATGCCTGTGGCCAGTGAAATCTGTTACATCAGCGTCACAATAAATGATCAAACCCGGGTTCATAAAATCATTTTACATTAATGGATAGCCTGTCCTGCCCACGGGTAGGACAGGTTTTTTCTTTTAACCCATAAAAAGGCCTTCTTATGGAGAGATCCGCCAGACCATTTATAAAAAGCGCAAGCCAGAAATTTCTTCATCCAAAATTTTCCGGATTTTTTCTCTGACAATGCATCTTCTCCCCGGCCTTCTAACAAAATTCACTGCGGTATGAAAAACATCACCATATCAATACTGGGACTCATCATTTTGATGTCCCTGGCCGGGCCGGTCAAGGCCGGCCCCATAGGCCTGCGCCTTCCCGACACCACGGCCACCGAACACGACACCATCCGGATACCGGTTTGGGTTGATTCTTCGATGACCGGGGAAAATGTAGTCGCTTACCAGGTAGAAATAAGCCACAATCCCTCTTACCTGGAGTTCATTGACCTGGACACTTCAGGGAGCATGAGTGCAGGATGGGGGGAGATTTCATTCAGCAGCTCTCCATCAGAAGGGCATCTGGCCATTGCCGGAGCGGGAGCCGAGCCCCTGCAAGGGAAAGGAGCACTGGTAAGGCTTGTTTTTTATGTAAAAAAACCGGGCAGCAGCACCCTCCGGTTTGATCCTGAAGGGGCCACTTTTTTGAACGAGGGCAGCCCGCCGGTCATAACCCAGGGCGGCTCCCTCAGCATCTCTGCCCTGCCAACGGTCAGTGTAACGCCCAACACCGGTCTGCTTACCACGGGAGAAACGCTCCAGTTCAATGTAAGTGGTGGCACAGCACCCTATAGCTGGGGAATCACCAATGATTCAGTAGCCACCATTGATCAGGCCAGCGGCCTGCTAACAGCAGAAAAGAGAGGCTTCACACGGGTGGTGGCCACCGACCGGAACGGCATATCAGACACCACCGATGGCGATATCGAAGTAAGGGCTGTGGCATTGAGCCTGCGGGATACAAGCGGCTGGCAGGGCACCACCGTCCGTATGCCCCTCTATTCAAGCCAGCTTTCCGGTTTAAACATTGTATCGGGACAGGTGAGCCTGACCTATCGCGACAACCTGCTTCAGGCCACCGGCTGGAGCAACGCCGGTACCCTTCTGGAAGATTGTCCCAACATCAACATGCATACCAGCGAATCCGGGAAAACCACCTTTTCTTTTGCCGGTACTTCACCGCTTTCCGGAAGCGGTATCTTGCTCTACATTGATTTTAAGCTGAACCACATGAACAGCGGATCCTCCAACATCGAAGTCCAATCCGGGCGGTTCAACCAGAATATTCTTTTTACATCAAAGGCTGCCCGGGTGGAAGTCATGCCTCTGCCTGAACTGGAGATCAATCCTCAAACCGGTCAAATGATGGCCGGGGGAACCCTGCAGTTTAGCGTAGCCAATGGTACACCTCCCTATAACTGGTCGAGTTCAGATACGACCATCGCCACGATCAATGAAAACGGGCTGCTCACAGCTCACCGGGGAGGTGTCTTAACCGTTAAGGCCGCCGACGCCCTCGGAGCAACAGGCACCACAGAGGAAATTGTCATTTACAGCACCCAAATCAGCCTGCCGGACACCTCCCTGAAAATCGCCAAAACATCGACAATTCCCATTTCCATCGGTGGATTCCCTAAAGGGGAAGGCATCTTATCTCTTGACATGAGCCTTCTTTATGACACCGCTGCCCTCCTCATTAAAGAGGTTAATGCAGCAGGTCGGACGGAAAACTGGATGGTTGCCTACCAGAGCAGCAACGGCACATTAAAAATAGCTTCCGCCGGTTCTGACACCCTAACCCATCCCGGCCTCCTGCTCCAACTTGATGTTTATGTCAAAGAACAGGTCACCCCGGACCAGACAACCCCGCTTGAATTTGATCAAATCATGCTGAACGAAGGTTTCCCCATGGCGCAGTCAAAAAATGGGAGCATCACCTTTTTACCCTCCACATCAGTCAGGGATGTAGCGGTAGCAGCCATCGATTACCCGGAGTCAGCCTGCGAGCTGTCGGCCCGGGAAACCCTAACGGCTAGTGTGGAAAATACCGGCGATCAAACCATTGCTGCGGGCGAAAACATCCCTGTTGTCCTTACCGTGAATGAGGGTAACCCCATCAGGCAAACCTACACCCTGAATAACAATTTTCAACCAGGTTATCAGTTAATCGCAGATTTTGATCAAACCATCGACCTGTCCCACCCCCAGGATTACAGGCTTCAGGTATACACGGAATTAACGGGAGATGAAATTCCCGAAAACGATACCCTGGAAAAGACCATCCAGGTTTATGGGCTCCCTGAGGTGGATCTGGGAGCTGACACCATCACCACGGCCGATTTACCTGTATTGCTCGACGCGGGTGAGGGGTATGCCCTCTACGAATGGCAGGACGGCAGCCAGGGACAAACCTACAGCGCCACAGATTATGGCTTATATTGGGTACGGGTGACGGACGAAAACGGCTGCACCAATACCGATTCGGTTTACATTCAGGCGGTCAGCGACATTGGGGTCGCTCATTTTTACGAACCTTCCTCTGCCTGTGCCCTCTCAGATACGGAATACGTCCGGGTCAGGGTGAAAAACTACGGACCGGCACCATTAAAGGAAGGCGACCACTTTCCCATTGTCTTGATTATGAACCAGGTTGACACCATTGAGGAAACCCATACCACCATACGGGACGTTGCAAGCGGCGATAGTTTGAACCACCGCTTCGCACCCAAACTGGATTTCAGTTCAACAGGAGATCATAACCTGACGGCCTATACCTGTTGGAGTCAGGATATCAGCCCGACCAATGACACCTCTAAGACGCTGGTTCAGGTGTTTGGCTATCCCGATGTGGACCTCGGAGATGATACACTGGAAACCGAAGCATTTCCATATACCCTTGATGCAGGATCCGGATATGCATTGTACGAATGGCAGGATGGTAGCCAGGAACAAACATTCGAGGCCACTCAGGCGGGATGGTACTGGGTTAGCGTAACCGATGAACATGGCTGTTCTGCCACCGATTCCGTTTACATCAGCGAAATCGTCGGCATAAAAACAACCCAGCCCAATCCGGCATTCCATGTTTATCCCAACCCCAGCCGGGGCCATTTAAAAGTGCTTTTGTACGATTGCAGTGGCACCGGCCGAATGGAAGTATTCAACATGCTGGGAGAAATGGTTTACCGCAGAAAAATACCTTCAAATCCCCCCAGCCAAATGCAAATAGACCTGTCAAGTATCGGGAGCGGTGTTTATTTGATGCGCATTTTCCATAGAGGTGGAATCAGTTCGACAAAAATCATTCTAAAATAACCTGCGTACAATCAGCACAAGCAAATCCATAAAATTAAACCGGCGGGATGTTCTGATCAAATCAACAGGGCATCCCGCTTTTTTTCACCGGGGGAAAAAATTGCTAAAACCTTCATCAGGGTATTATTCGCCAAAAAATTGAAAGGGGGCTTTTGGGGCTGATTCCATTAGTGCAGAAATGGTATTGTGCTCATTACTGAAAAATCGTGCTCATCACCGAAAAAATCCCAACTGCCCATGAATTTACCCGGGTAATTCAGTGACCATTATTTTCATAAACAGTCCAAAAATAAAGGGTTAAATATATTTGACCATATTCTACGATGGTTGATCATTAAGTTTGCAGGCCAATGGGCAATGAGAAGATGAATAATGAGCAATGAACAAAGATCAATGAACGATGAACTATGAACAATGAATGATGGGCAATGAACGATGAACAATGAGCAAATAGCAATGAACTATGAGCAATGGACAAAGATCAATGAACGATGAACTATGGGCAATGAACGATGAGCAATGAACTATGAGCAATGGACAATTTAGACAATGATCCCTCTTGACCAACGAATCAACCAACAATTAAATAATGTTCCTCTTTCAATATGGTTGATTTGATTGAACAGCTTCATCAAAATCAACCAACATTTAGAGTTTAACCAAAAATGATAGCCCCTTAGGGTCTGATGCAATTGTTGAATAGAATCATAACGAGGAGAAAAAGAGATGAAAACAAAAGTTTCATTGGCAGCTACCTTTCTTACGATCATGCTGGGATGTCTTTTAATGAGTCTTCCGGCTCATGCCCAAAAAGAAAGGAGAATGACCCGATGTTGCAACAACATTCCCAACCTCACGGAACAACAACGTGAGCAGATCCGGCAAATGCGTCTGGTACATCTGATCCGGATGGAAGAACTCGAAATGGAGAAAAAACAGCAAAAAGGCTGGAGGCAAAAAGGGCAGGTCCGGGAAAAGATAGATATGTTACAGGAGCATCACCGAAAAGAAATCAGGAACATTTTAAACGAAGATCAAAGGCGTTACTTTGACCGCAGGTATGCTTATGTCAGGGGCAATGATTCGAAGATACACCAGCGCGAGCCTAACAGGGCCCTCGGTAAAGCAACCCCCGCCGGAAGGGGTCGAAGCGGCAAGCGCATCGGCAAAAGATGACCGGCTACCCCCGATGTTAGTCAGACCCGGAGCAAAAGGCAAGCAGTTGCCCCCTGAGGTCAGCCAGAACCTAAGCAAAGGGCAAGCCACTTACCCTGAAATCCCTCAGAAACGGAGTAAAAGGGAATCCGCTGCCCCTAAAGTCAGCCAGAAACGGAGCAAAAGGGGAACTTACAAATAAAGCTGACCACCCTTAATAAATCCTTTGGGAGTCAGCTTTATCTGTTATGCTTTCAACCGGCAACTCCCTTTATCCAGAAAAAGGACTGCTGCTCAATCCATTGGTGTTGCTAATGGTTGCTAATTCAATCGCTGCTTAAACTCCTTGTCTCCAGCAACATCTGAGCTGTCCACCATAAACCGGGGGCTGTATTTGCCATGCGGCAAATCGGAAAAGGTATAATCATTGCACGAGCGGGCCACACTGATATACTTGGTGAGGGCCGTGTTCAAAGCCGAAGCGGCAACATCAGCGATCAATCCTACCCAGCCGCCAGCGCCGGTATTCACTGAAGTATCATAAATGATCTCCCCTTTTCTCGAAAATAAAACCTGATTGGTCTGAGTAGACTTCAGGATGTATTCAATCTCTATTTTTACATTTGATCCGATGGAAGATTTAGCCCATTTATGAATGACGGTAAACAAAGCCACATCGGCCCCGAAAACCTCCTGAAACTTGGTCAAATCTGCATCCATAAAACGTTGGGCATTATATGCGCTTTCCCTTTTCAAAATCTCCATGGATAAAAAGGGAGGTATCACATAATATCCCTGGTTAGCCAGGGGCACATTCAACGTGGAATGGAAGTACTCTTTGGCCTCCACCTTGGTACTGTTGTTGATGGGTGGCATGATTAACACCGAAACCGGCTTTTTTTCGTACATATCGCCGTATAACTCCGATTTGGTGGTTGTACTGCAGCCGCCAAGAATTATCATGGCTGAAATCACTAGTAGATATATCGTTTTTTTCATAGTATATGCTTTTTTCGTCAAGATAGCCTACCCGGATAAAATCCTCGTTTTTCTTTTTCGGTAAAGCCGATGATTTTATCCGTGAGACTTTATTGTTCAATCATCTTTAATATCCTGTCAATAAAAACCTTTGATTCAGGATAATATTTAACCTCTTTGGTGAGCATTTTCTTGCCTTTCTTTTGCTGGTCGGCCTGCATCAGCAAAAACCCATAGTCAGCCATAATACCGGGAGGCACAGTATCCCGGCTTCCTTCCTGCTCATTGATAATCTTTTCATAGGATTCCATGAGCTGCTCTCTTGACTCTTTGTCCCTGTCTTTTAGGTATTTATAGCTGTAGGCTTCATAGCCGTCCCAGGTATACAAAGGTTTCTGGGTTGAACAAGAAGCCAGTATCACTAACGCGCCGATATAAAGGATCCATTTTTTCATGGCAATTGAATTTTTTTCGTTTCCCGGGTTGACACAAAAATCTTTTTCCGATAGATGAGTTCATCTTTATAGGTTATCGTAACCAAATGGGAGCCGGGAGGAATGGAATAAGCCTCTCCCTTCGGTCTTTCCGAATGGGGCCTTACCACCTCGGCGGTAAAGGTGATGTCATCATCGATTTGTACTTCCAGTCCTTTCCGGTATTTGCCTGGTTTTCCAATAAACTTAATCAGGGCCTCGTCCTTCAGTCCGGTCGCTTCGGTCTTGACACCGGTACAACCAAACGAACACAGGAGCAGCCCGGTGAGAATCAGATATAGCACATTTTTCATTTTGGTAGCTCCTTGATGTAATAGTTTTGTAAATTATCCTGGTTGATGCCCCCTTCAATAAAGGAGACTTTCGAAAATTCATTCTGCGGGGTTGCACCTCCGGTATATTCCACTTTGACCCTTCCAACGGTTTCACCCGGGAGTTCCATCATCATGCCGGTCTGGGGGTTCTCTACCCTTTTGCCCTTCTTGACAACCCTGAATGTGTCACCAACGTCGATTCCCTGGCTTTCACCACCTGAAATCAATATATCCCCGTCTTCATAAGAAAGAAAATAAGATTTCCAGGGTTTGTCCATACAATTGTTCACGATGTTCTCCACCAATTTGGAGATTGCAGCAGATATGGCTTTGTCACTCAATGTGGCATCATATCCTGTTCTCTCTCCCATGCCCATAGTGGTTTTGTTGGTGGTTTCAGCAAGCCCCTTGGCTTCTTCCGAATAGATAATCTGACCGGTTGAAACATCTACCAGCCGGATATTGACTCCGGCCTGTACAGTTTGTGTTTTGCTGCGGGAAAAAACATCCACATCGCCTTTGGTCTTGCGGCCAAATTCCGTCACCGAACCTATGATCAAAAAATCGGCCCCTACGTTATTGTATCCTTCCTTCCCGGCAATCTCCAATTCTTTAACAATTTTATCCATATCCTCCCGCTCAAGCAAAATAAACTTATTGGTAGAGGCAAGCTTGGAAGACAATATATCCAGGGCTTGTTTGCCAATGGGATCATTTTCCTTGTCATAAAATATGCCCTTGGCATACTGAGTCTCGTTGGAAAAGCGTGCAATGGCAACTTTTCGCTTAAGCACCTGCTCTTTCTCTGGCTGCTGTATATTTTGTTTATCAGGGGCAACATCCACAACCTCCTGATGTGTCGTACAAGCACCCATCATTAGAGATATCAATAGAACATAAATCGTATATCGCATTAGTATTTTTATTTGATGATTCATACTGAAAAATTAAAACCAGGCATGAAAAGAAGAAAATACAATGAAGATTCCATGTTGATGGTTCTATGGAACGCATCACGTTTTCACATAAAACTTTGCCTGATCAATGCCAATTCATTTTCGAAGGAAGCAATTAAAACGGGGGTTCCCTGGCACTCAAAACAGATTGCAATAACATGGGTTCCATTTTATGGGTAGGTCGAATAATTGATATAATATGAATGATTTCAATGGTTATAACAACTCAATATACTATAAATATCTGTATATAAATTTATTACGCCACAGTTTTATAGTGCGTCAAAGTATTGAAAACTAAAATATAAATGAAATTCTCAAATAACAAAAAATGTACCAGATTTTTCCCACATATCAACGATTCTGGATAGCTTAATGGTTTAATTTGTTAAGGAAATACACATGCACGAACTTACAAATCAAAGGCATGCATAAAGCATGTTGATTGATCCCGTTAAGTATTTGCTGGAGCCGTTAAAAAAAAACAATGCGCATTCATATTCATGTTGATAACCATATGTTGACCATCAAAGAATAAATAAGCGCAGCAGCCGTGTTTAGGGGGCAGGTTCAGACGGGTCGATGTTTTATTCATTCATAAACCCATAGAGCAATTCCACTTCCCGGGCCCAAAGCTGTTTATCGGGCGTTTCAAGGATCATGGGGATGCCATTGAGCCGCTCGTCCTGCATAATACGTTTGAAGGCTTCTTCTCCCAGGTATCCCTTTCCGATGCTGTTATGGCGATCAACCCGCGAGCCCAGCTCCTTTTTGGAATCATTCAGATGCATGCCTTTCAGATAATGCAGTCCGATGATCTGGTCAAAGTCCTGCCATACACGCTCATATCCGTGGTCCGAAGCAAAATCATACCCGGCGGCGAAACCATGGGCCGTATCCACACATACGCCCACCCGGTTTTTATCCTCCACATGATCAATGATAAAACGCAGCTGCTCGAATGAATATCCCAGATCGGTCCCCTGGCCGGCCGTATTCTCTATCACGGCAATCACCCCTTTCGTCCGGTCCAGGGCCAGGTTGACCGACTCAGCAATGGTTTTGAGGCATGCCTCATCGGAGATTTTTTTCAAAGGGTTCCCCGGGTGAAAATTCAATCGGTCCAGGCCAAGCTGCTCAGTGCGTTTCATCTCATCAAAAAAAGCTTCCCGCGATTTTTGCAGCTGGGCCTTATCGGGATGGCCCAGGTTGATCAGATAGCTGTCATGGGGAAGAATCTGGTGAGGCGCATAACCATATTGTTCACAATTTTGCTTGAACTTGCGGATGTGTTCATCCGAAAGGGGTTTGGCCTTCCATTGCCTTTGATTCTTTGTAAACAGGCCAAAACCTTTGGCGCCCAGTTTGTGGGCATTGACCGGTGCATTTTCAACGCCTCCTGCTGCACTGACGTGGGGTCCAATGTACTTCATACGGATATAACTCAATTAACAGCTTGTAATTCAATATGATCTAAATCTTAAAACAGACATTATGTGGTTAATTATTGTGGAACCCGCATGTATATCCATGTTCTTGTTGTGTAAATCCTTGCATGTGGGTTTCATATAAATAAAACTCATTAACAGTTATGAATCAGCAAAGTGTTGAATCATATTTTATGGATTAACCCCGCTTAGCCGCCCCGCCAAAAGACCCCGCTAGCAATGACCCCGCTAAGCGGGGTAAGTTTAAGCGGGTTCCACTTAGCGGCTAAGCATCGGAGCCTTCATTTCCAGGGAATAACCAGCGAAAGCCTTAGAATTCAGAAATTCGGTTTTTAGGGGGATAATCGATGGTATAGTGAAGTCCCCTGCTTTCGTGCATGGCCTGGGCCATTTTGATCACCAGATAACCCACATTGATCAGGTTGCGCAGTTCACATAAATTTCGCGACAGGGTAGACTTCTCATAAAGCTCTTCAGTTTCCCGGTTGATGATCTCCAGGCGTTTAAGGGCACGCTGCAGGCGCAAATCGCTTCGGACGATCCCCACATAATTGCTCATGATCTGATGCACCTCTTTGAAATTCTGGGTAATCATCACCATCTCCTCGGGATAGGTTGTCCCTGAATAGTCCCAATCGGGAATGCCCTGTTTAAACTGAAGCTGATCCATTCTGTCAATTGAATGGCGGGCGGCTCGTTCGGCATAAACCAGGGCCTCCATCAAAGAATTTGAAGCCAGCCGGTTGGCACCGTGAAGGCCGGTACAGGAAGCTTCTCCTATGGCATACAACCTTCGGATGGTGCTGCAGCCGTTTTTATCCACCTTGATCCCCCCGCAACTGTAATGCGCCGCCGGGGTCACCGGAATATAATCGCGGGTAATGTCAATATTCAGGCTCAAACATTTTTTGTAGATATTGGGAAAATGGTTTTTGAGTGCTTCGGGTTCCAGATGGGTACAATCCAAATAAACAAAATCATCCCCGTGTTTTTTCATCTCGTTGTCGATGGCCCGGGCCACCACATCGCGGGGGGCAAGACAGCCGCGCTGATCATAATTGTGCATAAATTCGGCCCCATCGCGGCGGCGAAGAATGGCACCGTAACCCCTGAGGGCTTCAGTAATCAAAAAGGCCGGTCGCTTACCCGGCTCATAAAGGGCAGTTGGGTGAAACTGAACAAACTCCATGTTCTCGATGATCCCTTTGGCCCGGTAAACCATGGCTATGCCATCACCGGTAGCAATTTCAGGATTGGTGGTCGTTTCATAAAGATTCCCAATGCCTCCCGTTGCGACGAGGGTTAATTTAGACAAAATGACAGCTACTTCGGAAGTATCCAGATCCATCACATAAGCCCCGTAGCATTCTATATCCTTATGCGTGCGGCTGACTTCGGCACCCAGGTGATGCTGGGTGATCAAATCCACGGCAAAATGATTTTCCAGAATTTCTATATTGGGATGTTGCCGCACCAGCCGCACCAGTTTGGCCTGAATCTCTTCACCGGTGTTGTCCTTATGATGAAGCACCCGGTAATGGGTATGTCCCCCTTCCCGTCCCAGATCATAAGTACCATCCGATTTCCGGTCAAATTCAACCCCCCACTCCAACAACGCATTGATCTGCGAAGGAGCCTCCCTGACTACCATCTCAATCACTTCGCGATCCCCCATCCCATCACCGGATTCCAGGGTATCGCGGATATGTTGCTCAAAATCATCCGGAGCGTACATCACAGAAGCAATGCCCCCCTGGGCATACCTGGTGTTGGATTCTTCCAGGCCGTTTTTGGAAACTACCGCCACCCTGCCTTTTGCCCGATCCGCAACTTTCAATGCATAACTCAGACCCC
>Ga0207714_1000496_pt1 | contig 27112 bp, 21 predicted proteins | sample PonA232FremontCA_2_FD_187270 | JGI IMG/M metagenome (GOLD analysis project Ga0207714, IMG submission 187270) | Marine sediment microbial community from Fremont, CA, USA - Pond A23 Sediment 2 (SPAdes) | ecosystem: Environmental > Aquatic > Marine > Unclassified | place: USA: Fremont, California...
GCTCATGTTCGGCGGGCTGGACAAGTACTACCAGATCGTTCGCTGCTTCCGGGACGAGGATCTCCGGGCGGACAGGCAGCCGGAGTTCACCCAGATCGACATGGAGATGGCCTTCGTGGACGAGGAGCAGGTCATGGACGTCTCCGAGCGCATGATCAGCCAATTGCTCGGCGAAACATTGGGGTTCGAGCCTACGACGCCATTCACGCGCATGACCTACGACGAGGCCATCGCCAGGTACGGAGTCGATCGCCCTGACACCCGGTTCGGCCTGCTGCTGCAGAATGTGACCGACATCGTGGAAAACTCCGGCTTCAACCTTTTCGCCAATGCGGAGCTGGTCAAGGCCCTGCGCGTGCCCCAGGGGGGCGAGCTGACCCGGAAGGAGATCGACGACTATACGGAGTGGGTCAAGGACTTCGGGGCAACCGGCCTGGCCTGGATCAAGGTCCGCTCTGACGAGTGGCAGTCCCCCATCGCCAAGTTCCTGAGCGAGGAGGAAAAACAGGGCCTGACCGAGCGGCTCGGCCTGGAAGCCGGCGATATCGTGTTCTTTCAGGCCGCCTCCAGTGACGTGGTCAACGATTCCCTGGGCAACCTGCGGGTCTGGCTGGGCCATCGCTTCGGCCTCATCCCTGAGGGGGAATACAGCTTCACCTGGATCACCGACTTCCCCCTCCTGGAATGGAATCCCGAGGACAAGCGCTGGCAGGCCTGCCACCATCCCTTCACCGCCCCTCGCGGCGAGGACAGGGACCGGCTGGAGAGCGCCCCGGAGACGGTGCGGGCCAGGGCGTACGATCTGGTGCTCAATGGCACGGAGATCGGGGGCGGATCCATCCGCATCCACAGAAGAGACACCCAGATGGCCATGTTCCAGGCCCTGGGCATGGACCCGGAGGACGCGAAAGCCAAGTTCGGCTTCCTCGCGGAGGCCATGGATTACGGGGCACCGCCCCATGGCGGGATCGCCTTCGGCTTCGACCGCATCGTGATGATCCTCACTGGCTCCGGGTCCATTCGCGATGTCATCCCCTTCCCCAAGACGCAGAAGGGCACCTGCCTCATGACCGGGGCGCCCACTGGAGTGGGCCGGGATCAGCTTCGCGAGGCGGGGATCCGCTTGCGGGAGAAGGCCAAGCAGGATACCGAGGAGGATGGAAACCCCAAACCCCACGGGTGACAAGCGAGAGCCCATGTCGCAGGATTAAAGTGATCTGTGGGCGTCAGGCTCTTGGTGATCGGGGCTGGGAGCTCAGGGGTTGCCTGGGTGCGGTTTACGGAAGGAAAATGATGAGATAATAAAGATAACCAATCACAAGATATCCCTTTCTGGCTGACGTTGACTCCACGCTCCATGGCCAGCCTTTAGGGCGCAACGCAGCTGGAGAATGCGAGGCCAGCCCCGTCGAATCCTTTCTTCGGCAAGGGAGCCGTGCCGCATTCAGAAGGGCCCGGCTGGCGGATGTTGCAGCAAGGCCGGAAAGCCCTTCCTGAATAAACAATCAGAATCGTTTGAGTGAAGGTTGAAACCCATGGTCAAGGAAATCAAGGTGTTCCCCGATCCGGTTCTCTATCGGGAGAACGCGAACATCGACCGGATCACAGAGGCTGTCCGGGATCTGGCCCGGGATATGACGGAGACCATGTACGAAAAAGGCGGGATCGGGCTGGCCGCTCCCCAGGTGGGGGAGAACTGCCAGCTGATCACCGTGGATGTGAGCGGACCGCAGCAGCGGGAGAACCTGATGGTCATGGTCAATCCGGAGATTATTCAGGCCAGTGGCGAGGTGGAAAGCGAGGAGGGCTGTCTCAGTCTGCCGGAGTTCAAGGGCAATGTCCGGCGTTCCGAGGAGGTGACCGTGTCCTGGCGCGATCTCGACGGATCAATCCGTGAGATCCAGGCAAGCGGGCTGCTTGCCTGCTGTCTGCAGCACGAGATCGATCACTTGCGGGCTGTGCTCCTTGTGGACCATGTGGGCCGCCTCAAGCGGAGCATGTACGAGAAAAAGATGCGTAAGCTGGGGTACGGTGAATGAGCCCCGTTCGGACCGTTTTTCTGGGAACCCCGGATTTTGCCGCAACTATCCTGGAGCGGCTGCTCGCGACCGAGGAAACGGATGTTGCCGCCGTGATCACCCAGCCGGACCGCAGCGGCGGCCGGGGTAATAGACGGCTGGAGCCCCCGGTGAAAAAGCTGGCCTCCCAGCGAGGCATTCCCGTGTACCAGCCCGAGAAGCTGGACGACAGAAGCCTGGAGGAGCTGCGGGGCATCGCCCCGGATGCGCTCGCGGTCGCCGCGTACGGCCTGATCCTGCCGGAGGGATTTCTCCGGGTCGCACAGCTCGGGGCGGTCAACGTCCATGCCTCGCTGCTTCCCCGCTACCGCGGGGCCGCACCGATCCAGTGGGCCCTGCTCAAGGGAGAGCAGGTCACGGGCATCACCACCATGCTCATGGAACCGGGCATGGACACGGGGCCCATCCTGCAGCAGCGGGCCCTCGCCATCGGAGTGGACGACACAGCCGGCAGCCTGCACGACGAGCTCGCGGAAATGGGCGGCGATCTGCTGCCGAAGACCCTGGCCGCACTGGCCCGGGGAAATGTGGTCCCAGTGACCCAGGATACGGAACGGGCCACATACGCGCCCAAGCCGGATAAGTCCGCGCGCCGCATCAACTGGAGCAGGCCGGCCTGGGAGGTCCACAACCGGATCCGGGCCCAGCATCCCCTTCCCGGTGCATTCTGCACCTTGCGCACCTCTTCCGGCAGGGATCTTCGGGTGGGAATCCATCCCGGCACACCCGGCCAGGAAGAAGTGTCCGCCGATCCCGGCGAGCTGCTCGGGCTGGACCGGCAGGGCCGACTTGGAATCGCCTGCGAGGACAGGGCCTACTGGCTGGCCACCCTCCAGCCCGCCTCTGGCAAACCGCTCTCTGCCAGGGACTTTTACAACGGATACCTGGTGTAGGCCATGCGATCCCCTTCGCGATCCCAGTTCAGGGATATCACCACCTTGAGGCCGAACGAGGGGATGGAGGAGTCCACTTCCGTTCGCAAACGCCTCTTCATCGGATTGCTCACCGGCACCTCCCTCCTGGTCGTGGTGTGTCTGGGGCTGTTCTGGCTTGTGCCCTATATCGGGCTGAGCAGCATCCATCCCCTGGCTCCATGGATCCTGGGGGGACTGGTGCTGCTGGCAGCCCTGCTGGTCATCTGGTCCTCCCTGGCCCTGGTGCTCAACATCCTGCTCAAGCGACCCGTGCTCTTTTCCCGCAAGATCCGCGGCCTGACCGTGACCTGCTACCTCCCCCTCATGATCGCGGTGGGCAGGCTCATGGGCCTGTCCAAGGAAAAGATCCGCGCCTCCTTCATTCAGGTGAACAACGACATCGTTCGGGCCGAGTGCAGGACCTACGCCCCGGAGGAGATCCTTCTGCTCATGCCCCACTGTCTGCAGAACAGCCGCTGCAAGTACCGCCTGACCTACAACATCAACAATTGCCGCCGCTGCGGCGAATGCCAGATCGCCAACCTGTTGGAGTACAGCGAAACCTACGGGGTCAAGCTGGCCATAGCCACCGGCGGGACGATCGCCAGACGCATCGTGGTGCAGAACAAGCCTCGGCTCATCATCGCCGTCGCCTGCGAAAGGGATCTTGCCTCCGGTATTCAGGACACTTACCCCCTACCCGTGTACGGCATTCTGAACGAGCGTCCCCACGGTCCGTGTCTGGATACACGGGTTCCCCTGCACAATCTGGATCAGGCCCTACGGATCTTTCTGTCTCGGGATCCGGATCAAGCTGACCACAGGGGCTCGGACAAAGAGCCCGATCCAGAGGAGTCCGTCGCGCAGTGAGCGCAAGCGCCCGCCACACCTGCATCAGCGCAGTCGGCAGCAGCCTCGGGGGGGAGGATCTGCAAGCCGCCCTGAATCGCACTCTTTCCGGCTCAGGGCTGAGCGAGGCGGACAGGAAGCTGGTAACCCGTATCAGCTACGGCTACCTGCGCTCCAAGACCCGCATCGACTTCATCCTGTCCCGGATGGTGCGCGGCAAGCTGAAAAAGCTCCCCTTCGCCCTGGTGGTCCGTTTGGGGCTGGCGGTTTACGAGCTGCATTTCCTGGAACGGGTCCCGGAATACGCAACAGTGCACTGGTATGTGGAGGAGGCGAAAAGGCGCTTCTCCCCCAGATTGGTCAAGCTGGCCAACGCCGTGCTCCGGGAGGTCCTGCGCTGGGGGGAGGCGGTGAACGATCCGCAGTTCTACTGGCACGGGACCTCGGATCGGGCCACCTTCCTGGCCCGCTACTACGCCTGTCCGGGCTGGATCGTGCGCCTCTGGCGGAACGCCTACGGCGACGAGGCCTGCCGCCACCTTCTGCAGGCCGCCTTGACTCCACCCCATACGGGAATACGGGTCAATCGCACCCTCCCCGAGGCGGAGGAGGTCTATGCCTCCCTGGCCCAGGAGGCGGAGCTTACCCTCCCCGAGCAGTGGGGGCTGGCCCTGAGGGGATCCCCTGGGCTCTCCCTCGCCGGGATCGAGGAAGCCGGGCATATCAGCAGGCAGAGCTTCGCGGTTCAGATGCTTATGGCCGAGCTTGCCCCGTCAAGCTGGCCCACACCAATCTGGGACGCCTGCTCCGGACGGGGAGGCAAGACCACCGCCCTGCTGGAATCCGTCACCGGCCCGGTTTGGGCCAGCGATATCAGCCCGGAGAAAATCAAGGGGCTGCGGGGGGAGCTCTCCAGGCTGTTCCTGCCGCAAGCCCAGGCGTTTGTCCACGACGCCGCGGCCCAGCACTGCCTGAGGCGGCGGCCCGGGACCATTCTGATCGACGCCCCCTGCTCCGGACTGGGCGTGCTCAGCCGCAGACCGGATATCAAGCACAAGCGGACCCCCAAGGAGATGGAGCGACTGACCCGGATCCAGAGGGACATGCTGCAGAGCTGCTCGGCAGCACTGTCCCCGGGGGGGCGCATGATCTATGTGACCTGCACCCTGAATCCCGAGGAGAACGAAAACGCGGTCCGGGACTGTCTCAGCGAGGCAGGCCGGGACCTCGGGATGGAACGGTCCTTGTGCCCGGCGGGCCAAGGGGTGAACGAGTTCTTCTACGCCGCGGTGCTGCACAGACCGAGAGGATGAAGGCATCGGCCATGGCGACGGATGTGACCTGCGCCATTATCGAGTCCGGGGAAAGGGTCCTTGTGGCCAGGCGGGCCGAGACCGCGGAAAGGGGCGGGCTTTGGGAATTTCCCGGCGGCAAGGTGGCCCCGGAGGAGGCCGAGGCCGAGTGCCTGCGCAGGGAACTCCGGGAGGAGCTGGGGATCGACGTGGAGGTCGCCACGCGGCTGGAGCCGGTCCTGCATCGAGAGCCGGACCGCGAGATCCGGCTCATCCCCTTCGTCTGCACCCTGGTGCGAGGCCAGCCGCTGCCCCTGGAGCACGAGCGGATCCTGTGGTCCACTTGCGAGGAGCTTGTGGGGCTCGCCTGGTGTCCGGCGGACATCCATGTCCTGCGGCAGTACTTGAGCGAGCGGGCCCCGTGGCTGACGGGCAGGCTGGAGCGGGATTAGGCGGGCCCCGGCCCGGCTCTTCGCGTTAGTCGCATACGGGGCTGGCGCCAGGCTCCAGTCCGTTCAGATACTCTGTAACAGCCTCCTGCTCCCGGTCGGAGATCTCCATCCCCTTCTTCACCATTCGGTTCACCGTGTTTTCCCAGTAGGTTTGGTCCTTGTCCAGATTGGAGCAGGTGACGAGGTTGCTGTGGCACTGAACGCAGGCGCCGGTGGCCAGCTTTTCCCCCTGGGGGACGTCCTCGCCGCAGGCAATAAACACCGAACCCAGAAGCAGGGCGGCAATGGCGGCAGCGACAATGTGAAAACGCATGGCTTCTCCTCCCTCGTGTTGGGGTGCCTGTCCGAAAGCGTCCGACCACGCCCTTCAGCGGGGCAATTCCTTCCTTGATCCGCTTCGGACCGCCGGGGCTGGAGCCGAGCCATCCCGGGATCCTTTGGCCATTTTTTCATGTGCCAGGCTTTCTGTCCAGAGGAGGGGGCAAGCGAGCAGGCGGAGTGGGCTCTCGGGAGATACAGGCCAAGACGCGAATGCGGCTGCGCCGAAGAGCCGCATCTACCAGGTCAAGAAACCCACAAAGGATCCCGTGAGGCAGGTGGCCAGGGTCCCGGCCAGGAGGGCCATGGGCCGGACACGAGCGCGGTGGCCGGCCTTATCCGGCAGGGATGGCTTTCTCGCGGCGGGCGAGATCAGCTAAAGAGGCGCACGGCGCAGAATTCGCCGCACATGGCGCATTCCTGCCTGCTGGCGAATCCCTCCCGGCGCTTCTGCACCAGGCGGGGGTCCAGGCAGTGCTCGGCCATTGCGGACCAGTCCAGCTCGGACCGCGCCCTTGCCACGCGTTCATTTTGCCGGAGCGCCTTTTCCCGGCCCAGGGAGATCTCCGCCGAGTGCGCCGCGATGAGGGAGGCCTTGATTCCCTGCCAGACGTCGTTCTCATTGGGCAGGGTCAGATGCTCCGCCGGGGTGAGGTAGCACAGGAAGTCCGCCCCGTAGTACGCCGCGAGAGTGGCCCCCACTGTGCCGGCTATGTGGTCGTGTCCCGCTGCTATGTCCGTGGGAAGGGGGCCCAGCACGTACAGGGGCGCTCCGTGGCAGAGGGCCTTGATGCCCTGGATCTGGCTCTGGATCAGGTGCAGCGGGACATGCCCCGGTCCCTCGATCATGGCCTGCGCACCGCTCTCCCGGGCCCTGCGCGCGAGGCCCCCCAGGGTGATCACTTCCTCCCATTGGGCCCCGTCCCCGGCATCCTCCACGGCTCCGGGGCGCAATCCGTCCCCCAGGCTCAGGACCACGTTGTGCTCGCGACAGATGCGCAGCAGCTGGTCGTATTCCGTGAGCAAGGGGTTCTCCGCGTCATTGTGCTCCATCCAGCGGGCCAGAAGGGATCCGCCCCTGGAGACCACACCCATCCTTCGGCCGTCTTCCCTGGCCAGAGCCACAGCCCTGCGGGTCACCCCGCAGTGCAGGGTCATGAAGTCCACTCCCTGCTCCGCCTGTCCGGCGATCTCCTCGAAGATCTCGCTTCGGCTCAACAGGGCCGGATCCTGCTGATTGAGGATGTACTTCTGGGCAACGCTGTAGAGGGGGACCGTGCCCAGGGGAAGAGCTGTTTCCCGGAGCATGCGCATGCGGATACCGTCCAGGTCGCCTCCGGTGGACAGGTCCATGACCGTGTGCGCCCCAGCCTCAACCGTGGTTCTGAGCTTGGAGGACTCCAGATCGGGGTCGCACAAAAAGGGCGAGGTCCCGATGTTGGCGTTGACCTTGAGGCTGGCGGGCTGTCCGACGAGAGTGGGGCGACATCCGGTGTGCGCCGGATTGGCCAAAAGAACCATGCGCCCGTCCCTGATGCGGGAGGTGATCTCCTGAGGTGCCAGGTTCTCCTGGTTGGCGAGATCCTGCAGATGCTCCCCGAGCAATACGTCGAGTGGGGATTGAATCGTGTGCATGAGCCCTCCAGATGGGTTGTTCCAACGCTGACGCGGTATCGTCGGGGACTGGAAAAAGGACGGGGCTTCATCACCCGGCACGGCTCCACGTTCCGGGGAAATGGTTCACAGGCCCGTGGCCTCGGCCGAGGGGACGCGAGGCAGCAAGGGCGGCTCCGATGTAGTCCTTGGCTCTGGCCGCGGCCTCGCGGGGACCGGATCCCAGGGCCAGATTGGCCGCCAGGGCGGAGGAAAAGGTGCATCCCGTGCCGTGGGTGTTCGAGGTGGAAACGAATTCCCCGTGCACGTGGGCAATGCCGTCCGCGTCGCAGTACACGTCCGTCACGGAGCCGTCCCCGAGATGTCCGCCCTTGATCACCACCGCCCCGCAGCCAGCCTGGTGCAGCTCCCGGGCGGCCTCCTCCATGGCAGGCACATCCCGGATAACCTGGCCTGTCAAGAGCTCCGCCTCGGAAAGGTTGGGGGTCACCAGGTCAGCCAGGGGAAGAAGGCATTTTCGCAGGGTTTTCTGCGCCTCGGGCTGCAAGAGCTGATATCCGCTCTTGGAGACCATGACCGGGTCGAGCACCACAGGAGGCAGCTCCCGGGATTGCAGCTCGGCGGCGACGGCCTCGATGATCGGCGTGCTGAAGACCATGCCGATCTTGATCCCGTGAATGGGTGCGTCCTGGAAAAGGCAGCGGATCTGTCCAGTAACGATGCGGGGCTCCATCTCCTGCACCGCCTCCACGCCCATGGTGTTCTGCACGGTGACCGCGGTGATCGCTGTCATTCCGTACACGCCGTGGGCGGCGAAGGTCTTCAGATCGGCCTGGATTCCGGCTCCCGCACTGGAATCCGATCCGGCTATGCTCAGGCAGGTGCGCATGGATTCCTCACAAAAGGGGTTCAGAGGGCGGGCGCCCGGGCCTGGCTCGAGCGGATGGGCTTATTGGACCATCAGGCCAGACGCCTGGCGAGCTCGTTCGCCACTTTCTCCCCGGACAGGAGCATTCCCCCGAAGACCGGGCCCATGCGGTAGGATCCGAAACAGGCGTTCGCCGCCATTCCGGCCACATACACCCCGGGAAAGACCTCCCGGGTATTCTCCAGGGTGTCCGTCTCCGCCCGATCGGCCCACATGGATTTCTCGCCCTCCAGGGTGCCGGAAGGGGTGTTCAGGGTGATGTCGTTCTTGCGCACCAACGTGGAAAGGGCGTTCAGCTCGTGCCCGGAGCACTCCACCAGGAAGCGGCAGTTGACCACCAGGGGATCCACATGGAACCCGGCGATCTGGACCGGGCTGGAGTTGATGACGATGCCGGTGACCCGCAGCTCCTGTTCGGTCTGGCGCAGGACAAGATCCTCCACTCCGAGGCAGTTGAAGACGTGGGCCCCGGCCAGGGTGGCCCGGGAGGCCAGGGTCGTGGTGGCAGTCACCGCGTCCGCGGTGGAGTATCCCGGCTTGTATTCCTTCAAGGGGATCCCGATCCGTTCGGCAAGGGGTTTGCTTTCCTCCTGGACCACGATCACGTTCCAGGTCATGCCCCCTCCCCACATGCCGCCCCCGATGGAGAGGTTGCGCTCGAAGATCGCCACGTGGAACCCTTTCTGGGCCAGGATCCAGGCGGCGGTCATTCCCGAGGGCCCGGCGCCCACAAGGGCCACGTCCAGATTGAGGCAGGACGTGAACTTGCGGTAATATTCCGAGGCGATGGCTTCGGTGATGGTTGCCTCGTCAAGCTTCATAGTCTCCTCCGCCTACAGGGCAGCCCCTTCCTTGGGCTCCCTGGTTCGTGTTCCGTGAGCGGCTCTCGTCCGACTGGCTAGCGACGCACTGTTTTCCTGCTCCCGAGCTAGGCGGACGCGGGGGAAAGCCGGCACTTCGGGGAAGGCATCCCCGTTGCCGGGCCGCCCTCTTGTTCGGCGCGAACGATGGTGCTTGTCTGGATCAATTCCATCGCAGATTCAAGCTCCGAGTCAAGTCCTTCCCTGCTTGCGCCCAGCTCGTGCTGCATTGACTGGGAAGAAAAGAGTTTTCCAGGAAATTCAAAGTGTTGCAGGCCACATGGCTTGACAAAGCGTGTTCTGTTTATTACTGCCTGCAAGGACAATCCTCGAGGGGCTCCTTCGCGAGGATTGCGCAACATAGCGCGGGCTCCAACCTCGGCTTTTGGGTCCGGATGAGGCGGGAACTGCATTTTATCGCTCAATTCGGGGCCGCTGTCAATTCGGCAGTCCCGTGAATCCCGTTGGCGTCGCATTTCCTCCCGCACGGATGTGCGGGGCGGAAAGTGCCACATGAGCTGTATGGTCCCCTGATGGGGCCGTGCGTACCAGGAGAGGGTATGATCCGTATTCAAGGGCTCAACAAATACTACGACGGCGTGTGCGCGGTAGAGGATCTGGACCTGGAGGTGCCCGGTGGACAGATCCTCGGGCTCCTGGGGCCCAACGGGGCGGGCAAGACGACCATACTCCGCATTCTCACCGGATACATCCGGCCCACAACGGGACGGATCCGCATTGGAGACATGGATCCCGCGGAGGACGAGTTGGCGGTCAAGGCCCGCATGGGCTACCTCCCGGAGTCGATCCCGCTCTACCGCACCATGCTGGTCTACGATTTCCTGCGCTATATGATCCGGGTGCGGAATCTGCCCCTGAGCGATCCGGACGTTCGCATTCGCGAGCTGGCCCGGACTTTTGCCCTGGAGCCGGTGATGCACAAGAGCGTGGGCGAGCTGTCCAAGGGGTACATGCAGCGCGTGGGGCTGGCTCACGCCATGCTTCCGGACCCGGAGATCCTGGTCCTGGACGAGCCCACCTCAGGCCTGGATCCCAACCAGATCCTGGAGATCCGCTCCCTGATCCAGGAGGTGGGCCAACAGAAGACAGTCATTCTCTCCACCCACATCCTGAGCGAGGCCGAGGCCACCTGCGACAGGATCGTCATCCTCAACGAGGGGCGGACCGTGGCGGACGGGACTCCGCGGGAGATCAAGAGCAGGGCCAGGCAACACCAGAGCGTCACCCTGGAGCTGAAGCGGGCGGGTCCTGACGAGGCGCGCGCCTGCCTGGAGGCGATTTCCGGAGTGGAGCGGGTGGAAACCCTGAACGGGGAGGATCCGGAGACCCTGCTCTTCCGGCTGGAGTGCTCCGGAGAGGAGGATCCCCGGGAGAGAATCTCCAATGCCGTTAAGGAGCGGGACTGGGTCCTGCTGCATCTGAGCCGTGAGGCCAGATCCCTGGAGCACATATTCAAGGAACTCACCCTGGAGAGCTGATCATGGCTGCGCTGACCGCTATCTGGAACAAGGAGTTCAAGGACTATTTCCTCACCCCCATCGCCTACATGGTGATCGCGGTTTTTCTCGTCGTGGTGGGCTGGTTCTTCTTCTCCACCTTCTTTCTCAAGAACCAGGCCACTCTGCGTGGGTTCTTCCAGCTTATGCCCGTGGTCTTCGCCTTCGTGGTCCCCGCGCTGACCATGCGCCTGATCTCCGAGGAGATCAGCCTGGGGTCCTACGAGCTCATGGGAACCCTACCGGTGCGCCACAGCCAGATCGTCCTGGGCAAGTTCCTGGCCTGCCTCTGCTTCATTGCGGCCATGCTCCTGCCCACGCTGATCTATGGGGTCAGCGTGGACATGGTGGGCAATCTGGACTGGGGACCGGTCCTGGGGGGATATATCGGCGCCCTGCTGCTGGGAGGGTCCTATGCCGCCATTGGCATGCTCGCCTCCTCCCTGACCCGCAACCAGATCATCGCCTTTATTACCGGGGCCGCGGTCTGCTTCGCCCTGGCCTATCTCAAGCAAATGCTCTTCTTCATGCCCGAGGCGATCCAGGGGATCGTGGATTACCTGGCCGTTGGGTCCCACTTCGGGAACGCGGCCCAGGGAGTCCTGGACATCCGGGACATCATCTATTTCCTGAGCATCGTCTTCCTGGGGCTTTACGCGACGAAGCTCGTTCTGGAGAGCAAGGAATAAGGGAGGCCTATGACCACGCCACGCAGATTCTCCGAGGCCTATCTGCGCTTCGCCCTGTACATCATTGCCGTCGTGCTGGTGAATATCGCCGGGCTGAGCCTCAACGCCCGTGTGGACCTTACGGAGAACAACCGCTACTCCCTGTCCCAGCTGAGCAAGGACACCGTGTCCGGCCTCAAGGAGCCCCTTACGGTCAAGGCCTTCTTCAGCAAGGACATGCCGCCCCAGTACGCCAAGACCAAGCGCTATCTCCGGGACATGCTCCAGGAGTACGCCGCAGCTGCGAACCAGAATTTCAACTACGAGTTCGTGGAAGTCACAAGCGGGGGGAAGAACGCCCAAAGGGCCAAGCAGTACGGGATCGAGCCGGTGCAGGTCCAGGTGGTGCGCAAGGACGAGCTCAAGTACAGCAAGGCCTATATGGGGCTGGTGCTGATGCACGGCGACGCGGTTGCCGAGATCCCGGTGGTCTCCTCCTCCGGCCAGCTGGAGTATCTGCTCACCTCCAGGATGCGAAAGCTCGCGAACAAGGTGAGCGCCCTGCTCGGGCTGGAGGACAAGATCGAGGTCAGCCTGTATCTCTCGCCCTCGCTGCAAAAAGTTGCTCCGCACGTGGGGATCAAGGGCCTGGATCAACTGCCGGACAGGGTGGAGAAGGCGGTTGAGCGGATCAACGAGCGGAGCTACGACACATTGCGCTACGACTATCGCACGTTCGAGCCGGAAGGCCATCGGGACACTGTGGACAAGCTGGATCTGCAGACCCTGCAGTGGCCATCCTCCGAGAAGCGGGGGATCCAGTCCGGCACTGGGAGCATCGGTCTGGTCCTGCGTCACGGGGAAAAGACCAGGACGGTGGATCTCTTGAGCATGGCCCGCCTGCCCATGCTCGGGACCCGGTACCAGCTGGTGGACACCGAGATGGACAAGCTGATCGGGACCAACTTGGAATCCCTGCTGGGAATCCAGCAGAACCTGGGCTACCTTGCGGGCCACGGCACCCTCCCCCTGAAGCAGCAGGCCCGCAGGGGGCAACAACAAGGCCGCAAGACCACGGCTTTTCAGGAGATGGTCCGGCGAAGCTACACCCTGCAGGAGGTCGACCTGGGGCAGGGGATCCCGGAGGGCCTGCAGACCCTGGTCATCGCCGGGCCCAAGAAGGAGTTCTCCGATTTCGAGCTCTATCAGCTGGACCAGGCCCTGATGCGGGGAACCAATCTGGCCGTTTTCCTGGACAGCTATGTCCGCAGGACCTCCCAGGGAGGACGACCGGGGTACACGGAGAACACCAGCGGCCTGGACGAGCTGCTGTCCCACTACGGGCTGAAGCTGGAGGACGCGGTGGTCCTGGACGAGCGCTGCTTCGAGCAGAAGCTGCCGGAAGATCGCGGCGGGGGGCAGCGGCCCATCTACTTCGCCCCCAGGATCGCCAAGGAGAACATCAACCACGATCCCGCCTTCATGAAGAACATCAACGGACTGATCACCTACAAGGCCGCGCCGGTCGCGGTAAACGCGACACGGATCTCGGCCCAGGAGCTCAAGGCCCGGCCCCTGTATTCCTCTTCGGAACGCTCCTGGCTGCAGAGCGGGGTGGTCCGGCTCAGGCCCAGCCTGCTCGCGCCTCCGGACGATCCGCAGGAGATGGCTAGGCGCGATCTGGCCTATCTGGCGGAGGGGACCTTCAACAGCTATTTTGAGGGAAAGCCGGTTCCGGAGAAAGCGGGCCAGGGGAACCGGGCCAATGCCACGCAAACCGCGAAATCGAAGCTGTCCGGTAAGATCCGGGCCGGGGGGACCAGGCTGGACAGGAGCGAGGAGCGGGGAAGGATCGCCCTTGTCGGCGCCTCGAGCATGCTCACGGATCAGATCCTGGCCTCGGGCTCGAGCCGGAAACAGTCCCCGAACGGCATCTTCGTCATGAATCTTCTGGACGGCCTGAGCGGCAGAACGCAGATGGCCAGGCTGCGCAGCAAGATCCAGACCTTCAACCCCCTGGACGAGACCTCCCAGCTGACGCGGAGCACGATCAAGGCGGTGAATATCGCCGGGCTTCCCCTGGCGGTGATTGTCTTCGGCCTGGCGGTCTGGATCGCTCGCACCCGCCGCAGGAAGCTGATCAGTCAGCGCTTCGCAGGGGAGCAATAAGACGTTCACCCTTGGGAGATGGTCAGACATGAAACATTTCAGGGAATACGCCGTGCTTCTCGTGGTTATCATAGGGATCGGGCTTTACCTCGCCCTGAGATCATCCGATGGGGTACAGTACGAGCTGCCCAGCCTGGAGTCGGTCCCAACCAAGGAAGTGGACGCGGTCTCCATCCGGAGCGGGGAAGGCAGTCTCTCCCTGCGGCGGGCCAACGGGACCTGGAGCATTCCGGACAAGGGCTATGAGGCGAACGGGGACGAGGTGCACAAGATGCTGCGCAAGGCGGCGGATCCGGAAATAACCGCCCTGGTCTCCGAAAGCGGGGATTATTCGCGCTATCATCTGGACCAGAAGCGCAGGATCCGGGTCAGGCTCCTGCGCGACGGCGAGGTCGTGCGGGAGCTCTACCTGGGCAAGGGCGCCGGGCAGGTGCAGAACACCTACGTGAGGCTCCCGGAGGACCAAAACGTCTATATGGCGGAGAAGGACCTGCGGGGCAGCTTCGATGTTACCGCCGCGGATCTGCGGGACAGGACGGTTTTTCGCCTGGATCCGGAGAAGGCACGTGGTGTGCGGATTTCGGGCAAGAACGCGAGCAGCAGGTTTCAGCGCAGGGCCGCATCAAGCAAGGATGCCAACAGGACAGAGCCCGGCGTCTGGATGACCGGGCAGGGCCAAGCGGTCCGGACCGAGCCTATGGAGAGTCTGCTACGGACCCTGAAGGACTTGCGCTGCCGGAATTACAAACAGGGCTTGAGCCGGAACGGGACCACGTATACCATTGCCGTGCGAGCGAACGCCACGCATCGCCTCCGCCTCTTTGTCCCGGAAAAGAAGCGCCCCGGGGCCTATGAGGCGGAGAGCTCGCAGACCCCGGATCCCTTCGAGCTGCCCGGATACCTGGGCCAGGAGCTCATCTCCTCCGTGGAGAAGCTCCTGCGGGAGCCGACAGGGGAAGCCGGGTCGCGGTAGGCGAGTCAGGTGAGGCAAACCGGTTTCTGGGGCGCACAAGGGGCCGCGGCGCTTGGAAGCCGCGGCCCTGTTCGTTTTTGGGGATGAAAATGCGTTGAACCCTTTGCATCAGATTGAGATACAGCGAGCCTGGCTTCATAAATCACCTTGGCCTTGTTCCTGCCGCAATAAGCGACAACGTGCTTGAGCCAAGCATCAAACAGGACAATCAGATGATGAACAAGAAAAGCAGGAAAAAAGGGCCCTACCCCTCAGCGGAGAACGCCGCCAAGAGCGAAAGACGGAAGGAAAGGGAGTCCCTGGAGCAGCAATCGAGCTATCGCCTGGCCTTCCAGGATCCGGATCTGTTGCTTCGGGAGGAGCTCCGCCCGGTGCGGATTCAGCTGGAGATCATCAAGCCCGATCTGTTGATGGACGAGAACCATATCGATTCTACGGTGGTCTTTTTCGGCAGCGCGCGCATTCCAGATCCGGAGACCGCCCAGGAGCGGGTGAACGAGCTGCGGGCCAAGGTGGAGGCCGATCCTCCCGGGGACGGCAAGCTGCGCCACGAGCTGGCCAAGGCGGAGAAAGACCTGGAAAAGAGCGCCTACTATGTGGAGGCCCAGAAGCTGAGCCGAATGATATCCAGCTGTACGGAAGAGAGGTGCATGGTGCCCATAACCGGCGGTGGCGGGGGGATCATGGAGGCGGCAAACAGAGGTGCCCACGAGGGCGGGGTCCCATCCATCGGGCTGAACATCGTCCTGCCCCACGAGCAGAAGCCCAATCCCTACATCTCCCCGGAGCTCTGTTTCCAGTTCCACTATTTCGCCACGCGGAAGATGCACTTTCTGATGCGGGCCAAGGGGCTGGTCGCCTTCCCCGGGGGGCTGGGGACCCTGGACGAGGTCTTCGAGACCCTGACCCTGATGCAGACGGGCAAGATCGACCCCTTTCCGGTGATCCTCTTCGGCCGGGGCTACTGGGAGCGGGTGGTCAACTTTCAGACCCTGGTGGAGGAGGGAACCATCGACGAGTCCGATCTGGACCTGTTCCAATACGTGGAGCGGGCCGAGGACGCCTGGGAGATCATTACCTCCTTCAACGGCATGGACTCCAGCGCGGGGGAATAGCCCAGGGCTCGGGGCGGATGGGGCTATTACGGCTTGGAGGGCCTTTTCCCGAAGATGCGCGTTCCGATGCGGATCAGGGTGGCCCCCTCCTCCACCGCCTCCTGGAAGTCGTGGCTCATCCCCATGGACAGATGGGGCAGATCCAGGGCGAATTCCCTCTGCAGCTCGCGGCTCAGCTCCCGGAGCCTGGCGAACAGGGCACGGTTCGTGGAGGCGTCTCCGTCCAGGGGGGGCATGCACATAAGACCCTGCAAATCGAGCCAGGGGCGGGCCAGAACGTCCTCGGCCAATCCCCTGAGGCCCTCAGGGGCGACTCCGGCTTTCTGCACCTCCCCGCCCAGATTGACCTGGATGAGCACCGGCTGCCGCACTTCCTTCCCGGAGCAGCGCCTGTCCAGCTCCCGGGCCAGCTTGGCTGAGTCCAGGGAATGGACCAGATGGAAGCGGCCCACGATGTATTTGGCCTTGTTTGTCTGCGGCGCGCCGATGAAGTGCCAGCGGATGGGGACCTCGGCCAGGGCCTTTTGCTTGTCCAGGGCCTCCTGAACATAGTTCTCCCCGAAGTCCCGATGCCCCGCCCGGGCCAGCTCGGCCACGGCCTCCGCGGGATGGAACTTGGAGACCGCGACCAGACGCACCTCGTTGGGATCCCGGCCAGCCCTGTCCGCGGCTGCCGCGATCTGTTCCAGTATCCGACGGTATTCGGCGACAACGGATGGCATTATCAGCCTCCGGCATGGGTTGATTCCCGGGGCAACCCGGTTCAAAGGACCTGATTTTCCGGCGCGAGACCCTGAAGGAAATTCCTGTTCTCGGTCCATCTGGGCTTGACCTTGACCCAGAGCTGGAGATAGACCCTCTGCCCCAGCATGGCCTCCAGCTCCAGACGCGCAGCCTGACCCACTTCCTTGAGCATGCGGCCCTTGGCTCCGATGACCATGGCCTTGTGGCTCTTGGTGCTCACGTAGATCACTGCGCCGATATGCAGCATGCCGCACTCCGGGTCCTGGTCCCAGTATTCGGTCTGTACCGCCAGGGAATAGGGAAGCTCCTGCTCCAGGCTCAAAAAGAGCTTTTCCCGGATGATTTCCGAGGCCAGAAAGCGCATGGGCAGGGTGGAGAGCTGGTCCTCGGGATAGAGAAAGGGCGAGCGGGGAAGGTGCTGCTTGATGTGCTCCAAAAGCTCCAGGGTCCCTTCCCCCCGCGTGGCGGAGAGCACGAAGAATTCCGTGTCCGGGAAATAGGCGCGCAGCGATTCCAGGAGGGGGAGCAGCTCCCGCTTCTGGTGGACCAGATCCTGCTTGTTCAGGGCAACGGTCAGAGGCAGGCCGGACTGGGCCAGCCGCTGGTGGATCACTTCCAGGTCCCGCCGGAGGCGCTTATGGCGCTCCACGTAGCGGGAGGCGTCCAGCAGGAGCAGGACGTGATCCGCCCCTTCCAGGGCCTGCCAGGCGGTCTCCACCAGAAAGGTGTTCAGGGATTTCGTGGTGTGATGGATCCCCGGGGTATCCAGGAAGAGGATCTGGGTGCTTTCTTCTTGATAGATCCCGCTGATGCGATTCCGCGTGGTCTGCGGCTTGGGCGTGACAATGGAGAGCTTTTCCCCCAGGAAGCAGTTGAGCAGAGTGGACTTGCCCGAGTTGGGCGGTCCGGTGATGACCACCACCCCGCATCTGGTGGGGCATTCCGTGGTTTCCTGCTCCGTGGTCTCGGACATAGGGTCTTTCCTGGGGTGTTTATCCCCCCGGCTTATCCCGTTCCACAACAGGTTTTCCGGTACGGGATCGGGCAATCGGGTCAGCCTGGGTCAACAATAGCGTCGACTTGCACTGTTGCGGTTGTTTTGATAGCCCCAAGCGCATGTGACCCGGTGGCGAGCCGTTTCGGGGCCGGAATGGCCGGCGCCCGGAACATGGCCGCTGCAGAGCGATTTCGGCTTCCTCCCCACAAGAGGCGGCCTCTCCGGGACGTCCATATCGGGCGCGGATCGGGCAAAAAAGAAGTAAAGGCATTATGACCAAAGATTTGATCATTGTCGAGTCCCCGGCCAAGGTGCGGACCATCAAGAAGTTCCTGGGCAAGGGATATACAGTGGAGGCCTCCGTGGGCCACGTGCGGGATCTGCCATCCAACAGCCTCGGCGTGGACGAGGAGAACGGCTTTCAGCCCGAATACAGCACCGTTCCGGGCAAGGAGAAGGTGATCAAGCGGCTCAGGGATGCCGCTGCGAAGGCTGAGCGGGTCTATCTGGCCCCGGATCCGGACCGGGAGGGCGAGGCCATTGCCTGGCACGTGGCCGAGCTGATCAAGGACGTGAACGGCAACTTCAATCGGATCCAGTTCAACGAGATTACCTCACCGGCGGTGAAGGCCGCCCTGCAGGCCCCGCGCCAGCTGGACCGGAACCTGTTCGATTCCCAGCAGGCCCGCCGCGTGTTGGACAGGCTGGTGGGATACAAGCTCTCGCCCCTTTTGTGGAAAAAGGTCAAGCGGGGCATCTCCGCGGGGAGGGTTCAGTCCGTTGCCCTGCGGCTCATCGTGGAGCGGGAGCGGGAGCGGGAGAATTTCGTTGCCCAGGAGTACTGGCTGTTCAAGGCCAAGCTCGAGGGCAAGCAGCCTCCCCCCTTCGAGGCGGAGCTGTGGCGCGTGGACGGCAAGAAACCGGGGATCGGGGACAGGGAGACAGCGGAAAAGCTCCACGAGGAAGTGGCGGCCAGTCCCTTCCTGGTGGAGGACATCCAGGAGAAGGAGCGCAAGAAGCAGCCCGGGCCGCCCTTCATTACCTCCACCCTGCAGCAGGAGGCGAGCAACAAGCTGGGCTTTTCGGCCAAGAAGACCATGACCGTGGCCCAGCAGCTCTACGAGGGGGTCGATCTGGGGGATCGGGGCACCACCGCCTTGATCACCTACATGCGCACCGATTCGGTCCGGGTTTCCTCCCAGGCCCTGCAGATGGCCAGGGACTGGATCCAGAAGCGCATGGGCGACAAATACCTGCCCCAGAAACCCAGACAGTTCAAGAGCAAGGGCAACGTCCAGGACGCCCACGAGGCCATCCGGCCCGTGGACCCGGGTCTGTCCCCGGACGAGGTGAAATCCTTCCTGGGTCGGGATCAGCAGAGGCTCTACCGCCTGATCTGGCAGCGCTTCGTCGCCTCGCAGATGAGCCCGGCCACGTACTGGGACACCGTGGTCCTGATCCAGGCCGGAAGGACGAAGTGGCGCTGCCGCGGGCAGCGGCTCATCTTTTCCGGGTTCCTGGAGGTCTACTCCCCGGAGGATTCCCTGAAGGAGGTCCGGCTGCCGGAGCTTGGCACGGGCGAGGAGCTTACGGTCCACAATATCGAGAAGGAGCAGAAGTTCACCCAGCCCCCGGCCCGCTACAGCGAGGCCAGCCTGGTCAAGACCCTGGAGCAGAAGGGGATCGGACGCCCCTCCACCTACGCCCAGATCATCTCCACCCTGCAGGATCGGGACTATGTCCGCACCGAGAAGAAGCAGTTCGTCCCCACCGAGCTGGGCAAGGTGGTCAGCGATCTCCTGGTGGGCCATTTCACCACCCTGATGGATGTGGGATTCACCGCCAGGATGGAGGAGAGCCTGGACCGCATCGCCGAGGGGGAGCTGGACAGGGAGGGGGTGCTCCACGACTTCAGCAAGGACTTCGAACCAGCCCTGGAAAGCGCCCAAGAGAACATGGCCCAGGTCAAGACCGGGGTGGACAGCGGCCTGACCTGCGAGCGTTGCGGCAGGCGGATGGTGATCAAGTTCGGCAAGCACGGGGAGTTCCTGGCCTGCGAGGGCTATCCTGAGTGCCAGAACAGCAGCAACTTCACCCGTGACGAGCAGGGGGCCATCCAGCCCGTGGAGGAGGCGCCGCCGGAGGAGATGGGGACATGCCCCAGATGCGGCAAGACCCTGGTGCTTAAGAAGTCCCGGACCGGGAGTCGGTTCATCGCCTGCACCGGGTATCCGGACTGCCGCTATACCTCCCCCTTGGGCACGGGAGTTCCCTGCCCCGTGGAGGGCTGTAGCGGGGAGCTGGTGGAAAAGAGCTCCAAGCGGGGCAAGGTGTTCTATTCCTGCAACCAGTACCCGGACTGCACCTATGCCCTGTGGAACCCGCCTGTGAACGAGGAATGCCCCAAGTGCGGCCACCCCCTGCTCGAGGCCAGAAGCACCAAGAGCCGGGGGGAGCACCTGGCGTGCCCCCTCAAGGGCTGCTCCTACTGGCGCTCCAGGGATACGGAGGAGGGCTAGGAAACGGGCTCGTTTCCGTCCGGACTCCCGGATGCCGGCAATTCATCATCCAAACTACATCCAGTTGACTTCAAGGGTCACTTGTTTGCCCGCCTTGTTGGCGTACACCACGTACCCCTCCTGCCTGCCGAAGAGGTACAGGGCGTGGGTCAGGCGCACGTCCTCCCGGCAGTAGTCCACGACCTTGTCCGTCTCCCCCTTTCGCCACCAGGCCAGGGCCTCGGTCCCGCTGCCGGACTTGCTCACCCCCAGGGTGTTCTGGACCAGGTTGTTCAGGGACAGGCGGTGCCCCAGCACGGCCTGGATCTCCCGCAGGAGATCCAGTGTGGCCGGATGCGGGAATTCGGGCTCGTACCCGGACAGGACCCGGTAGTCGAAGCCGATGAGATTGAATCCCACTACCAGATCCACGGACTGCATGGCGCGCAGGAGCTCTCGCACCTCGCTTTCCATGTACGCGGCGTACTCCCCGGTGGCGCTGTCGTAGAGCACGGCGCAGCTCATCCCCATATTGCGCGCGTTATGCCACCCCCCTACTTCCTGGGCCGACAGCCGGGTTTCTAGATCGAGCACTGCGTAGCGCAGGCCGTTGTCCTGCTCCTCCTTTGAATGGGACTCCCCTGCCCTTTCCGGGTCCGGCGGGGATGCCAGGACAGCGGAAGGGGCCTCGGCATCGGGCGGCTCCCCGTTCGCTTCCCCGGGCAGGATGAGCTCCAGGATGGCCCGTGCCGCGCGCTTGTCCAGGGGGCGGTTGCCGGAGCCGCACTTGGGGGACTGGATGCAGAAGGGACATCCGTGGGAACAGCCGCAGGAGGCCATGGTCTGTCCGGCCTTGTGCAGAAGGCGCACCGGGTGGGAGAAGGCCTGGCCAGCCAGGCCGACTCCCCCGGGATGGCTGTCGAAGACAAAGACTGCCGGGGCTTCCAGCTGGGGGTGCAGGGGATAGGAGATCCCGCCCAGGTCGTTGCGGTCGGTGAGGACAAACAGGGGCATGATCCCGATGATCAGGTGCTCCAGTGCGTGGATCCCGCCCATGAAGTGCAGCCTCCGCCCTTCCACCTCCCTCTGGATCCGGTCCGGAAGCCGGATCCACAGCCCCTCGGTCTCGAAGATGACCGGGGGAAGATCCAGGGGGAGCACGGAGATAAGCTTCTGGCCCTTGACCTGGCGCTTCTCGTATCCGGTGAAGCGCTCCGTGACCCGGATCCGGCCCAGGCAGACCTCCACGTCGCCCAGGAGCTTGCGTCTGGTGAGGCTCAGGATCTCCGTCTGCTTCTCGGAGCGGACGCGGGTGAAGTAGCTTACCCTGGCCTGCTTGGCCAGGACCACGCCCTGCTCGAAATCGATGTCCTGGATCACGTAGGAGGTCGCCCGGTGCAGGTAGACCGCCCCGGGGTGGGTCTCCCGGCAGGCCCGGTAGCGGTCGATGTCCCCGATGGCCTTGTGCCTGTCCCGGTCCATGATCTGCAGATTCGCGTCCGAGCCGCGCAGGGAGACCTTCTGCTGCACGTCCGGGTCCCTGGGGTGGAGCGCGGCCCCGTCGGAGCTCGGCAGCAGCTGGCCCTCCTCGACAAGCTTTTCCAGGCGGGCCGGAGTGCCATCACCCGCGAGAAGGGGATCGTCCCGGCTAAGGGGCATGTCCGCGGCCGCGCAGAGGAGGTGGTTGCGGGCCAGGACGGGGTTGTCCGGGTTGAGGACCGCCTTCTCCGGCTCCTGCCGAAGGAGCTCTTCTGGATTGTGCATGAAGTACTGGTCCAGGCTGTCCTCCTGGCCCAGAAGAATGACCGCGCTCTCCTGCTGCTTGCGCCCCACCCGTCCGCCGCGCTGCCAGGTGGTCATGACCGAGCCCGGATAGCCCACCAAAAGGCACAGATCCAGCTCCCCGATGTCGATGCCCAGCTCCAGGGCGCTGGTGCTGATCACCGCCAGCAGGCTCCCCTCGGCGAGCCCGGCCTCGATCGTGCGGCGCTCCTCGGGCAGAAAGCCGGAGCGGTAGGCGCTGATGTACGGGGCGTAATTGGCCAGGCGCTGCTTGGTCCACATGGAGATGAGCTCGGTCATTTTCCGGGACTGGCAGTAGACGATGGTTCGAAGGCCCCGGATCAGGGCCGCCTGCAGCAGCTGCAGGGCGTTGGCTGCGGCGCTGGAGAGCACCGGATTGAGGAAGAGGAAGTGCTTCGGTCCCTGCGGGGCGCCGCTCTCGGCGATGGAGCGCACCTGGAGGCCGGTGAGGTTGCCGCTCAGCTCGGCGGGGTTACCCACGGTGGCGGAGCACAGGATAAAGGTGGGGTCAGCTCCGTAGGCCCGGCAGACGCGGCGCAGCCTGCGGAAGACCCAGGCCATGTTGGAGCCGGTGATCCCGCGATAGGTATGGACCTCGTCGATGACCACGTAGTCCAGATGGGCCAGGAAATCTGGCCACATGCGGTGCCCGGGCAGGATGCCCAGGTGCAGCATCTCCGGATTGGTCAGAAGCAGATCCGGGGGATTCTTTCGGATCCGGGTCCGCTCCTTCTTGGGGGTGTCCCCGTCGTACACCGCTGCCCGCGGAGCTGGATCCACCTCGAGCTTGGCGAAGCTCCGATCCAGGGTCTTGAGCTGATCCCGGGCCAGGGCCTTGAGGGGGGAGATGTACAGGGCCCTGCTCCTGGCCCCGGCGAGAAATCGCTCCAGCACGGGCAGGACGTAGATCAGGCTCTTGCCGCTGGCTGTGGGGGTGGAGATCACGGTGTGTGCCCCGGCCCGAATGGCGTCCAGGGCCCCGGCCTGGTGCGCGTAGAGCTCTTCGATCCCCAGCCGGCTCAGAAGGTCCCGGATGGGGGCGGGCCAGGGGATGGTGGGCTTGGCGTGGGAGCCGGGGCTACCCGGGAGGTGCTCGTGGTGCACGATGAGGTCCCGGAATGCGGAGGAGGCCTTCAAGTCGGCGATGAAGTCGGAGATCCCGCTTGGTGGCATGCTATTGCGTCTTGCCGGAGATATTGTACTTCTTGAGCTTGTATTGCAGGAGGCTTTTGGAAATCCCCAGCATCTCCGCTGCCTTGACCTGGACAAAGTCGCTCTGGACCAGTGCCCTGCGGATGAGCGCGGCCTCGATGCGCTCCAGGGTCTCGGCCAGGTTGAGCCGGGTGGGAAGCATGTCCGCGGCGGACTTGAACTGTTCCGTCTCGTCCCTCAGGTCCGCGGGTAGATCGCGGAGGGTGATCTCCTCGCCCCGGGCCAGCACAACGCAGCGCTCCACCACGTTTTCCAGCTGCCGCACGTTGCCCGGCCAGTGGTATGCGGTCAGGGCCTGTAGGGCCTCGGGGGAGAAGCCGGATACCTCGCGGCCGTATTCCTGGTTGAAGCGGTTCAGGAAGTGCGCCGCCAGAACGGGGATGTCCTCGGCCCGCTCCCGCAGGGGAGGGATCTCGATGTGCACCACGTTCAGGCGGTAATAGAGATCCTCCCGGAAGCTCCCTCTCTCGATCTCGCGCTGCAGGTCCCGAGTGGTCGCCGCGAGCAGCCGGACGTCCACGTTGACCGGCGCGGCTCCCTCCTCCCGCTCCAGGGTGTGCTCCTCGAGCACGCGGAGCAGCCTGGCCTGGACATCCGGGGACAGCTCGGCCACCTCGTCCAGGAAAAGGGATCCATTGTGGGCCGCTTCCAGCCGGCCCTTTTTCTGGGCCATGGCTCCTGTGGAGGACTCCTGCACCAGGCCGAAGAGCTCCCGCTCCAGGGCAGCCGGATCCAGGGAGCGGCAGTACACGGGGATGAAGGGCCCGCTCCGGCGCTCGGAGGAGAAATGGAGGCTGCTGGCGATGAGCTCCTTGCCGGTGCCGGATTCGCCGGAGATGAGGGCGTTGCTGCCGCTGGGCGCTGCCCTGCCGACCAGGTCCAGAACCCCTTGCATGGAGCGGCTCCGGGCAATGACCCGCTCCAGGCCGCGGTGCTGCTGCAGGGATTGCTGCAGGAGGCGGTTCTGCTGCTCGGCCTGGCTCATCTTGGCCGCCTTGGCCACGGAGAGAAGGAGCTCGTCGTTGGAGAAGGGCTTGTTGATGTAGTCGAAGGCCCCGCACTTCATGGTCTCCACCGCCCCGTCGATGCTGCCGTATCCGGTCATGATCAGGACGGGAATGTGGGGGTAGTTCTGTCTGACGTGCTCCAACAGCTCCTGCCCGCTGACCTGGGGCATCTTCATGTCCGCGATGAGGATGTCCACGTCCGACTCCTGGAGGTAGCTCATGGCGAGCTCGGGGTCCTGGAGGGAGGTTACGCGGTACCCCTCGTCGGAAAGCAGGGTTTCCAAGAGCAGGAGGTAGTTCTTTTCGTCGTCCACGACAAGGATGTGTGCCGCCATGCGTTCTCCCGGTTCACGACTTGCCGAAGGTTATCCGGACCACGCCCCCGCCCTCGGCGGAGGAGAAGAATTCCAGCCCGGCCCCGTGGCTGTCCAGGATGTTCTTGACAATGGCCAGGCCCAGCCCGGTTCCCTTCTCCTTGGTGGTGAAGAAGGGCTCGGTGAACTTGTCCACGAAATCCGAGTTGAAGCCCGGGCCGCTGTCGCGGATTTCCAGCTGCTTCGACTCCTCCAGCCAGGTAAAGCGTATTTCCCCCGGACTGTCCATGGCCTGCAAGGCGTTGATGATCAGGTTGTACAGGGCCAGATAAATCAGGTCCTTGTCCCCGCGCAGAGGGATTCGTTCAGGGATCTGCAGCTGAATCGCGATCTGCTTGCGCCTGATCTCCGTGTCCAGGGAGGCGAGACACTGCTCCACGATCGCGGAGAGGTCCACATCGTGCAACGTGGGCTCCTTGGGCCGCGCGTAGTCCAGAAAATCCTGCACTGTGCGGCTGAGTCGCTGGGACTCCTCGTACACCGCTCCGGCAAGCTTGCTCTCCGCGCTGTCGCCCTTCTGGTTCCTTTTGACCAGCATCTCCGCGCTGCTCTGGATGATCCCCAGGGGATTGCGGATCTCGTGGGAAATACTGGCCACCATGCGGCCCATGCTGGCCAGCTTTTCATTCTGGTGCAGCTTGTGCTCCAGGCGCTCCTTTTCCCGGATCCGTTCCGCGATGATCCGGTCCGCGCGGCGGATGATCATGTAGAGGATGAAGAAGAGCAAGAGCGACGAGGCGATAATGACCACCGCCACCAGCAACTGGAAGAAGAAGATAGTCTCGTGGTCCTTGGTGATGTCCTGGCTGAACTGGAGGATGCCGATGATGGGGCCCTTTTTGTGAGGGGACAGGCTTTTTTCCGCCCTGAGGGGAAAGGAGGTCTGCAGGACATGGCTTCGGGCGGGCAGATCCAGGTTCAGAAAGGACCATATGGAGCCCTTCCTGCGGATGATCTGGTAAAAGGGCTCGCCCTGCTCGGCCTTTTGGAAACCCCGGCCCACCATGTCCTCCTGCTCGAGCTTGTCCTTGTCCTTGTGCATGGCATAGGCGACATTTCCATCCAAATCCAGAACCCGCACGTCCAGAACCCGAAACCCGTGGATCGTGGCCCGGATGACCCTGTCCAGCCTTTCATACTGTTGCTTTTCCTTCAATTGGACCTGGCCGTAGCCGAGCACGGTGGGCAGCGTGAAGCGCCGGTAGATCTGATGATTCAGATTCTCCGCGAGCAGATGCGCGTACTCCCGGTTCTTCTGCAAGATGGTCCTTTTGGCGTAGTTGCCAATAATCAGGATCATGAGGATGCTGCAGGCCAGGATCACCACAAAGAAGCTCCAGGAGAGGAACTTCACCAGCTGGAAGGGCCGGGCCGGGTCGGGGCGGAAGAGTCGGATGCTCATAGCTTGGCCAGGGCCTCTCCCAGTCTGGTCAGGGCCTTGTCCAGTTCCTCGTCCGCAAGTGCGTAGGACAGGCGGACGCAGCGGTCGTCGCCGAAGGCCGCCCCGGGAACCAGGGCCACTCCGGCCTCCTCCAGGAGATAGGTACACATGGAGGTGGAGTCGGTGACCGATCCGCAGTAGAAGGCGTCCAGCCGGGGGAAGAGATAGAAGGCGCCCTTGGGCTCGGGACAGACCGCACCGGACCAGGAGCTGATCCGCTCCAGAGCCAGGTCCCGGCGGTGGGCCAGCATCCTCCGCTTGTCCTCCAGAAATGCGAAGGACCCCTCCAGGGCGGCCACCGCGGCTTCCTGGGCGATGGTGCAAATGTTGGAGGTGCTCTGGCCCTGGATCTTGCTCATGGACTGAATGATCTCCTGGCGGGCCAGGACGAAGCCTATGCGCCATCCGGTGAGGGCGAAGCTCTTGGACAATCCGTTCACCACGGCCACGCGCCAGGGGCTGGAGGCGAGCCACGGCGCGGCGGAGGCCGGACGGGCCGGGGGATAGACGAGCTGATCGTAGATCTCGTCGGAGATGATGTACAGATCCTGGGCCAGGGCCTGCTCCAGGACCCGGTCCAGCTGCTCTTGGCTGTAGTGGCAGCCCGTGGGGTTGGAGGGGGTGTTCAGGATCAGGGCCTTGGTCCGGGGGCCCACGGCTTCCTTGATGGCCTCCGGCTGGAGCAGGAAGTCGTTCTCCGGATCCGTGGGCAGCACAACCGGCTCGCCGTCAGCCAGGCGCACCATTTCCGGGTAGCTGACCCAGTAGGGGGCGGGGATGAGGACCTCGTCCCCGGGGTCCAACAGCACCTGGCACAGATTGTACAGGCACTGCTTGCCTCCGTTGGAGACGAGGATGTTCTCCGGCTCCGCCCGGACGCCGTAGAAGTGGGCGAAATAGCCGGCAGCGGCGCGGCGCAGCTCCGGGGTTCCGGGAACCGGGGTGTAGCGGGTGTGGTCCCCTTCCACCGCCTGCCTTGCTCTGGCCGTGACGTGGTCCGGAGGATGGAAGTCGGGTTCCCCGGCGGCCAGGCTGATCACATCCAGACCGCGGCTTTTCATCTCCCCCGCCTTGGCGTTGATGGTCAGGGTCGCCGAGGGTTGGATCCGCTGCACTCTGCGGGACAGCTCCATGGTGCGGGCTCCTTGTGCGTGGGTGTCTTACGTGATACTCCTCTGATCCGAGGCCGGGCATGTCTTGTTCTACCTTGTTTGCTGCCTGTCTGTCCAGACTGTCGCGCTCGTCCCCGGAAGGGACGCGGGGAAGGATTACGGATCACCAAGAACGCG
>Ga0207714_1000497_pt1 | contig 27074 bp, 56 predicted proteins | sample PonA232FremontCA_2_FD_187270 | JGI IMG/M metagenome (GOLD analysis project Ga0207714, IMG submission 187270) | Marine sediment microbial community from Fremont, CA, USA - Pond A23 Sediment 2 (SPAdes) | ecosystem: Environmental > Aquatic > Marine > Unclassified | place: USA: Fremont, California...
CAAGCAAGGACGACTGAGGCAGTAGCTTTGAGAGATAAAAAGCGGCAGCGGCGATCATCTTATTACGAATAATAATTATTCCTATATTCCACTTTCCACAGAGGCATCCGTAACACGGCCCCCTTATAAAGGGGGGGTGGATAGAGGCCGTTATCCCACTTCTATCCATCCTCTATCCATCCTATCCACCTATCCCATATAAAAGGGGGGATCCCCCCATCATGTGGATAGAGTGGATAGAACCTGGATAGAGTTCTGGATAGAAGCTGAACCAGCGTCATACGGGGACTGGATAGAAGGATAGAGATAAAGGAGGATAACAATCAAAAAGAGGCTTTTTCCCGGTTTGAAAGCCTTCAAAGTAGCACATAAAGACATAGGCCAAGGCAACTCTATCCACGGGTAATCGTGTCCCATTTTTTGAGCTTGTAACATATTAGAAATGCTGAACATTCTCTTGGATAGAGCAAAAGGGGTGCTGACAGATAAAAACCCTCCAAACGTGTCACGATTTTTTAGGATCGTGTAACGCGCGTAACACGATTTTTCGGCCCACCACATAATTGCCCGTCCATTTCATTTACGGGTTCGTCCCGACGCTTTTTCATTTATTTTCCTGGGGAACCATAACCAAGGAGGAAGATAATATGTATTTTGCCGAGTTCTGGAAGCGTGGCTTGAGTGGCGCCCTAATCTCTGACGTGGGAGATCGTTCAATCTTCGTACTTGATGGACGTAACAGCTTAGAGACTATGAAGGAAGATGCGAGGAAGTTCGCGAAAAAGTATCATGTAGCATTTCGGCTCTGTCGAAACAATCTGCTACTTCCGACGCCGCTCACCGGGCTGATCGACCTGTAACCAAGGAGATAGATAATATGCCACACACCATTCCGATCAAGGCAAGGTGTCCCAAATGCGGCAATTTGGCATCTGAGGTCCACCTACTCACCCGCACCTGCATGGATTGCACTAGTGACATGACGGTGCGCGAGATCAACAGAAGGACACGCAAATGGGACGAATCGCACAAATATCCAATCAACGGAAAATTCAACGCAACGGAGAGGGCCATTCGCAATTTGCGAAAGCAGGCTCGGGAGAGCGGCGAGGCTAACCATGGCGGCTACGAATATGCCATGGCTCTCGACATGGAAATCTCTCGAATCGTCAACAGCGAAGTTTAATCAAGGAGGAAAAGCCATGCAGCAGGAAGAGTTCAGCTTCGACGTAACAAGGCAGGAGCACAACCGGATCTGTGAGATCATGGACAATTTGCACGTGGCCTATGAAAAGCGCCTGGACGCGATCATGGACCTGATTTTCGTCCATAAGAACATTTGCGACCTGGACCTGGAGAACATGGCGGAACACGCCGCCAGCCCTGACATAAGCATGAAGTCCAACGTCTTCCACGATCTCATGGGCATTGCGGCCCACCTCGACCGTGTGAACGGCCGGCTCGACAATTTCCGACCGCGGTTCGCCAAAAGGCAATAACCAAGGAGGATCCCCATGCACATCAACGAATTCTTCCAGCGTTTTCCGGAAGCTGAGTGGCTGGAAGTTCTGAACGGCAAAGAACGCTGGTCCAACATGGAAGGAGAAGGCTCATTCTATGAGTCGGCCTGGTTCTGTCTTAGTTGCGGCGAGGAAGTGAACGGCCCTTTTGACGATGACCATGACTGCGACGAGTAACCAAGGAGGTAGCAGCTATGAGGCTTTCGAGAGAAGAGTGCTCTGTTTGCGGCGGCTGTCTTTGTGACGGCGATTTGCAGGAAGTTGGAGACGCGCTCAAAGGAACTTATACCTGCCCTGATTGTGACACCGAGTTCGAGATCACCTGGGAGAAGTTTGACACGAATATCCTTTATCGCGGCACTCCGGAAGAAGAGGAAGAAGAAGAAGAAGAAGAAGAAGAAGAAGAAGAAGAAGAGGATGAAGAATAAGGAGGTAGCGGCCATGGAAGTCATCATTCAGAGCAGGAGATGTCCTCACTCGTATTGCGATCACGGCATAGTCCAGTTCAAGGCTGGCGTGATCAACGTCTCCAAACCGGATCAAGTCGTCCGAGGCCGATGCGACAAATGCCACAGAGAATACGAGCAGCCCTTGGCCCTGGTCCAGAGCGAAGACCTGATCCCGTTAAACGACGATTAACCCCAACCCAACAAGGAGCAAAGATAATGGCACACAACATTTTCAACGCCTACCAACGAGACACCGGCCACGACGTCTTTTGCGTGGAGAACCAAAGGATCATGGCGGATCTGTGGGCGAACCATGTTTACGCCAACATCACCAACCTGATTGAACACCTGAACGAGAACACGGAAACATTGAGCATGGAAGATCAGGAAAAACTCAAGCGCCTGATCGGCAGCCCCAACTATTACCGGGCCGCGGAAGATGAGGTCAAAGAAGTCATCGAGAAATATTTCGGCGTTCATCTGATGGACGCAGACATCGACCATCTTACCGAAAGAATCACTGATACCATGAATAAAGAATTTCAACTCGTAGATTTTTGTGAAGACCGGCAGCTCGACCTCGAGGAATACACCGAGGACATCCTCGCCCATTTCGCCGTCTCCGAGTGGCTGGCCCAACGGCTCGAGACTGAGGGCGAGGCCGTGGAGGAGATCTTCAACATGCAGGTATGGGGCCGCAAGACCACCGGCCAGGACGTCAAGATGGATTCGGTCATCGCCCGTATCGCCATCAAGGGAGGCTTGCTCGTCGGACAAAAACAGAACGATAAGCAGGCCCTGGCGGCATAACGAGAAACAAAGACTGGCGCCCCGGGGCTGACCCGGGGCAAATCTTGGAGGAGAAAAGCCATGGAGGTACTCATCGAGCCGAGAAAATGCCCTATGTGCCCGGAAGGGACAGTTCGCTTTCGCGCCAGCGTCATTCAGCCTGTCAGCGTGGACAACGTAATCCGCGGAACCTGCGACAAATGCGGCAAGGTATACGAGCAGCCATTGGTAATTAAACAGAGCGAAGACCTGATTCCGCTGGACGACGAGTAAATCAAGGAGAAGAGCCATGATAAGCATCGAGGAATACCTGCAGAACGGCGGCGATATCTGTCCTGAATGCCAAGCCGAAGACGTTACCGCAAAGATGATGGAAGTCGATGGGATGACAGCCTGGCAGCCCGTCTACTGCAAAGAGTGCGGCGCGGAATGGACGGACGTATACGAGCTTCAGAGTTACGAGAAAGATTAAGCTAAATCCCCGATGCGGCCCGTCCATTTCATTTACGGGTCGCATCGACACATCATTTTTTATTAACCAAGGAGGTAAATCATGAAAGAAACATTCTATAATCGTGTCATTGAACAAACGGATTGGCGAGCTTTGCAACGACAAAAGATGGAATTGCTCAACGTAGCAAAATACTTAGAATCCGAAAATGGACCGCTTGATATAAATCCAACTGCTCAACGTATCTACAATATCCTTTCCTTCATTGGCCGAATCCAGAATGCGGCTGTGGATATCTTTGGCAAGAGCGAGGACGAGGTTTTCGACGGCATGGTAAAAAAATAATCAAGGAGGTAGGAACTATGTATTACATCACCTACAAAAACCAGGGCAAGTCGGAGAAAACCCAATATTTTTCAACATATGATCAAGCGAAAAAGTCCAGGGATTTTCTGAAATTCCAGGGCGCGACAAGCATAAGAATTCAAAAGGCAAGGAAGTAGGCCATGTATTACATCGGGCGCAACCATGAAGGACGAAGGGAGCTTTTCCGTTCAACAAAAAAGCCCACAGCATCATCTCATGGAGATCGGTATATGTATGTCGTTGGCCCATTCAGGACGAAGCGCGGAGCCACATTCATGCTTAACCACGGCCACAACAATCCTCATTGTATAACCGTGAGCCAGGCGGAAAAACTGGCAAATCAATAACCAAGGAGATGGACCATGAAAGGAATGATCGCAATCAGGCCTTCAAACGGCCAACGGGTTCAGGTATTAACGGAACCATTTTGTACAAGAACTGGCATAGTAGGCGAGGATACAGTGTACGTCTATTCTCTTGTCATTTCCAGGCTTGAAGATGGTGATTCTATAATGATTGAGCTGGGAGATTTCCTTTACAACTACAAACTGTGCCTGGATACATAAAACCAAGGAGGTAGGAGCCATGAGCGAAGACACAATGACCGTTGAGCAAGCTCTGGAGATCGTTCTGCAGCTTGCCGAACAGGCAGTCCGCGACGACGTCGCGCAAGGGCACACAGAGGACAGGAAACGCAACGTCGAGGCCGTGGACGTAGTTCACGACTATATTGTCAACGAGATCTACGGTTAAGGAGGTAGGAGCCATGAATAGTAATTCACAGACTTTAGCTAACGAATATAGGGAGAACGATTTTGAAGGCTGCCCTTATTGCGGAAAGGACATTTTCGAAAAGCTGTATGTAGAAAACGAGCCGTCAAGTGCTGAAGAAGAATACATACATCGCGCATGTTCCGACTGTAAGAGGGGTTGGACCGAGATATACACCCGATCGGGCGTGATCTTGGATGATGGGGCTTACTCCAACGATTAAGCAACAAGGAGCCATCCCTATGTTCGACACGAGTAAGGCCGATGTTGCTATGGCAAATCTTCTAACGGTTATCGCTAAAGCCAAGAAGCATAACGACTTCTATGCGCGATTCATTCGACGAACCAACTGGCCCAGGCTGCATCGCCAGAAGGTAACGCTGATCAACGTCGCCAACGATATTCCGGAAGATGACTACAGGCATGAGCGTCTTCACGGGGTCGTCAACTTCTTGGATGATCTCCAGGACGCCGCCGTGGACATCTTCGGCCTGAGCGAAGCGGAGGTTTTCGACAATCCGGGAGCAGCCGTCGAGGACGAGGGCGACGAGCCAAAAACGAGGCAGGGCAACATATAACAAAAAGGAGGACGGCCATGGGATATGAATGGGTAACAGACAGCATGTTCAATAGAAAGCTCGCCGAGCTCATCAATCGTGATCTTGGCACGGACGACGACCTGATCGTTCGCCGCCTCATGGATATCTGTGGCGACATCGCCTATCACGAGATGAGCGAGAAGTATAATAATCGAGTTCTTGAAGAGCTGGAGAGGGAAGCCTGGGAAAACAATGATGACTATATGATGCGAAAAAGGGAAGGACGACACCACTGTCCTTTCTGTGATTCAAACCACAAACTTTACCGTGATCCTCCAGCAATTTGCGGAGACGGACTTATTGAACGACCCATGGACTGTCACAACTGCAATGCTTCCTGGAACGAGATATATCAGGTTGTAGGCTACGAGATTCTCCATGAACAAGAAGACTAGCCCCCTAGCATCCCGACGGTTTGCCTGGGACAATTTCCAAGCACGAACCACAAGAAACATTGAACCACCAAGCCCCGGGGCTCTTGCCCCGGGGAACCAGGAGGAACGGCCATGCTACGTAAACGACGTCCTTTCCACAGCCGCGGCGATCACGTTGATGTGATCGTCTCCGGCATTCCCGCCATTGCCCACATCACCGACTACATCAATCATCCCGGAATGAGCGATCCACGCCAGGCCCCGAGCGACCTGGACTATTACGGCTATACTGAGATCGAGTGGGATATGCTCGACCGCAAAGGATATCGGGCAAAGTGGCTCGATAGAAAGCTCGAGCAGGATCCGACTCTCTACGAGGACGTTCGCGAGCAGATCGCCATGGCCATGCTCGACTACGAGGATCGATGCCGTGACGAGGAAGAGGAGAGGCGGTTCGAGCGGCAGATGGAACGGCGCAAGGAGCTCAACTAGCAAAGGGCCGGGGCTGTGCTGGCCCCGGCTTGAGGTGAGATTATGGTAATGAGTCTTGAGAAGATCAAAAGCCTGATCCGCACCGGTGATACGGGAGATAGCTACACCCGTAATTACATCCAAAATGAGGTCATCCCTTGGCTCAAAAGGGAGCTGTTTGATCTCAGAGGAACCAACGAGGCGTGTAGAGAGAAGGGCCTAGGGGCAATGATGGATGAGGACATCGAAGAAATGCAGGGCTGGTTGGAACTGGCCGAGAAGCGATGGAATGGATAACGCCGGACCGCCCGGCTAGGAGGTGAAAAGATGGAATGCAGTTGCACGATAGATGTAAATATAGGCGAGAGTCCTCGTTTGGAGATAACACATCACTATCCTATTGCCACAGGAAATAAAAAGTGCTGCGAGTGCAATAAAATAATTCGCCCTGGGGAGAGATATTTGTTTGAAACGGGCCAGGCTGAGGGGTGGGAGGATCTGCCCGAGGACGAGCAAGAGCAAGAGGTTTATGCATACTCTACTTGTTTAGATTGTGAGTCCATTCGGGAACAATTCTTCCATGACTTCATCTATACAGGTATACTCCATGATCTTTATCTTTTTCTGGATGAATCTGGAGGCAGCACTCACGAAGAATGTATTGCCAACCTGACGCCCCGCGCACGAAAGATCGTATGCGGATACATTGAGGATATTTGGCAGAAGATAGAAAAAGAGGAAGAATAACCGGGCCGCCGGTAGGAGATAAAATATGCTTTCATATTTGGTCTGTTACCAGGGAGGTATAGGCCCGGATGTATGGGATGCAGAAATAACGGTAGAGGCCGAGGGCATCCATGCGGCTCTTCATAAAGCTGAGGAACAACTGAAAGACATAGAATGTCAAATCGTTTCTGTGGAACAGGAAGATTAAACCGCCGGGCCACCGGCTGGGAGGTGAGAAAGATGCCAATGGACGTGCAGCAATATATTGAGGATCAAAAGGAGTGGTCCATAAGAACTTTTGGCGTAGGGGAGCGAACAGCGGGAATCTGTAAGCACATCGAAAAAGAGGTGTCGGAGATCCGTAAAAAGCCTCGTGATGTAATGGAATGGATAGATGTTGTAATACTGGCCTTGGATGGTGCTTGGAGGGCAGGGCATAGCCCAAGAGAAATAGAAGCCGCTTTATATCAAAAGCAAAGGAGAAATTTTTCTCGTAACTGGTCCGAGTTACCAGCAGAAGATCAGCCGTCAGAGCACATAAAAGAATAACCGGGTCGCCCGGTAGGAGGTGAGAGAAGCATGGCCCTGAAGGTAGCTCAAACATACGTATGGCACGGCACGAGTCTATTCCTCGTTAGCACAATAAATAGAGAATCTTCTTCTATGGAAAGTCCTGTTGAGTTTACTGAAACCATTGTTTGGAGATTAAATGACGATGGGTCAAAAGGTGAACAAATGGTTCAAGAAGAAGATTGCAAGAATTGTATAGGAGTACACTTAAACCTTGTAGATTTGTTTCATCATCGAGGGAGCCTTGCAAAGACAAAACTTGAAGAAGAATAGTCGGAGCCTCGCCCCGGCTGGAGGTGTAGAATATGCCCGACACATCGGATGATGGCAGACACTTCCTGGATCTGGAAGAAAAGTTGGGAAAATGCCAGCAAGTGAAGGCAAATTATCGAACGCAAAACTACAATTTGTCTCAGGAGAACATCAGGCTCAGAAAGGTCAAAAAGGAACGTGATAACTACAAACAAGCACTCATAGACTTACTACGAGAAGCCGGGCCTTATGCTTCTATGAGCAAACATCTGGAGCATGAGTGCGAGAATGCACAGAAAATTTTGGAGGGCAAGGAATGACCACCGCAGCCACCAAGGAGAAACGCAAGAAGAAGCCCGGGGCCAAACCCCTCAAGAAAGCCACCGAACATGATCGCCGCGTCAAGCAGGCCAAGGCCAAGACAAGCCTGGCCGTTGCTGCGGCGCTAGTGCGTGGGATGCTCAACGAGGCGAACAACAATCTGACGTTTAGCCGAAAGAAGGAAAGAGAACAGGCCGAAAAAATCAAAAAATGGGCCGATGAGTGCCTATATCTCAATGACATGGAGCTGGGTCGGAGATCACTCGACGAAGCCGTCAGAGCGACGCACAGAGTCCATTGTCAGCTTAATGAATATATCTCTGGCCGAGGCCCTCACGGGATCGGGGACTATGCCGTGGCCTGGCTGGCTCTTGGCTATATCGTTGACGAGGCAAAGCACCGCTATGTCGGAACTCCGGAACACAAGCGCCGCTGGAATTACCTGGCATCGGTGGTCAACACTTTCGCCGAGATGTTCCTGGAGCAGTCCGAGGAGGACGGCACTGATTACGAGGCTATCGCCGGCGAGGCCAGCGAGAAGGTGTGGGCAAGCACTTTCGAGCTGCCGCCGGGATCCTGGATAAAACTATAACATACTGAAAGTATTCCTAGAAAAAGTTATAAAAGGTAATTTCTTTGTGTACAAAAAAAGGAGCAAAGACCATGATCTGCAACGGCTGTGGAACACAAGGGATTCCGGACAACATGGAGAACTGTCCGCGCTGTCAAAAGGATCTGTCCGGCGACACCCTTGCTTGCCGCCCGGCGACGGAAGAGCACGCGGAAACGAGCATGAGCGCGATGGAGGTCAGGGAGAAGCTTATCGACAACGGCAAATGCCCTACCTGCAAAGCGCGTCTCGTCATGCAGGAAGGCTGTATGCACTGTCCTTTCGGATGCTGGAGTGCCTGCGGCTGATTGCAACAGGCACTTTCAAACAGCAAAAAGAACATGATATTTTAGGAGCGCACTCTAAAAATATCATGGAAATTTGCAACCTCGATTTTCAATTTCCCAGGTCAATGTAAATTTTGACACAAAAAATTAACAAAACTATTAATTTTACGAAATAGTAAGGCCCTTTGAAAAAACAAGGTTCACGAACAACGACTAAAATTCACGAAACATCATTCGGGATGCCATGCAGGTATCATGCGGGGAGGAACCAGCAAAAATGAAGGAGGCCGGGATGAAACAAAGACCATGAGGAGCGAGTATGTCCTGGACCATCCACAAGGAAGCGGCGAACGTGGCGCATTTGCGTGTGCCGTACAGGCGAAGCGAGGACTGGCGATTTTATGTCCTGGCCTCCGCGGACAGGCACATTGATCATTCCCTGTCCGACCTGGAGCTGCAGTATCGCCATCTGAAAGAGGCGAGGCGCAACAACTGGCCGGTCATCGACGTGGGCGACCTGTTTTGCGCCATGCAGGGCAAGAGAGATCCGCGGTCCAGCCGCCGGGCTTTGCTCGATCTCTTGAACCAGCGAGAGGAATACATGGACGCGCTCGTTGATTACGCCCATGAATGCCTCTCGCCCTACTCTAAACAGCTTGCCCTACTAGGCCTCGGGAACCATGAGCTGTCCGCTCTCAGGAATAATGAGACGGCACTGCTCTCGCGTATAGCAAAGCGCTTGAATGATGACGGCAGCCCCGCTGTCCTTGGCGGATATCAGGGATGGGTGCGGCTCATGTTTCAGGCGGAAGGAAAATCCAAGGAAAGTCAATCAGTCAACATTAGGTACACTCATGGCGGCGGTGGCGGAGCGCCTGTAACTAAAGGCGTGATTCAGACCAATCGCCGGGCGGTTGTTTGTCCCGACGCAAACATTTTCCTGGCCGGCCATACTCACGAGCAATGGATGGTCCCGCTCGCCCGACTACGAGTCAATGATCGAGGAGCAGAATACCAGGATCAACAGCTTCACCTACAAATCCCGTCATATAAGGATGAAGTAACAGGCCAGACCGACGGCTTCGCCGTTGAAAAACAGCATCTTCCCAAACCCAAGGGAGCCTGGTGGCTTCGCTTCTGGTTCGATCCCAGGGAGAAGAAAATTAAATACGACGCCATGCTGGCGCAATAACAAGGAGCGATGACCATGAAGTACAAGCTCAAAAGATTTTTCCTCACGCTCGAGTTCTACTTTCGAACAGGCTGCAAGAGCTGGGGCAAGGCAAAGTTTCTGACCGACAACTATCTCCGGGAGTAGCGCCATGGAAAATCTCTCCTCTACAGGACCGTGGGAACAGATACGCGAGGATATCAAGTATGAGATAAACCCTTCTGGCCTTATTCGAACGATCCCGATAAAGAAGAACCGGGTTGTGTATTTGAAGCCCAGCAATGACGTAGGCAAAAAGGTCAGATATCAACTGCATAGCGACAGCACGAGAAACAAGAGCGGACGTGTTGACATCCCTCTTCACAAGCTGTTTCGGATGGTATGGGGCGAAACCCCTGAGATCACAGACGAGAATGTTCGAACCTTGAAGCAGATGGCTGAGCGAAAGAATCGTGAGAATTGTGTCAATCAAAAAGAGAAGACTAGGACCGATCCGGAAGACGAGCCGGTCATGGTTAACGGCAAGCCGCGCTATTGCATTTTTTGCGGCTACCAGCTCTATAAGAGCGACAGAAACTATTTTTATCACACTGCTTGTTACCGTGGCCGAAGCGAGGACATGATCGAGGACTGCTTCGCTGGCTGTCATTCCTATGAGTAGCCCGTCCATTTTATTTACGGGTCATCTCATTACCTTTCTATTTCAACAAGAAACAAAGACCAAGGAGGAACACCATGGGAGACGTAGTCACAAAAATGGCGGACATCGCCAAGAAAACGATGGACACCTATCACTGCGACCTGATAAGTGATGGGTTGTTCCTGGGACGAATCGAGGAAAGAGCCAAGGGAGGAATTGACGTCATTTGGGCGGTTCGCCAGACTGGAACGGATATCACAAGCCTCAATGAGCCTGAACCATCCTCGGAATGGAAGACCAGCAGGACGATTGCCGACGTTATCACCTCCAGGAATGATCGCTTTTTTCGAATAAAGTCAATAGGCTCTTCATCTCTACGCGATTGCAATATCGAAGAGATGTCAAGAAAAAAGGCCCAAAAGCTAATAGGAAACAGCTAAGGAGGGACGCTATGAAGCTCACAGCCCACATGGGCGGAGTAATCTTCTGGACACACGATGCTCAAACGGACGACAAAGACGAAGCTCTTGCCAGGGCGATAACCAAGCACTATGGAAAGGCGAGGTATTTTGTAAAGGACCATGAGACTTCGACAGAGAGCCGCTGGATAGGCCAGGTATTCAAGAATACCGGCCAGAGAGGGGGCAGTTCTGTTGCAACCTCCGAATCCAGAAAGATCGCAATCGACTTTGAATAAGACAAAAACCAAGGAGGGACGCCATGACGAAACGGTATGAGGTTGTCGCGGAACGATTGCCGCAAGATGAGGATGGATATGTTCCGCCCGGATCTGCGGACTATATTTCCATCGGCCACGCTGAAGATCACGTCGAGGCGGAATCAATGATGCTTAATGCTGGCTATCAGTTTATTGAAGGATCCACTCGATTCCAAACAATGCCAGGAGCTGATGCCGAGGACGGAGAGAAGTTCATTATCAGAGTGCGATAAGCAAAGACCAAGGAGGGACGCCATGAAAAAGGTAATCAACGGACTGACCTACAACACGGAAACGGCCACGAAGATCGGCGGTGCAGACAATATCGGGACCGGGGCAACAAGCTGGTCCGACTTCCACGCCTGGTCAGCGTCGCTCTACCGGACAAAAAACGGGCGCTATTTTTTGGCCGGAGAAGGAGGAGCCAGATCGATGTTTTCCAGGCCGATCGGGGATGGCGCGTCTGGTGGCGCCGGAATCATTCCCATGAAAAAAGAGGAGGCCCTTGAATGGGCTGAGCGCAACTTGGACTCCGGTATAGTTGAGGACGAGTTCAGCGACATTATCGACGAGGCATAAAAAGAGCCCCGGGCAACGCGCCCGGGGCAATACCAAGGAGGAACGCAGCTAGAGGAGCCCGCGTCAACACAAATGATAATCCAGTGTAGCAAAGATCAACAAGGGTGAACGCATGACACGACTCATCGTGCTTTCGATTATCGCCATCATTCTCTGGATATACCTTCTCTCCAAGATGCGCCGGTAGACAGGCCTCAAAAAATTTGCCTTGACCTATACATATATGTATAGTAGAATTCTTCAAAACAGCCAAGGAGGAGGACATGCGCCATGAAAGTCTTTTATCGGGAGCTTGAACGGGTCAGGGACTATTTTATTGAGATTGATAACTGTTATTATCAATTAAGAACTAAGGAAACAACCGGAACGACGGGGGCGACGAGGGCGACGATGGACAGCGTTCATGTCAAATCGGACAAACAGCCGGAATTGCACGAAATAATTCCTGTTTATCTCGACCCATTCGAGCAATACAATTATGTAAGAATCAGCGAGGAAGACGTGCCTAAGAATCTCATTCCGATCTCCTGGCACGAGCTCCCGCTACCCGTGAAGCAACAGATCGTTCAGATCGAGGAAAACGAGCAGATCGGGGTCTACGATCCGCAGCGCCCGTCCATTTTATTTACGGGTTAGCATCAACGCTTTCATCTCTTTCAACAAGAAGCAAGGACCATTAACCAAGGAGGCAAGACCATGGAAAGGACAAGAACAGAGTATTTCTGCGACCAGTGCGGGAAGGAAATCGTAACTGAGCATGAATCAGGTCGCCTTTTCAGCTATGAACCAAGACATATTCGTCTAAACCCTGGAGGTATTGGCATTCAAACACCTTATTCAAAGGTTCCGGATGGGATCTCTTTGAAAGATCAGCTTGACTTTTGCTCTTTTCGTTGTCTTGAACGCTATATCACAAATACATGGACCGAAGCCTGGTTGAATCAAATCAACGAGGATCGAAGAGAATCAGGCCTTCAATTAATGAAGATCGGAGAATTCGGGTTCCTTGAGCGAGTCGAGGAAGAACCCGATCCAGCCTAGCCACAAGAAACAGGGACCATAAAGAAAGAGCCCGGGAACCATTTAGCTCCCGGGCTCTAAACCGGGCCTCTCCGAAGAGAGGCCCAGCCACAAGAAACAAAGACCATTAAGGAGGCGACAGCCACCCTAACGGCGCAAGGCAACACGCCTTGCGCTTTAAGAACAGCACAAACTTTTTGAACTGTCAAGCACAAAAAAGCCACAAGGAACAAGAACCAAAGACCAAGGAGGAAACAGCATGAGTAAGATCGTCACCGCCACGAAGGACGAGGTCCAGCAGATCGCCGCTCCCGAGCCCACGCCAACTTGGAACCCGGTATCTCACGCCGCAGTCCTGAACAGCGTGGACCAGGCTCTTTCCAGCCTGGGCATCGGGATTCGCCATCAGCGCTTCGAGGTTGCCAAGAACGGTGACAACTTCTTTGGAACCTACCGCCTCGATCACGAGATCGACGGCAAGTTCCTGGAGATCGGCTTCCGCAACTCGACTTCCAAAAAGTTCGCTGTCGGCATCACCGCCGGCACGTTCACTCTTGTCTGCTCTAACCTCGTCTTCACCGGTAACTATATCGAATTCCGCAAACACACCGCCGGGCTGACCCTGGACGAAATGCAGCTCGTCGCCAACCGGGCCATCAGCAAGAACGTCGAAGCCGCCAAGAGCTTCGTCACCTGGCAGCAAGGGCTGCACGAGATCGATCTTGGCTGCGGAATGTCAAGGGTCATCCCAGGCAAAAATTTCCGCTCCGACTTCGAGTCCCTGATCTTCGCCGCCATGGCGACCGGGGCCGTCCCGCCGTCGAAATTCGGCAAGCTCCTGGACGCCTACAAGGAAGAGCGTCGCCGAAACGGCGACACGCTCTACACGTTCCACGCCACCCTGACCAACGCTCTCAACGAGTCCAGCCGTCAGAACATCGCAGGCCGCTCCAAACGGATCAATGACCTAACCGAGTTCTACGAGCGGCATGGCATCGCCCCGGCGGCCAGCTTCTACGATCAGCTCTCCCAAGTCGATGAGACGACCGAACTGGCCGAAACAAGTAGCAATCTGCCGGCCATCATCGAGGTATAGCATGAAAAAACGTCGGGCCTCCTTTGACAAATTATACACCTGAGTATAATTATTGGTGTATAACGCACCAAACAGGAGGCCCGACAACCATGAAAAACCCGATCCTGGCTTTTATCAAGGATAACGAGATCAGCACGGCAGAGCTGGCGCGACGAACAGATATGAAGCAACCGACAGTGTATCGCCACGCCTATAACGACCAATATCTTTCCTATGCCTCGATGGAGGCGTACGCCAGCGTGGGCATCTCCTGGGATGACCTGCGTGCCTGGCAAAACCATCTTCTCCACAAGAAACAAGACCAACAAGGAGGCAACAATGTCTCAAGCCGATCAGGTGGATCGCCACCCGGAGGTGAAGATATATGACGGCCAAAATACAATTTTTGCAAAAATCCCGTACGAGCTAAAAGACAAACACCCGGCGTGCGGCTATTTCCGCAAAGCGCAGAAGCTGTGGGAATTTCCGCGTACCGAGTATGCCGCATATCATCTTCTGTATCCCCTACATAACTACATTACTCGATGTGACGAAACAATTAGAAACATGGCCTTGCGCTATCAACAAGCGCAACAGGCCAAAAACATTGATCACCTTCCTGAAATAGCTGTTCCCAGCCTCAAGTCGGACCTGTGGAAGCACCAGGTCAAGGCTCACCACTTCGCCCATAGCCTGCACGGGGCCGCTCTCCTCATGGGGATGGGAGTGGGCAAATCTATTACCGCAATTTCCCTCCTCAAAGCCAGAAAGCACGACGTCAACCTGATCATCTGCCCCAAGTCCGTCCTGACGGTATGGCCGCACGAATTCCAGAAACATCTGGACGAAAACTGGATCATTACTGCTCCGCTACGGAAAACGATCAAGGAACGGGCCAAAGAAGCGCGGAAATGGCTGGAATTCGCCAAGGCCAACCGCCAGCCTTACGTTCTTCTTATCAATTACGAGGCCTTCTGGCGAAGTGACTATGCCACGCTCCTGCAGAACGTACATTGGGATCATATCATCTATGACGAGTGCCATAAGCTCAAAGACCCTACATCCAACACGAGCAAGTTCGCTCACAAGCTGGTCAAGAACAGCGATTATCGCCTGGGCCTGACCGGGACATTCCTGCCCCACTCTCCCCTCGACGCCTTCAGCCAATACAAAGCCATCGACCCGTCCGTTTTCGGCGGCTCATACTACCGCTTCAAGCTCACCTACGCCCAGCTTGGGGGCTTCGGCGGACGCGAGGTGGTCAACTATATCAACCAGGAAGAGCTCAACCAGAAGATCGAGTCTATCGGGATCCAGATCGAGAACGACGTGCTCGACCTGCCGGAAGAAATCCATTCTTTCCGGACCGTCCCGCTGGAGACACAGACCCGGCGAGTCTACGACGACATGAACGGCGATCTGTATGCAAGCGTGGAAAACGGAGAAATCACAGTTAGCAATGCCATGGTCAAGGTTCTTCGATTGCAACAGCTCACATCCGGGCACTTGAAGACAGATGACGGACAGATTTTCTATTATGGCAACGAAAAGCGGGGACTCTTGAAGGAGCTGCTTTCAGAAATTCCGCAGAACGAGCCGGTCGTTGTCTTCGCTCGGTTCACGCCGGACATTGCAAGCATCAGGCAGGTGGCGGAAGAGCTTGGCCGGTCCTCAGCGGAGCTGACCGGCCAGGCCAACGAGGTAAAGGACTTCCAGGAAGGAAGGGCAAACATTCTCGCAACACAGGTTCAGGCAGGTTCTCTCGGCATCGACTTAACCAAGGCCTGCTATTGCATCTTCTACTCCATTGGGCACAGCCTGGGGGAATATCAACAGGCCTGTAAACGAATTCATCGCCCCGGACAGACCCGCACGGTTCGCTACTACCATCTTCTCGCGGAGAACACCGTGGACGGTCGCGTCTACAACGCTCTCCAGACCAAACAGGACATTGTCGAGCACATCCTGCACGGCATCAAGCAGGAGGTCAGCCAGGAACCGGAAGAAGCCACTGCGTAGGAGGACGTATGCCCAAAGACTATCTCGCTGAACAACGACAAAAACAGCAACAGGAGCGACGATCGGTGCAGGCCGAACATCTCAAGGCCTGCGCCGAAAAATGGCAACAAGATCCGAAAAAAGCCAATCTCAAGCTCATGCAGCATGTCATGGAACGGATACAGCAGGATGAATCAATGATAAATCCTCACGAGTGGAACCTAAAACAGACATCGGAGGAGTGATGCCTGACAACGCGCTGATCGAGCACTGGATCGACAAGGTGAGGCAATGGGGCAAGGACAAGGGGATTACAGATAGCGGGACGCCGATAGCCCAGGCGGCCAAGACTATCGAGGAATCCTCGGAACTTCTTTCCGCTGTGAACGTACAGGACAAGGCAGAGATCAAGGATGCTATCGGCGACGTGATGGTCACGATCATTCTTCAGGCAGAAATGCAGGACATGGATATTCATGACTGTTTGCGCCACGCTTACCAGCAGATCGCTCATCGTGAAGGCCGAATGATCAACGGTCAATTTGTGAAGGAGACATGACATGATGCTCACTGGACCCTGCACTGAGGTCGTTTTTTATTGCCCTTATTGCGAGAGAATATGGGGCGGCGTTGCCCGGGGTAATATCTGGAAACGATGCGACTGGTGCAGGATACAGTGTGAAAAAGAAGGCTTGCCGATAGAAGAAAGGCTATGTGGCAGTGAAGAGTGCATCCGCAGATCAGTATTTGGATATCTGCGGCTAAAGACAAAGTAAGGAGACGTTTATGGAATTTTACGTCGAGCCCGGTTATGAGAAAGTCGCCAGTGTGCTGCAGCAGGCCCTGGAACAGACCCAAAGCGGCAAGGGCAAGGAGCGCCACGCCACGGTCGAGCCATTCACGGACCAGAAGATCATGCACGGGGCCAGGCTCTGCGGCCTGGCCGGAATGTCCTACCAGGTATTCAAGAAAGTGACGGAAGCACAGCGCCAGGCCGAGGGTGGCAACTTCAAGGGCGCCTACTCCAATTTGCAGGGCGCGATCATCTACGCCGCGGCGCAATACATCCGGACCATGGAGATGGAGGAAGAATCTGAGGGGAGCCAAGAGGAAAGCCAAGAAGAAAGCGTTGTTTTACCGCAGGATCTTGTTGGCCCTGGTCTTTGGGCGAAGAGCTTTACAGACATGGCTTTTGAGCAACCACAAATGCAACGCCCAAAAGTTCGGTGTCCGAAATGCCATGGAACAAAACGCGAGTGGGACAATGGAGATATGTGGCCTTGTGGAAGATGCAATGGAACCGGCCAAATCAACGAATAAGGAGAAACGCCATGTATTGCAGCAATCCGGAGTGCCGCCGTTATTTCGAGCCCGTTCGATCCGATCAAAAGCACTGCAACGACCGTTGCCGGCGCAGAGCTTACCAAATTCGCCGAACGCGCAACAGGGAAAACGCAATGAATTATTGCTGTCAGGCCAATGGCTGTCGAAACAAGATCAAGATGACCAAGCGCCAGGCCCGTTACTCGCAGAAGCATTACGGGGCGGTCCTCTGCGACGAGTGCAAGGCAAGCACATCGATCACGCGGATCACGGCGAGCGAGGGAATTATTACCGACCCTTACGAGGAAGGGCTTTTTATTCCAGAGGAAAGGCCCGATTACGGCCTGGTCTGCCCTCTCGGATAAAGCCCGTCCATTTCATTTACGGGTTAGCATCATCGCATTTTATTTCTCAAAACAAGAAACAAAGACCAAGGAGAAGAATCATGGACACGCAAAATTTCAAGACCTACGCCAAACTGGAACAAAAGAAGAGAGAGCTGGAGCAAGAGCTGGACGATGTAAAGCAACGCCTCAAAGAGCTTGAGCCAGAAATCATGGAGGCGATGCTGAACGAGGGGATCCGCAAGTACACGGTAAGCGTGCCTACGGAGAACGGAGATACCGTGGACCGGACCCTTTACGTCCATCGCCAGCTTTGGGCCGGTTATCAGCGGGACGAAAGCGGCAACGGAAAGAACAAACTGACCGAGGCCTTAGAGAACGAAGGACTCGAACAGCTCGTGACCAAGGGTTTCAACACACAAAAGCTCTCCGCCTGGATCCGCGAGTTCGACGAAGGCGGAGAATCGCCGGAAGAAATAATCTCCAAGTTGCCGGAATCGTTGCAGGATAAAGTTAAGATCAGCGAAGTAACGCAGATCAAGACCCGGAACAACTAGGGGAGACGTGCTGCGCCAGTTGACAGAATCTATACATATATGTATAATGGGCGCAGCACATGATGGATAAAAAACCAAGGAGGAAGGTATCATGTAGGGAGCAATGACACTGTTCAAGGAACGAGAAGGACGACATGAACAACGACAAAACAAGGAGCAAAGACTATGACAGAGGCACAAGTACCCGCCATCCAGGAGAACTTCCCCTTAGCAAACATGGGTGACGCAAATCTCTCCGAGATCGTCACCGAAAACCTGGGCGACGAGACACTGTCTCCCTTCGACCTGGAGCGTGTGACCATCCCGCCCGGAGGCGTCACCACCTGGCAGCTTCCGGACGGCACGGAGGCCAAGGAGCTGCAGGGCGTCATCATCAAGAGCCAGAAGACGCGCTCCTACTGGAAGGAGGCCCTGTCCGGCGGTGAGGGCACTCCTCCCGATTGTGTATCGCCAGACTGTGTCTACGGCTACGGAGATCCGGGAGGCGAATGCTCCAAGTGCCCCATGAACCAGTTCGGCACGGGAAATGGCGGGTCAAGCAAGGCCTGCAAGGAGACACAGCACGTCTTCCTACTCATGCAGGACAATGTGCTGCCCGTTGTGCTGCAGATTCCGCCCAGCTCGCTCAAGCCGTTCAAGAAATACCTGACACGGCTCGTTTCCAAAGCCAAGAGCGTGAATTCAGTGGTAACATCCTTCACGCTCAAGAAGGAGAAGAGCAAGGGCGGCATTCAGTACAGCGAGATCGTCTTCAACGATGTGGGAAATCTGTCCGACGACCAGTACGCGCTGGTCAAAAACTACCGCGAAGGACTCAGTAAAGTCCTGGGCGGCGGCGAGATCACGGTCGAGCAATAGCGCCGCCTGTCCAGGCAAACAGCAAGGGGCCGGGCCACGCTCGGCCCCTTTTCATTCTACGGGGGCGCTATGAGTACAGTACATTCCTTCCTGCAAGCCCTTTTCGGCGACGAGGTCGATGAGGGTCACTTCCTGATCTGGACAGCTCCGGACAAGAGATCGGCGTGGTTTCAAAATACAAACGAGGCAGCAAGTCACGTTGCTTCTCTCGACGACCGGAAACACGTCTACTTCGGCATTGGGCTCTCGCCGAAAGACCTTGGCCCGGCCAAACGCTGCCCTGCATCACAGATCCAGGCCCTTACCTGTCTGGGCGTTGACCTGGACGTAGTCCACGACACGAAGACGGACAAACCTTATTTTGAAAGCAAAGACGAGGCGCGGAAATTTTTGCAATCCGTCCTGTCCAAGCAATTCCAACCGACCGTGGTGATCGACTCGGGCCATGGTCTGATCCCGATCTGGATATTCAACGAGCCCTGGGAGCTGAACACAAACGAGGAACATAACCGTGCCGCACGGTTCCTGCGGCGCTTTATCTATACCATTCGTTACTACGCCACTCTCCGCGGTCGCGACATCGACTCCACCAACGACCTCGCCAGGGTCTACAGACTCCCGGGGACGTGGAACTGCAAGGACAAGAACAACCCCGTCCAGGCCAAGGTCATCGAATCAAACAACGACAACCTGTTCAATCCACACGATTTTGAAGATTGGCTCATGGACCCGCCACACGAGGATCCAGGAGCCATCACCGACGAACAGCACCAAAACTATTTCAAGCTGAACATCAACGAGGCGAGGCCGGAGCCATGGGAAAAGATCCATGCGCTCAAGGACGCGGACGAGCTGTTCAAGTCCACCTGGGACATGACCAGAAAGGACATGACCGGCAAATCTCTCTCAGAGTTCGATATGGCCCTCGCTAACCTCTGCGTCAAATACGACGTTCCGGAACAAGAGATCGCGGATATTCTAATCACTTTCCGTAAACAGCATGGCCGTACGAGCAAGGATATCCAGAAGGCCTATCGCATCTCTTACCTCAACACGACAATCCAAAAAGCCAAGTCTGCAGTTGGCTGGAACGAAGCCGACGAAGAGCTCGAGTCGGCATACGTCCAGCTCAAGCAGCACGAAAATGATAAAAGCGTTCCAAAACCTGATAGAGAGAAGGTCAAAGAAAAGCTCAAGCTCGTCTTAGGATTTCCGATCGAGGAAGTTAAAAAATATCCTGGAGAAGTGCCGACTTATGAAATCATTCTGACCGATGGATCAGAGATACCAATAGGGAGGGTTGAGAATTTGATCAATCAAGGACCGCTTCGCAATAGAATAGCAGATGCTACGCAACACTTCCTTATACGTTACAAAACAGACGTATGGGATAAATATGCAAAACTACTCCTCGACCTAGTCAATGAAGAAAACGTGGGCATTGATTCTACGATTGAGGGACAACTTTTTCAATTCATCCATCAGTATGTAGGAGATACGTGCTTAGCTGACAACCATGATTATGCTCATTTAACAAGACAACCATTCAAGGACAAACATGGCAATACACACATTTTTCTTGACGCATTTAATCAATGGTTAGGACAATACAAAATCGATAGGACAAAGCTAGTCCAAAAATTGAAAAAACTTGGAGCTATACCAAAAGCACCGAAGTTCAAAAAAGTAAAAGAAGATGGCACTGAAGGAAGAACATCAGCATATACTTATGATGTTACTCAAATCATGCGTAGCAATTTTGAGAAAAAGATCATAAACCTCAACCAACAAGAAGCAAAGACCACTAACCAAGGAGACGACAGCCATGACAAACCTGAAGGAGCTGGCGGACAAAACGGATGAGTCGATCCACTTCGAGTTCGGGGAAAATAGTCAGGGCAGCTATGTCAACGTTTCCGCCCCGCCAGACATAGCGGACGAGTTCAAGGTGAACAAAAAACAGAACATGGATTTCTTCCGCCGCTTGGGCGAGCTGATCGCCGAGGCGGACAAGGAGGAGCACAACGAGCAATACGCCGACAGACAGGTAGAAGGCTCTCTTTTCGATGCAATCAAAAATCGAAAGGAGGGCCAGGATGTCGCTTAAAGGGCTTTGCGAGAATGAATACCGCGTGTTCGGCGTGCCAGGATCGGGCAAGACCACTTACCTCACCAAGAAGGTTCAGGGAGCTGTGGAAAAAGGCTACAAGGGTGATCTGCTCGTGGCCTCCTTCACCCGCGCCGCGGCGGCTGAGCTGGCCGGCCGGGATATGAACCTGGGCAATCACCAGATCGGCACGCTCCACGCTCACTGCTACGGGGCGCTCGGCCAGCCAACGATCGCTGAAACGAAAGTGACGGAGTTCAACGAGGAACACCCCGACTTCGCCATGTCCAAGAAGACGGACAGCAACGTCGATGAGCAGGACAGCAACCTGTCCGGAGAGACGCGGATCGACGAGCTGTTCGCCGAATACAATCTCAATCGCAACCGCAAAGTCCCAAGAGAGGTGTGGAAGCCAAGCATCAAGGCGCTTGCTGAAAAGTGGGAGGACTTCAAGGCCCAGACCGGCTATTTCGACTTCACCGACCTGATCGAACACGGCCTGAGCGACATGATCTATCCTCCCAACCGTGCCCGGGTCGGAATCTTCGACGAGGTTCAGGACTTTACCCCCTTACAGATGGATCTCATCCGTCATTGGGCTAAGTCCATGAAATACCTGATGATCGCCGGGGACGACGATCAGGCGATCATGACATTTATGGGGGCTACACCGGATACGTTTCTGGATCCGCAGATCCCGGACGAGCGTATCACCACCCTCGGAGCATCGTATCGCTGCCCTTCCGAAATTCAGGCTTTTGCCCAGCGTTTCCTGACCAACATCAAAAAGCGACAGGAAAAGCCGCAACAGCCGCGAAAGGAGGGCGGCGAGGTCAACACCATCCGCGTCAGCTACAAGATGCCCAGGCCTCTGATCAAGATGATCGAGCAGGATATCAAGGAGGAGAATGACCTTGGCAATCCGCGGACGATCATGGTGCTGACGAGCTGCTCCTACATGCTCTACCCGATCAGGCGTGAGCTTCGCGAGCGCGGCATTCCGTTTCACAACCCCTACCGCCGTTCCGCCGGGGCCTGGAATCCATTGTCCAGGTCGCCCACAGCGACCCCGAGCCGGATCCTCGCCTACCTGAACCCGCGGGGGCCATACATGGGCCAGTATCAGCTCTGGACAGCGCACCAGCTTCAGCTTTGGTTCGAGCTGATCAAGTCCAATGGACTGCTGCAGAAAGGGGCGAAGAAGAAGCTGAACGAGTTTATCGAGCAGAGAACGGATTACGACCCGGACGCGCTGCTCGATCTATACATGGAGCTCTTCCATTCCGAGGGCCTGGAGCAAGCCGTTCAGCTCGACCCTGGGTGGCTGCGGCAGCATACGACCGCGGACAAATACAAGCGCATGGATTTTCCCATGCGGATTCTACACGCCCAGGGCAAGGAGAGCCTGGAGCGAGTGCCACAGGTAATAATCGGAACCATCCATAGCACTAAAGGTGGACAATGTGACACCGTATATCTCGCTCCGGATCTGTCCATGCGAAGCGCCCAGGACTACGCCAAGGGCTACGGCACGGAAGGTTATGAGGCCATCATGCGCCAGTTCTATGTCGGTGCGACCAGGGCCAGGGAACGGCTCAACCTGCTAATCCCTGCCAACACTATTCAAAGCGTGAAGGAGGTTTTCAAATGAGCGCAACGAGCGATCCCGTCGATCTGAGGAAGAAGCAGCTCAACCGGGCACAGAAGTTGGCAAAGGCCATCGCGGACTACACGAACCATACCGGGATGCCGGGAGACGTGCCGACCGAAGAGCTGCGGTCAATCTACAAAAAGCTGACCGAGGAGCAAAGCCGGCTGAACGACGAGATCGAGCGGCTACTTGATTAAGTAGTTGCTTGACTAGGAGGTTGCCATGGCCGATGGTCCTGAGACGAAGCTGACCAAGAAGATCCTGGACAAGCTGAACAAGATCGAGAACTGCCGTGCGGAGAAGCTGCACGGCGGCCCCTTTGGAAGCCAGAAGCTCGACGTCATGGGCGCGAAGGACGGCAAGATGTTCTACCTGGAGATCAAGATCCCTGGGAACAAGCCGACCAAGCGCCAGGATTCCACCATTCGCAAATGGAGGGACGAGGCTGGCGTCGTCTCGACCTGGGTGGACAAGGCCGACGACGCTGTGGAAATCGTCAAACAGCTATAAAGGAGGAACGTTATGGAGGAAGAAGGCAACCGAGAAATTCGCATTACAAGGCTCATAAACGGAGAACATGTTATTTACGAACTGAATCATCCTTATTGGAAGGATCCACTCCTTATCTCGACGCAGCGCGACGACTCCGGCAAGGCCTACCTCGTCTTCGGGCTATTCATCATGTATTCCGACGTAGACGAGATCGACCCGCCGCCAGACAGCGCCCGTCTCTGCACCTACAAGCCGGCCCCCGAGGTCGTCCAGGCCCGGGATCAGTTCCTCAACAATTACCGCATGGAGCGACAAGGACAGAAGGAAGAGAAAAACGGCAAGTCAAAATGGAACCCTAACGGCGGCAAAATCACGCCGCTGCACTGATCACAAGAAACATTGACCACAACCCCAGGAGGCAGCAGCCATGAGCAAAAGGGATTTGTCCGCGGAGGATTTCGCCAAGCTAAAACATTTTGGGACGCTGACCCAGGATGAGGTAGCGACCTGGTACGGGATCAGCGAGTCGAAGCTGGAGAAGTGGCGGCACGAGAAGGTGGGCCCTCCATACTACCAGCCAGGGAAACGAGTTTACTACAAAGTCTCCGACATCGAGGCGTGGCTAGAACAGTTCAAAGTTCAGACCATGGAGGTTTAGAAAATGCAACGTGTTATGACTAGCAATGATTCTAATCTTCTATGCCCAAAATGTAAGAGTGAATTCTTGCATCACAGTGAAATAGCTATTTTTGATAGAAGAGAAGATAAAGAAAGTGGTATTCAAATAAAATGCAATAATGGAAATGCTTTTATTGAAACAGATGTCTCAGAGCTGGCAGGTAATCCAAGCAGTAGAAGAGACGGTTTGACGATAAGGTTTTGGTGTGAAATTTGCGATATAACATCGACATTGTGCATAGCACAGCACAAAGGAAATACAGAATGTTATTGGAGAGACTAGTCTAAAGCTCGTAACCGACGCTCTCCACAGCACGCCTCTTCTGATCAGGGATCAAATGGGCATAGCGCATTGTCATCTCAATGTTGCTATGCCCCATTAACTCCTTGATCGTGAAGATGTCATACCCGGCCAAGGCCAGCCAGCTCGCGAAGGTGTGGCGAAGGGTGTGGAAAACGACTCGCTGCTTGCTGCTCTTATCGTCAACATTGTCGTTCAATCCAACCTTCTTCACCGCTTCGTCAAAAGCTCTGCTTACCTCTCGGATCCGCCCTCCATGCTTCCTATCCTCAAGGACGTAACCGCTCTTGCCCCTGGGCCACTCATACAAGGCCCGGGCCAAGTCCTCGGTCATGTAAGCCTGCCTGCTTATCGCTCCCTTGCCTCGCACATTGATGATCCCATAATCGAAATTTACGTCCTGCCAGCGCATGTCAAAGATTTCCCCGGCCCGCATCCCCGTGCGAAGGCTCACAAAAGCTATGAGCCTGAGTTTTGCGCTTCTTCTGCCAAGCTCGGCCAGGAGCTTGGAGGCCTCTTCTTGCGTCAAGAAACGTTCCCGTTTATTGTCCGGAGAAGGCAAGCGGATTTTGGAGACAGGGTTCTCTCCGCGCCACATCCCCCATTGCTTCGCCTTGTTGAACATCTGCCGCAGCAGGACAAGGCAATGTTTGACTGTAGCCGGAGTATAGCCGTCAGACAGTAGCCGGTCCCGATAATCCTCCAGCTCTTTGACGCTGATCGCAGACAGTGGCCGCTCTGAGAAAGAGGGCTCAAGATGCTTCTGATAACGGCTGATCTCGGTCTTGACGTGGGCCCGGTTCTGCTCGGCCCATCGCTTATACTCCTCCCATAGTTTGCCCACGGTCAGCTTCTTGCGCTTGGCCTGGACCTCCGGGATGTCGCCGTGGCGCTGGTCGCGTAATCGCTCGTTGCGAATATTGGAGGCGAGCTGCGCGGAGTATCCCTCGCTGGTTTTGCCGATTTTCTCCCACACCAGCTTACCGTCGGCGGGTCGGCGATAGTTGATGTAGAAAGTGCGGTCGGGCTTGCCCTTGTGCGTATTCCGCTCAGAATCATAGGAATACACGCCGCTGAATTTTTTGTTCTTGATCAACTTCGAGGCCATGAATTTTTTTCTAACGTATTTCTAACATACATGCAAATTATAGGAAAAAAGAGGAAAGAAAAAAGATAGGCCGGATTCAATGATTTCAGACAGATGAAGAAAAAAGAAAGACAAAGAAAAGGCAAGAAAAAAGGGTAAAATGGACTTCGGATCCGGAGGCTGGAGGTTCGAGTCCTCCAGGGCGGGCTGATCTACGGGCAGGGTCCAACTTTTTTTCTAACGTATTTCTAACATACTAAACAAAAAGAAAGCCCCTTCGGTTCGACCGGAGGGGCTTTTCCTATGGGGCTAGTCCTTCTTTGATCGAGGGCTGCTACCGAACCACCAGGCGACCGCCGTGGAGGCCAGATAGAGGATCATGTCAACGATCGAGGAGTAGATCGCCAAGGCCTTGTCCGGCTTCACAGCCTCCATCCCGGCCTCTTCCATCACCCCCTGGACCTGATTGAAGATATACCAGACCAGTACGATCAAGAAAACCGTAAGCACTGACCGGACACTGCCGCGAATAAAGTCTACGAGGACAAGCGGCGCTTTGAGCCACGGCGACTTGACCTTCATGCCAGTTGTATAGGACCGAGAGTCGTGCTCGTAGGAGGTCTGCGTGGTCTTGGCCGAGGCCTGTTGCGCCGATATTTCCTTCCGGGCCTCGTACTCCTGCTGCATTTCCTGAATATCGAGCTTTCTTAGCTCGATTTCGTGGCTATTCTTACGCCGTTGCTCGAAGTAGTCCGATACGTTCGTGACAACCGAGCCGAGCAGACCGGTTATCCCACCCGATGCGAGCGAGCTGATCCAGCCAACCATCAAAACATCTCCTGGACTTCCAGTTGAAAATCTTCCCTGTTCATTATCCGATCTACAAAGCGTCTGAGAGCCTTTCTGGAGAGCAGCACGGCCTCCTGGTCGCCAAGCACTCCACGCCTCTCTCCGATGAGGATACAGCCGGCACTATGACTTTCCCAGCCCATTTCTTCATCGCCGGCCAGGTTGCCGGTGTGGATCAGAATTTCACTGCGTCCCGGCACGTCGCGGAGCCAATAGCAAGGCCCGTACGTCGGCGACTTGATAAACTGTGCCCGGTATGTTCCGGTCGGTATACAGGAGACGCAAACCTCGTTATCTCGCCAGGGAAGCTCCAGGCTGCAGCACTCCCATTCGTCTGCAACAAGGACGCCGAACGTGCCCTGCTCTCCGGTCGTGGTGCGAAGAAGTCGAGGTGTGTCCATGGTCATGTCGCAACGAAATAGACCGATGTCGGAATAACGACATTCAGAAGAATGAGAGCGCCGACAAGTTTATTGCCACGACTCTCTATGGCCTTAAATCGATCGTCACATTCGTCCCACCGATCCCGACAGTGCTGTTCCTTGATGCTTTCGTTCTTCTGCCTTGATCCTTCCTCATCCTGCTGTTTCCCGTAGATATGGGAAACATAGTCAAATAAGACATTCAGCTTATCGTCCGTCTGCATCCGCTGGAACGAATCGCGTGTGATCCCGTTTGGCATGGTTTTCCCCTAAAAGTCGCGATACTGCACATCAACACTTTCTCTCCACGCAGCTCGCGCGCCCCCCGGGGCTGTGGCCGTGATGGTAAGCACATAGGACTTATTGACCGACACGTCGGCATCCGGCGTCGGAATGATCCCTGAGTACTCGCCGTCCTCACCGGACTCGGTAAGCGTGATTGGCCAGTCCACGCCTTCGACTTCGGTGACTCCTCCGGCTTCGTAGAGCGTGGCTTCCACGGTCGCGCCAGTGACGGGACTACCTCTCTCGTCCTTGAGGCGGCCCCGTCCCTGCAGGACGAGACGCATATCATTTCCTACGTAGAGCGTCGCCATAACCGCTCCTTAGTTCAGCTTATGCCCAATCGTTTCAGCCGACACGTTCAAC
>Ga0207714_1000498_pt1 | contig 27074 bp, 23 predicted proteins | sample PonA232FremontCA_2_FD_187270 | JGI IMG/M metagenome (GOLD analysis project Ga0207714, IMG submission 187270) | Marine sediment microbial community from Fremont, CA, USA - Pond A23 Sediment 2 (SPAdes) | ecosystem: Environmental > Aquatic > Marine > Unclassified | place: USA: Fremont, California...
GAGCAGGACCGGGCGCGTGTGGAGGCCGGGTTCTGGCCCAAGGTCAAGCGCGTGCTGGGCCGGGTGAGCTTCGTCGAGGACGCCGTGGCGGCGTACTACTGCGCCCGCGATCCGGAGACGCCGTTCCGGGTGAAGGCCATCCTCATGGGCGCCCTCGCCTACTTCGTCCTGCCGGTGGACGTGGTACCCGACGTCCTTGTGGCGGTTGGTCTCGTCGACGACGCCGCCGTTCTCGGCTATGCCTACAAGACGGTCGCCCAGCATGTCCGGCCCGCCCATCGCGAGCGGGCGCAAGCGACGCTGAGCGACCTGGCGGACGGGCACAGCCGCGAAGAGGACGGGACATGACCGCCACAGACGCCTCCCAAACCGCAAACGAGAAAACCGGCTGGCTGGCGCCGATGCCCGCGTGGGCCTACGGTCTGGCCGGCCTGATTCCCTTCGTCGCCACCGGCGTCGCCGCCTGGGTGGTCAAGCCCGTGTGGCTCGACCTCACCGTGATGGTCCAGGTGACCTACGCCGCCGTCATCCTGAGCTTTCTGGGCGCGGTGCACTGGGGCACCGCCATGACCGGCCGCGGCGCCCGCGGCGACCCGCGCGCCGCGACCACCTGGAAGCGCCTCGGCCTGGGCGTGCTGCCCGCGCTCGTGGGCTGGGCCGCGTTGCTGGTGCTGCTCAAGACCACCTTCCCCTCGATCGCCCTGGCGATCCTGATCGTCGGGTTCGCCGGCGCGTGGCTGGGCGACCGCGCGGCCGTGCGCACCGGGCACGTGCCCTTCTGGTACCTGGTGCTGCGCGGCGTGCTCACCCTGGTCGCCATCGTCGCCATGGCCGCGGTGATGGCGAAGACGGTGGACCTGTAACGCGCACGTGTCCGGCTGTCCCTGTCGGGCCTCATCCTTCGACAGGCTCAGGATGAGGCCTTCGACAGGCTCAGGATGCGGCGCCGAGCGGCGGGCCGTCGCCTGTTTACTCGTCACGCACGGGCGCCGGGGGACGCCCAGCTTCCGGGCGTGCCGCCCGCTGGGCGGCGGCCTCGCGGTGCGCGATGTAGATCGCCGCGCCGGCGATGATTGCGGCCCCGACCCAGGTCCAGACGTCGGGCACCTCGGCGAAGGCCACGAACCCGATCAGCGCCGTGAACGGCAGGCGCAGGTACTGGAACGGCACGATGGCGGAGGCATCGGCGCGGGCGAACGCCCGCGTCATCAACTGGTGCGAACCCGCCGCCAGCAGGCCGATCCCCACCACGGCGGCCAGCGTCGCCGCGTCCGGCCACTGCCAGACGAACAACGCGGGGACCAGGCTCATCGGGGTGAGGAACAGGTTCATGTAAAACACCATCGCGCTCGGGTCTTCCGTGCGCGAGAGCGCCTTGATGCTGGTCGCCGAAGCGGCCATGAACAGCGCCGCCAGGATGGGCAGCCCTGTGGCCGGCGAAACCGTCTCGAACCCCGGCCGGACAATCACCAGCACGCCCAGGAAGCCCACGATGGTCGCGCTCCAGCGGCGCAGACGCACGACCTCGCCCAGCACCAGGGCCGCCGCGATGGTGGCGAACAGCGGCACGGTGAAATTGAGCGCCACCGCCTGCGCCAGTGGCAGCAGCGCGACCGCGCTGAACCAGCTCGCCATGGCGCACAGCCCCAGCGCCGCGCGCGCGAAGTGGAGCCCCAGGCGCTCGGTGCGCAGGCCGCCCAGGCCGGCGCGCGCCAGCCAGGGCAGCATGAACATCAGCGCGAAGACGTTGCGGAAAAAAACGACCTGCAGCGGGTCCAGGCTGGCGCTGGCAAACCGGATCAGGCCCGCCATCATGGAGAACCCGAGCGTCGCCCCCACCATCAGGAGGGCACCCTGGACCACGGGCGGACTCGCGGAAAGACGGGCGGAAAGCGTGGCCATGACCGGGAACCTAGCCCCGCCCGCCCGGCGATGCCAGCCGCACCCGCGCGCGGCGCGCGGTCGCCCGGCTTCCGCCGCGTGGCAAACCCCGGCTCAGGATGGCCTTGAGGGCGCAGTGGGGGTACGCTAGCGTCCGTGAGCCCGGCGGGGGTGGCGACAACGCGCCGCCCCGGCGCCGGCAACGCACACAACGACCGCGGCCAACGCGGCGTGACCACAGGGAGGTTTCATGTTGCGGCGTATCGCGTCGAAGATCACGCTCCGCACCGCCGTCGGCGCATGCACGCTGGGCGGTATCCTGGCGGTGGGTATGGGCGCCGGGGATGCCCGGGCGGAGAGCATCCGCTGGAAGATGCCCATCGCGTTCCCGTCCAGCCTGCCCGCGCTCGCCTCGCCCTCGCATTACGTCAAGGACCGGCTCAATGCGGCGAGCGACGGCGACGTGCAGATCCGCATCTACGAGCCGGGCAAGCTCGTGGGCGCGCTGGAAATCCTGCAGGCCGTCTCCGACGGCAAGGTCTCGGCGGGCTATACCTGGGCCGGCTACGACATCGGCAAGGTGCCGGCGATCCCGCTGTTCGCCGCCACGCCCTTCGGCATGAAGCCCTGGGCCTTCATCGCCTGGTATTACTTCGGCCCCGGGCACGAGATGCTCCAGGAGGTCTATGCCAACAAGGGCTTCAACGTCCACGCGCAGCTCTGCGGCATCATCGGCCCCGAGACGGCGGGCTGGTATCGCGCGCCGCTCAACGGCATTGCCGACTTCAAGGGCATGAAGATCCGCTTTGCCGGCCTGGGCGGCAAGGTGCTTCAGGAACTCGGCGCATCGGTGACCATGATTCCCGGCGACAAGCTCTACCAGAACCTGGAGACCGGCGCGCTCGACGCCACCGAGTTCTCCCTGCCGGTGATCGACCAGAAGTTGGGCTTCAACGAGATCGTCAAGAACAACTACTTCCCCGGCTGGCACCAGACCTTCACCGCGCAGTACATGCTCATCAACGGCGACGCCTGGGAACAGGCCAGCGAATCGCAGAAGGCCCTGATCGAGACCACCTGCACCGCGGCCACCACGCGCGCGCTCGCCGAGAGCGAATACAAGAACGGCAAGGTCATCGCGAAGTTCCAGGACAAGGGCGTGAAGGCGCGCCAGATCCCGGACTCCATGCTGGCGGAGCTGCGCGAGACCACGCGCGAGGTGCTCCAGAACGAAGCGGAGAAGGACGCGGACTTCGCCCGCGTGTGGAAATCCCAGAAGGAGTTCATGCACTACTTCAAGATCTGGGATGAGCGCGCGTACATGGATCCGGACATGTACTTCTCGAAAGACCCCGAGAGCGGGAAGTAAAGCCGCCGATCCCCTTGCGGGCCGGTGCCGGCGCGGGCGGGATCCGGCGCCGGCACCGTACATCCGCCTGTCCTTTCAAACCGCGTGGGGATTGCCATGTCCGGAGAGACGTCGTTCCGGGCCCGGCCGCACAGCACGGTCGAGACCGACTTCCTGCCCCATACCGAGCTGCCCACGACCCGCGTCTCGCGCGTGCTTGACGGCGCGCTGCAGGGCCTGGGCTATGCCTTCTCGTGGCTCTGGCTGGCCGTGGTCGCGATTATCCTGGTTGCCGTGATCGGGCGCTACGGCTTCGGCACCAGCTCAGTAATGATGGAAGAGTTGGAATGGCACATCTCGGGAGCGGTGTGGCTGATCGGTCTGTCCTACACCCTTACGTCCGACAACCATGTGCGCGTGGACGTCCTGCACGAGCGCTTCGGTCTGAAGGCCCAGGCCTGGATCGAGGTGCTGGGGATCCTGTTCTTGCTGCTGCCGTTCTGCTGGATCGCCGTGGACACCGCGGCGGACTTTTTCTGGAGTTCCTGGCAGCAGGGCGAAGTTTCGAATTCCCCCGGCGGCCTGCCCGCGCGCTACGTGATCAAGTTCTTCATCCCGCTGGCCTTCATCCTGATCGCCGTGGCCGCCATCTCGCGCCTGCTCAAGTGCACCGCCCTGCTGTTCGGCTGGCCGCGGCCCATCCGGCGGCCGGCGGCGAGCTGACCGAGTCAGGGGGCACTGCCATGACCATCGCACGCCCGGCCGCGGACGCGCCGCACCCGTCGCAGGAGAGCTGAAGCCGTGGGCCTCGAAGAATATTTCGTCATCGGCATGTTCGCCACGTTCGCCGTGCTGCTGTTCACCGGCTTCCCCGTGGCGTGGGTGCTGGGTGGCACGGCCGTGATCTGGACCGGCGTCGGCTTGGCGGCGGTGAACTGGTTCGGCGCCGACCTGTGGTTCGACTTCGGCAGTTCGCTCGGCCTGCTCGCCGAGCGCATCTGGGGCTTGGTGGAGAACCTCACGCTGGTGGCGCTGCCCATGTTCATCTTCATGGGCATCATGCTCGACAAGTCGGGCGTGGCCGAGCGCCTGATGAACAACATGGTCAAGCTGTTCGGCGCGGTGCGCGGCGGCTACGCGATCAGCATCGTCCTCATCGGCGTGCTGCTCGCCGCGACCACGGGCATTATCGGCGCCTCGGTGGTGCTCTTGGGGATGCTCTCCATCCCGGTTATGCTCAAGAACGGTTATTCCAAGTCGCTGGCAGTCGGCACGAGCTGCGCCACGGGTACGCTGGGCATCCTGATCCCGCCGTCGATCATGCTGGTGCTCATGGCCGATCGGCTGTCCAATCCGGCCGCATCGGTCGGCGACCTCTTCCTGGGCGCGTTCTTTCCCGGGCTCATCCTGGCTGCGCTTTACGTCGGCTACATCCTCGTCCTGGGCGTGATCAGCCCGAAGAGCGCGCCCTTGCCCGAAAACCTGCCGAAGATCACGCCGCGCGTGGTCTGGGACGTGGTCGTCGCGGTGCTGCCCACCGCGGCCCTGATCCTGGCCGTGCTGGGGTCGATCTTCTTCGGCGTGGCCACGCCCACCGAGGCCTCGGGCGTGGGCGCGGCGGGCGCGACCCTGCTCGCGCTGGCGAACCGACGGTTGAACTTCCGCGTTCTGCAGGATGTGGTCACCCAGACCACGCGCACCAGCGCCTTCATCTTCGCCATCTTCCTCGGGGCGACGGCGTTCGCCGTGGTCCTGCGCGGCCTGGGCGGCGATCGGGTGATCGCGGAGACCCTGCTCGGCCTGCCGTTCGGGCGCGAGGGCATCCTGGCGACGATCCTGCTGGTGGTGTTCCTTCTGGGCTTCTTCCTGGACTGGGTGGAGATCACGCTGATCGTGCTGCCGCTGGTGGCGCCGGTGATCCTGGACCTGAACTTCGACCTGGCCTGGTTCACCATTCTGTTCGCCGTGTGCCTGCAGACCTCGTTCCTCACGCCGCCGGTCGGTTTCGCCATCTTCTACGTCAAGGGCGTCTGCCCACCCGAGGTGCGCGTGGCGGACATCTACAAGGGAGTCATACCCTTCATCGTCCTCCAGCTCATCGGGCTCGGGGTGGTCTATGCTTTCCCGAGCCTTGTGACGTGGCTGCCCAGTGTGAGTTACGGTTAGGAACACGGCGTGCGGCCGCGCCGGCGGTCGCCACGAAGCCAACGCCATAGGGGAGCGCCGCCATGACGGAGCCGATGTGGACCCCGAGTGCCGAGCGCGTCGCCAACGCGCGCCTGACCGCCTTCATGGACCGGCTGGCCGAGCGCGAGGGCATCGCGTGCAAGACCTACAGCGAGCTCTGGGACTGGTCGCGGCGCGACAGCGACAGCCTGGCGCGCTTCTGGTCGGCCGTCTGGGACTTCTGTGACGTCCGGGCGGAAACGCGCGGCGAGACGGTGCTGCGCGATCCCGAGGCGATGCCCGGGGCGACCTTCTTCCCCGAGGCGCGCCTGAACTTCGCCGAAAACCTGCTGAACCGGCGCGGGGCCGGCGAGGCGATCGTGTTCTGGGGCGAGGACCGCGTCGTCCGGCGCATCACCCACGACGAACTTTATGCCCAGGTTTCCAAGCTCGCCCAGGCGCTGTCGGACCAGGGCGTGCAGCCGGGCGACCGCGTGGCCGCCTATCTGCCCAACATGCCAGAGACCGTGATCACCATGCTGGCCACGTCGGCGCTGGGCGCGATCTTCTCGTCGTGCTCGCCCGATTTCGGGCCGCAGGGCGTGCTCGACCGCTTCGGCCAGATCGAGCCCAAGGTCCTGATCGCCGCGGACGCCTATTACTACAATGGCAAGGTCCGGGACTCGAAAGCGAACCTGCGCACGGTTGCGGACCAGCTTCCCACGCTGGCCAAGATCTTCCTGGTGCCCTACGCGGGCGACGGCGATCCCTCGGACCTTCCCGCGGCGGCGGAGCGCCTGGACACCGCCCTGGCATCCTACACGCCGGGCGAGATCGCGTTCGCGCGGATGCCATTCAATCATCCACTCTACATCATGTTTTCCTCGGGCACGACGGGGAAGCCCAAGTGCATCGTCCACGGCGCTGGGAACATGCTCTTGCTACACATGAAGGAGCACCAGCTCCAGGTGGACGTCAAGCCGGGCGACCGCGTGTTCTACTTCACCACCTGCGGCTGGATGATGTGGAACTGGATGGTCACCGCGCTTGCCTCGGGCGCGGCGCTGGTGCTTTACGACGGCTCGCCGTTTTATCCCGACTGGCGCATCCTGTTCCGCATGGCCGAAGCGGAGGGCGTGACCTTCTTCGGCACCTCGGCGAAGTTCATCGACGCTCTGGGGAACCAGGACGCCAATCCGGCGGCCGAGTTCGACCTGTCGGCGCTGCGCACCCTGGCCTCCACGGGCTCGCCGCTGGTCGCGGAGGGCTTCGACGTCGTCTATTCGCGCATCAAGGCGGATCTGCAGCTCGCCTCGATCTCGGGCGGCACGGACATCTGCGGCTGCTTCGTCGACGGCAATCCCATCGGCCCGGTCTACCGCGGCGAGATCCAGGCGCGCTGTTTGGGTATGGATGTCGACGTGGTCAACCAGGATGGCCAGTCCGTCCGCGGCGAGAAGGGCGAGCTGGTCTGCCGCAAGCCCTTCCCCTCCATGCCGGTGAAGTTCTGGAACGATCCCGACGGCGCGCGCTACCGCAAGGCGTATTTCAGTACCTTCGCGGGGATCTGGCACCACGGCGACTTCGCCGAGATCACCGACAACGACGGGGTGATCATCCACGGCCGCTCCGACGCGACGCTCAATCCGGGCGGTGTGCGCATCGGCACGGCGGAGATCTACCGGCAGGTGGAGAAGCTGCCCGAGGTCGCGGAGTCCCTCGTCGTGGGCCAGGACGTGGACGGCGACCAGCGGGTGGTGCTCTTCGTCCGGCTGAACGATGGCGAGACGCTGTCGGACGAGATGGTCGAGCGAATCAAGACCACTGTCCGCCAGGGCGCCTCGCCGCGGCACGTGCCGGCGAAGGTGCTCGAGGTGCCGGACATTCCGCGCACCCGCTCGGGCAAGATCGTCGAACTCGCGGTCCGCGACGTGGTTCACGGCAAGGACGTGGAGAACCGCGAAGCGCTGGCGAATCCGGAGGCGCTGGAACACTTCCGCAACCGGCCGGAACTTGCCGAGTGAAGCCGGTGCGTGGGCGTGCGCTGGGCCGGGGCGTGCGCCGGTGTCGCGGCGCCGTCCTTACGCCTCGTTAACAGGCCCGCGCCCAGGCTCCGCGGACGCGAACCCAAGGGGCCACTGGGCGATGCGCTGCATCTATTTCCACGGCGCGTGCGATCAGGCGGTTCAGGTCGATGCCGCGACCGGCACGCCCCTTCCGCCGTGCGAGACCTGTCCGCACGTCGCGGCGCGCTTTTCCGAGCTCCATGCGGCGGATCAGGACGCCCTGCGCGAGACCCTGGCGACGCTGGAACGCGCCGGCTATCCGCCCGAGGCGGTCGAGGCATTCGACGCCATCGCGTACGGCGAACGGAACACGTCCGACAAGGAGCGATAGGCGCGCCTACTCCGCCGGGCTCTCCGCCGGCGCCCGCGCGCCCTGCGGTGCGGCCGCCGGTTGGTGGCGGCGTTCGGAGAGTTCCAGCACCAGCGTGGTCAGCGCGGGCAGGAAGGTGAGCGAGACGATCGCCGCCCCCAGGATGCCGAAGAGCACGATGGCGCCCACGCCCCGGTAGAGCTCCGTCCCCGCGCCCGGAATGAACACCAGCGGCGCCAGCCCGGCGATGGTGGTGATCGTGGACATGGCGATGGGCCGCAGGCGCGAGGCCACCGCCTCACGCACCGCCGCGCGCGCCGCCATGCCCGCAGCGCGCACGTTCTCCATGGCGCGGTGGACGATGAGGATGGGGTTGTTCACCACGGTCCCCATCAGGATCAGGAAGCCCAGCATGGAGATCATGTCGAACGGCTGCTGGATCGGCTGCATCCCCAGCAGCGGCAACTGCCCGCCCACCAGATTGAGCAGGCGCAGCCCCACGATGCCGCCGGCGATGCCCAGCGGAATCGTGGTCATGATGAGCAACGGATACCCCCAGTGGGTGAAGATCGCCACCAGCAACAGGTACACGATGGCAACCGCAACGACATAGTTGTTCGACAGCGCTTCCTGGGTGGCCTGAAGCTGGTCGCTCGCCCCGGAGATGTCGACGCTCACGCCCTGGGGGATCTGGCCCTGCGCGCGCATGTATCCGAGCAGGTCGTCGCGCACGCGCTGCACGCCCGTCTCCAGGGCCACGCCCTCGGGCGGGATGATGTTCAGGGTCACGGTGCGCTGGCCGTCGACACGGCGGATGATGCTGGTGTCCACGGTCTCGCGCACCTCGGCGAGGCTCCCCAGTGGCACCACGCCGCCGCCCGAGGTGTAGAGCGGCACCTGGTCCAGGTCGTCCAGGCCGGCGTTCACGCCGTCCCGGCTGTAGAAGTAGATGTCGATCTTCTCGTCGCGCCGGAAGAACTCGTCGACGAAGGCGCCGTCGGTCATCGCCGCCACGGTGAAGCCGAGATCGCCCGCGCCCACGCCCAGCTCGGCCGCGCGGTCCCAGTTCGGGTGCACCTCGACGAGCGGCTGTGACAGCGAGAGCGTGGCCGGGTTCGCCTTCACCCGCGGATTGTCGAACACCGTGTCGGCGCGGGCGTAGGCCTGCGACGCGACCGAATAGACGTCGGCGAGGTCGGGGCCGGAAATGTCCAGGTTGACGCTGCGCGTGCCGCCGTCGTTGCTGGTGATGATGGAGCCGCGCGCGGCGAAGGCGCGCATCCCCGGATATGTCTCGAACTTCCGGGTGAGCGCATCCATCAGCCCCTCGATGTGGTCGGGATCGACGGTCTCGGCGATGACGGTCAGGCGCTGCGACGTCATCCAGAGGTTCATGTACTTCATCGCCGGCACCTCGGCCTCGCCGGTTTCATAGGCGGCCGGGTCGGCGCCGACGTAGGGCAGGAAGTGTGCCTGCACCTCCTGGCCGATCTCGCGCATGGTATCCAGGTTGTACCCGGGTGGCGCGTTCATCGTGGCAAAGGTCTTGGGCTCCTCGCCCTCGGGGAGGTACGCCGCCGGCGGCGTGAGGACGAAGATCACGAAGGCGCTTGCCGCCACCGTGGCGCCGACCACGGCCAGCGGGCGGACATAGCCCTGGACCAGCCAGCTCACGGCGCGGGTCAGGCGCGGCGCCAGCCCGTCCCGATTGGCGGTGCCCGCCCGGTTCGTACCCTCGTGGAAACGGATGCGCGCACTCGCCGTGGGCACGATGGTGATCGCCACAAGCATGGAGATCAGGATCGACGCGGCCACGGCCACGGCGATGTCGGAATAGAGCTGGCCGGCCTGCTCCTCGATGAACACGATGGGAACGAAGACGAGCACCGTGGTGAAGGTGGACGCCACGACGGCCGGCCACACCGCGCGCACGCCTGCCACGGCGGCGCGGAACCGGTCCATGCCCTTGCGCCGCTGCTGGTCGATGCTTTCCAGGACGACGATCGAATTGTCCAGGGTCATGCCGATGGCGAAGGCGACACCGGCCAGGGAGATCACGTTGATCGTCCGCCCCGCCGCGAGCAGGCCCAGGAAGGCGGCGATGGTGCAGATGGGAATGCCCATTACCCCCACCAGGGTCGCCCCGCGCGAGCGCAGGAACGCGAACATCACGGCCGTCGCCAGCACGGCGCCGATGGCCAGGTTGATCCAGACGTTCTGGATCGCCGCCTCGACGTAACCCGCATCTTCGGCCGTCAGTTCCATCTCCATCCCCGCGGGGGTCAGGACCTCGCGGTTGATGGACTCCATGGCGTCGAGCATGCGGTACTTGATGTCGATGACGTTGGAGCCGGGCTCGCGGCGCACGGCCAGCACCATGACCGGCTGACCGTTCACGAAAGCCTTGCTGGACAACTCGAAGTGGTCGAAGCGCACCTCGGCGACCTCGCCCAGCCGGACGACGTTGTCGCCCTGGCGCCGGACGATCAGGTTCTCCATCTCTTCGAGGTCGCGGAACCGCCCCACGGTGCGCAGCAAGTAGCGGCGTTTGCCGCTTTCCACCTCGCCGCCGGAGACGTCCTGATTGCGCTGCTGCAGCGCCTCGCGCACGTCGACCACCGAAAGGTTCCGGTCGGCCAGTGCCGACGGGTCGAGCATGACCTGGATCTGCCGTTCCGCGCCGCCCCAGAGTTCGACCCGCGAGACGCCCTGGACGTTTTCCATGCGGGTGCGCACGTGGTCGTCCACGAAGTCGCGCATCATCTCCATGTTCAGCCCGCGCGGGTTGCCCTCGAGCGGCGAGACGCGGAAGTACATGAAGTGGTTGCTGGAGAACGAGGTGGCGTAGACGCGCGGCTGATCGACGTTGGCCGGGTAGCTGGGGACCTGGTTGAGGGCATTGTTGACCCGGATCAGGGTCTCGGTGATGTCGACGTCGTAGGGGAACTCCAGTTCGATCTCCGCCTCGCCCGTCTCGGCCGTGGCGGTGAGCTGATCCAGGTTGGGCACCGTCCGGAGATACTCCTCCTGCTCGATGAGGATCTCCTTCTCGACGTCCTGGGGCGTCGCGCCGGCCCAGGTCGTGCGAACCGTGATGGTGCGCACCTCCAGGTCGGGGATCATCTGCACGGGCAGGCGCAGCGCCGCGGCCACGCCGATGACGCAGACGATGAGCACGATCACCGCCGTAAGTGTGCCGCGGCGGACGATGGCGTCGAACATGGCGGACGTCCTATGGCGTCAACTGGCGCCGTCGGTGGGGCGCACGCGCTGGCCCTCGCGCAGGGACTCGTTGCCGCGGACCACGATGCGCGCGCCCTCGGCGAGGCCGCCGCGGACGTGGACCCGGCCGTCGAAAGCGCGCCCGAGCTGCACCTGGCGCTCGGTTACCGTGGCCGCGCCGTCCCCGTCGTCCTTCGTCTGCACGCGCCAGACCGTGGTGCGGCCGTCGGGATAGCGGATCACCGCGTCGCGCGGGATGACCACGCCTTTCGTCCCGGTCGCCAGGCGCAGCTCCGCGCGCGCCGACATGCCGGGGGTAAGGGGTAGCCCCTCGCGCACCGGCCGCACGCGCAGGACGAAGGTGCGCGCCGTGGGGTCGCTGACGGGCACGAGCGCCACCCGCTCGGCGTCGAAACGCTGCTCGGGCAGCGCATCGAAGTGCAGCGTCACCGGCGCGCCGTCGCGCAGCTCCGGATAGTACTTCTGCGGCACGGGAATATCCACCCAAAGGCCGTCCGTCGCGACCAGCTCGACGACGGTGGTACCGGGCGAGACCCATTCCCCGGATTCGGTGACCTTTTGGGCGACCACGCCGGCGAAGGGCGCGGTGATCGTGCGCCGCGCCAGGCGTTCGCGCTCGCGCGCCGCCTCCGCCTTCAGGCGTGCCAGGGCGGCGCGGTTCATGGCAACCTCGGCCTCGCGCGCGTCCAGCTCGTTTTGCGGGAGGTTGCCGCGCTCGGCCAGCCGCTGCCCCACGCGGACCTCGCGCTTTGCGTCGGCCAGTTCCGCCGCCGCCTCGTCCACGGAGGCCTCGGCGCGCGCGAGTTCGTGCCGCGCCAGGTCGCGGTCGAGCCGGACGAGCACGTCGCCTTCGGCCACCCGGTCGCCGCGGTCCACGGCGACCGTTTCGACCAGTCCGCCCACCGACGTGGAGATCTTGGACGAGCGCGGCGCGACCACGGTCCCGGACAGGCGCACGGCATGGATCACCGGCGCGATCTCGGCGCGTGTCGTGCTCACGGGCATCCCGCCGTCCTGAGCGCGCACCGCGGCGGGGGCGGCGGCGAGACCGAGCGCAAAGACGACCAGCGCGGCCCGGCGGAAGCCGGCGCGGACGCGGTGGGTGCAGGGCGGTGTCGGAGCCTTGACGGGCGTGTGCAGCATGGTGCTTTCAGAGGGTGTGACCTCGCGACGGCGATTCAAGAGCGCAGCCCGCCGCCGCGAGGCGGACCCGGCCGGCGCGGACGGGCGTGCTTTCGCCCTGACGACCGTGCATAGGAGAGGCCGGTGCCGCGCCGCGCCGTACAGGTCGCCCGGACTTGTTACATGCGTATTGCGCATAACCGTTCCCCGGGACCGACAATGGTCAGCGGCCGGCCGATCACCTAACTTCTGAAGTGACGGCGGCAATGCCGCATGTCTCCTCCCTTCCGCCCCGGGACGCCCCATCCCGGGGCCCGTCGTTCGACCCGCACGACCGCGGGTCGGGCGGGTGCCGCCGGGCCAAGCATCGGTGGTGCCCGATCCCCCGCGGTCTCGAACGCGCGGTGCCGCCAGGGTCGCCCCCCACCCTGGCGGCATTCGTGTTTCCGGCTCACGCGCCGTCCGGTACCAGCACGACCTTGCCCCGGGTCGCGCGCTCCTTGAGCCGGCGCAGCGCCGTGGTGGTCTCGGCCAGCGGATGCTGTTCCCCGATGTGCGGGTGCAGGAACCCGCAATCGTACCAGCGGAACAGCTCACTGAACTGGCGCTGCAGCAGATCGGGCGCGTTGCGGCGGTAGGAGTGCCAGCTAAAGCCCAACACGCCGACGTTCTTCACCATCATCACATTCAGCCGCGGCGTGGGCACGGTACCGCTGGCGAAGCCGATGACGACGATGCGCCCCGCCCAGGCGATGCAGCGCATGGATGCGTCGAAAAGGTCGCCGCCCACGGGGTCGAAGACGACGTCGACGCCGCGCCCGCCGGTAAGCTCCTTGACCCGGCCGCGCAGGTCATCCGTGGCGCGGTAGTCGATAGTCCGGTCCGCACCGTGCGCCGCGGCGATCTCGCACTTATCCGCGCCGCCGGCGGTGGCGATGACGCTCGCGCCCAGCGCCTTGCCCACCTCCACGGCGGCCAGTCCGGAGCCGCCCGCTGACCCGTGGACGAGCAGGGTCTCCTGCGGCCGGATCTGCGCCCGCCAGACCAGCGCGCCGTGCGCCGTGCCATAGGTGATCGGGAAGCCGGCGGCGGTGGCGAAGTCCATGCTCGCCGGCATGGCGAAGACGTCCTCGATGCGCGCACGCACGTGCTCGGCATAGCCGCCGTGCTGGACCACGGCGATCACGCGATCGCCGGGCGAGACCCGGTAGACGTCGTCAGCCACGGCCGCGACCTCCCCAGCAACCTCCATGCCGGGTGTGAACGGCACCTCGGGGGTGTTCTGATAGGTCCCGCCCACCATCAGCGTGTCGGCGAAGTTCACGCCGGCCGCGCGCACGCGCACCACGATCTCGCCAGGTCCCGGCTGGGGCGCGGCGACGTCCGCCAGGCGCAGGTCGTCGATGCTGCCGTACTGATCACAGATAATGGCTCGCACGAATCCCGTCCTCCTTCACGTGGCCATTTCTTGCGCGTCAGGCGATCGGCCCGGCCCGTTCCAGGGCGCCCACGCGCGTCCCGTTGCGGTCGAAAACGGCCGGCGCGACGACCGGGGCCAGGGCCTCGGCGTCCGCCCCGGCGAGCAGGTCGAGCTTGGCCAGGAGCGCGCCCAGCACAACCGGGGCCGCGCGCGCTCCGCCGTCGGCGATCTTCACGGCCGCGCCCAGGCCCGCCCCGGGCAGGCAGGCCGCGAGCACGCCCTCGGCGCCGCCCTTGACCAGCACCGCCGGGGCGAGCCGCTGCATGATGCGCGTGTCCACGCGGCCCGTACCCGAGACCATCTCCGGGTGCGCCGCCATGGCGGCGCGGATGCGCGCGCACGCCGCCTGCCGGCCGGGCGGCTGGTCGTCGGGCCGGCCCAAACGCGCCATGCCCAGGGCGAGATTGCCCAGCGGCATGCCGTAGGCCGGGATGCCGCAGCCGTCGCCGCCGTGCGGGCGCGCGGGCAGATCGGCGAGCCCGGTCATGGTCTCCAGCACGCCCAGCACCCGCTGCTGCACCGGGTGTGCGGCCTCGGCGTAGCCGCGCGTGGGCGCACGCAGGTGCTGGGCCAGCGTGAGGAAGCCGGTGTGCTTGCCCGAGCAGTTGTCGTGCACCCGGCGCACCGGCGCCCCGGCGGCGAAGAGCGCGCGCCGCGCCGCCTCGTCGTTGGGCGGATGGCCGCCGCAGACGAGGTCGGCCTCGGTGCAGCCGATGCGCCCGAGCCATGCCTCCACGGCCTCGACGTGCTGCGGCTCCCCGGCGTGGCTGGCGCAGGCCAGGGCCAGTTCGGTTTCCGAAAGCCCGAACGCATCGGCCGCGCCGGTCTCGACAAGGGCAAGCGCCTGTAGCGGCTTCACGGCCGAGCGCGGCAGCACGTCGGACTCGATATCGCCGCCCGCGAGCACGGCCTGGCCCTGCGTATCGACGACGGCGAAGCGGGCGCGGTGCACGCTTTCCACGGCCGAGCCGCGGGTGACGTTGACGCAGATCGGGGCCTCGGCGTGCTGGGATGGGGTGGCCGGCATGAAACCTGCAGATATTGTCGCGCGTCGCGGCGAGGTTCAGCTTGCCTCCGCGGCGCGGCCTGTGCAAGGTTCCAGCGCCATGCGAGGCTATTTCGGGATCGGTGTGGAGAACATCAGCAAGCCCATGAACCTGGGCAACCTGATGCGTTCGGCGCATGCCTTCGGCGCCAGCTTTTTCTTCACCGTAGCGGCCAACTTCGACGCCGAAGAGGTGGCCAAGTCGGACACCGCCCATTCGGCGGAGCACGTGCCGCTCTACACCTTCGACGGCGTGGATGCGCTGGTGCTGCCGCGCCAGTGCCGCCTTATCGGGGTGGAGTTCGACGACACCGCCGAAGAACTGCCCCAGATGCGCCATCCGCCGGTTGCCGCGTATGTGCTGGGCCGTGAAAAGGGAAGCCTTTCCGACGCCATGCGCGCGCGCTGCGACGGACTGGTCAAGATTCCGACAAAGTTCTGCGTTAACGTCGGAGTCGCCGGAGCCATCGTGATGTACGACCGGCTGATCAGCCAGGGCCGATTCGGCCGTCGGCCCGTATTCACCCAGGGACGTGCTCAGCCCCTGCCCGCAGGTGCCCGGCGCGAGGACGCCGCCGAGGGCGGGCCCGTGCGCGCCGCCCGGGGCGACGGCCGGTCGGATGCGCCCGCCGACGGCTGATCCCGGCAACCGGCAACACGCCCATCCGGATGACCGACGCAACGCCATGACACCGGCAACGTTCAGGACCCGCCGCCGCATGATTCGAGCCACTCGCGCTTTCGCCGGCACCGCCGCCCTTGCCGTCGCCTTCGCCGCCGCCGTGCTGCTCGCGCCACTGAGCGGGCCGGCGCACGCGGCCGACTCGCAGGACATCGAGCGCCTGGGCAAGTTCCAGCACTGGCGTGCGTTTACCTACACCGAGGACGGCAACCGCGTGTGCTACATGGCGAGCGAGCCGCAAAAGGAAGAGGGCGATTACGACCGGCGCGGCGAGGTCTACGCGATGGTCACCCACCAGCCCGCGCGCGGGACCGAGGATGTGGTGAGCTTCGTCATCGGCTATCCGTTCAAAAAGCAGAGCCGGGTCACTGTCGACATCGACGGCAAGAAGTTCACCCTGTTTACCCACGAGGACACGGCCTGGGCGGCGGACAAGAAGACGGACGAGGCCCTGGTGCGCGCCATGAAGCGCGGCCGCGAGATGGTGGTGCAGGGCGTGTCCAATAAGGGGACGGATACCACGGATACCTATTCCCTGATGGGCTTTACCGACGCGCACAACGCCATCGACGACGCCTGCGACATGTAGGGCCGGGGCGGCGAAACCCGTCCGTCCGGCCGGGGAATCCGCGGCACGTGCCTTGTGCGCGCACGCCGGCCGCGTTATCTCCGTGCCATGACCCAGAGCAGCCACAGCAGCGCCTTCGCGCCCGTGCAGCCGCGCGGCGGGCCCACCCGGCTCGTGGGCATGAGCCGGGAGGAGTTGGGCGCGTTCGTGCAGGAGATGGGCGAGCCCAGGTTCCGGGCGAAGCAGCTCTGGCACTGGCTGTACCACCACGGCGAAACCGATTTCGCCGGGATGAGCACGCTCGCCAAGGGCTTCCGGGAGCGCCTCGCTGGTGCGGCTACGGCGGAGCGGCCCATCGTCAAGACCGATCAGGTCTCCAGCGACGGCACCCGCAAGTGGCTGCTTGTCCTGCCCGATCTGCAGGAGGTCGAGGCCGTCTACATCCCCGAGCCCGAGCGCGGCACCCTGTGCGTGTCTTCCCAGGTCGGCTGCACGCTCACCTGCCGGTTCTGCCACACGGGCACCCAGCGCCTGGTCCGCAACCTCTCGGCGGGGGAAGTGCTGGGCCAGATCATGATGGCGCGCGACGCGCTCGGGGAGTGGCCGACACCCAGGGACGGCCGGCGCCTGACCAACATCGTGATGATGGGCATGGGCGAGCCGCTGTACAATTATGACGCGGTCGCCAAGGCGCTGAAGATCGCCATGGACCCGGAAGGCCTGGGCTTTTCGCGCCGCCGCATCACCCTGTCGACCTCGGGCGTGGTGCCCATGATGCAGCGCTGCGGCGAGGAACTCGGGGTCAATCTGGCGGTCTCGCTGCACGCGGTAACCGACGAGGTGCGCGATTACCTGGTTCCGTTGAACAAGAAGTATCCGCTCCGGGAACTGCTCGACGCCTGCCGCGCCTATCCGGGAATCAACAACGCGCGGCGCATCACCTTCGAGTACGTCATGCTCAAGGGGGTCAACGACAGCCCGGCGGACGCGCGCGAGCTGGTCCGGCTGCTCCGCGACATCCCGGCCAAGGTCAACCTGATTCCGTTCAATCCCTGGCCGGGCACCGAGTTCGCTTGCGCCTCGCCCGAGGCGATCGAAACCTTCGCGGACATCCTCTACGCGCACAATCTTTCCGCGCCGGTACGCACGCCGCGCGGGCAGGATATCCAGGCGGCGTGCGGCCAGTTGCGCTCCGAGTCGCAGCGCCAGGCCAAGCGCGTGCGCGATGCGGGGGGCGCGGCCTCGACAGATCGGGCAGCCTAGTACGCGGCCCGATCCGAATGGTTCGCGCGGTTCCACACGCGGCTCAAGGGAAACGGCCGGCTTCGCCGCCCGCATGCGGCTCCGGGGCCGTGCTTCTGTCCGGGCAGTGCGGTGCAGGGTGCCCGCCGCCGGATCGGACGGCGGGGCGCTGCACGTTTCGCGATGCGTGTCGGCCGAACGCCCCGCGCGCGGCGTTTCGCGCGGTGAACCGGTATGTTAGAATCCCGATCCGGTGGTGACGAACCGCTGTTCAGCCGCAGAAACCACGGGGCGCGCCATGGGGCAGAAGCTGACGTTCGAGGATGTGGAGCGCCTGATGCAGGACCCTTCGCCCGTATCGCGCAGCGAAACGGCGGAGAAGATCGCGACCACCTTCACGACGACGGAACTGGACCCCAACGAGCGCGCCATCGCGGAGGATATCTTCCGTGTGCTCATGCGGGATGCGCAGGCGCGCGTGCGCCAGGCGCTTTCGGAAAACCTGAAGGCGGCGCCCGACATCAGCCCGGATGTGGCGCGCACCCTTGCCACGGACGTCAGCGATAGCGTCGCGGTGCCCGTCGTGCAGTTCTCCGAGGCGCTGTCGGAAGCCGATCTTCTCGCCATCGTGCGCCACCACGGGGAACAGCGGCAGGTGGCCGTGGCCGGACGCGCGGACGTGACCGAAACTGTCTCCGAGGCCATCGTGGATACCGGCAACGAGGACGCCGTGGCCGCGCTCGTGGGGAACGAGAACGCCGCCATCCCGGACTCCACGCTGGAACGCGTGAGCGACGAGTACGGCGAAAGCGAGCGCGTCCAGGAGCCCCTGGTCAGGCGCAGCGAGCTGCCCGTGCGCGTGGCGGAGAAGCTGGTCGCCAAGGTCTCCGACCGGCTGCGCGAGCACCTGGTCACGCAACATGCCCTGAGCGAGAGCACCGCGACCGACCTGGTGCTGCAGAGCCGCGAGCGCGCCACCATGCGCCTGCTTGCCGAGGGGCAGGAGCGCGACATGCTCGGCATGGCGGAGCAGCTCCGCGACAACGGCCGCCTGACGCCGTCGCTGCTGCTGCGTTCGCTCTGCGTCGGCGACATGAGCTTCTTCGAGGCGGCCATGGCCGTGCTCGCCGGCATTCCGGTGAGCAACGCGCAAATCCTCATTCACGATCAGGGACAACTGGGCCTGCGCCGGCTTTACGAGCGCGCGGGCCTGCCGGCGTCGCTTTATCCCGCGTTCAAGTCGGCCTGCGACCTTGCCTGCGAGGCGGAGACGGAGCGCACCGACGCCGACCCGGAGACCCGGATGCGCCAGATGCTGGAGCGCGTGCTCACCATGCATGAGGACATCGCCGAGCGATTCGGGATGACCAACGTCGATTACCTGCTGAACAAGTTCAACCAGATGGCCCGCGAGCAGGGCATGATGCGGGCGTGACGCGCCGGTTGCGGGCGCACCCGCGGCCGGCTTGCATCGCCCGCGCGGCAGTGCTAGCCGGCCGTCCTATCGCATGCTTTCCGCCAGACCTTTACGTTCGGGGGCGCAAATGCCGGGCACACGCGCGGTCAACAAGGTCGTGCTCGCCTATTCGGGCGGGTTGGACACCTCGGTCATCCTCAAGTGGCTCCAGGAGACCTACGATTGCGAGGTGGTGACCTTCACCGCCGACCTGGGCCAGGGCGAGGAGCTGGAGCCCGCGCGCCAGAAGGCGGAGATGCTGGGGATCAAGCCCGAGCACATCTATGTCGATGACCTGCGCGAGGAATTCGTGCGGGACTTCGTCTTCCCCATGTTTCGCGCCAACGCGGTCTACGAGGGCACCTATCTCCTCGGCACGTCCATCGCCCGGCCGCTGATCGCCAAGCGCCAGGTCGAGATCGCGCGCGAAACCGGCGCCGATGCCGTCGCCCACGGCGCCACGGGCAAGGGCAACGATCAGGTCCGATTCGAGCTCGGCTACTACGGCCTTGCCCCGGAGATCACCGTCATCGCGCCGTGGCGCGAATGGGACCTGAACAGCCGCACCCGGCTGCTGGATTTCGCGGAGAAGCACCAGATCCCGATCGCCAAGGACAAACTGGGCGAGGCGCCCTTCTCGGTGGACGCCAACCTCCTGCACATCTCCGCGGAAGGCAAGGTGCTGGAGGATCCCTGGGAAACCGCCCCCGATTACGTCTACACCACCACCGTCGCGCCCGAGGACGCGCCGGATCGGCCCACGCGGGTGGAGATCGACTTCGAGGGCGGCGATCCCGTGGCCATCGACGGCGAGCGCCTGAGCCCGGCGGCATTGCTCACGCGCCTGAACGAGCTGGGCGCGGCGAACGGCATCGGGCGGATCGACATCGTGGAAAACCGCTTCGTGGGCATGAAATCGCGCGGGGTCTACGAGACGCCGGGGGGTACGATCCTGCTGCACGCGCACCGGGCGATGGAATCCATAACGCTGGACCGTGAGGCGGCGCACCTGAAGGACGAGTTGATGCCGCGCTACGCCGAACTCATCTACAATGGCTTCTGGTTCGCGCCGGAACGGGAAATGCTTCAGGCGCTGATCGACCGCAGCCAGGAGAACGTCAGCGGCCGGGTGCGCCTCAAGCTGTACAAGGGCAACGTGGTCGTGGAGGGCCGGACCTCGGCGAATTCGCTGTACTCGCAGGCGCACGTCACCTTCGAGGCGGATACCGTGTACGACCAGCGCGATGCCGAGGGCTTTATCAAGCTCAACGCATTGCGCCTGCGCCTGCTGCGCGAGCGCCGCCGCAGCTAGCCGGGGCGGCGGTGGGCGTGCAGGTGCGCCCCCATCGTGGGCATCTTTATGATCTTGAAACCGGCCGCCCGGCATTCTAGACCGTCGGGCGGCGGGGTTCGGGTCGGGTTTCGCCGCCCGCTGGATGAAGACGCGAAAAGGCGGTCGGGTCATGGCCCTCTTCGGTTTCGGACGCCGGAACGGCAACAGCGGCGGTCAATCCCGCGGCGGCAAGACGGGTACGGGTGCAACCATCTCGCGTGTGCGCGTCGATTCGGGCTATTACAACGTCGCCGCGCTGGATACGCGCAGCGTCACGATCGCCGGTATGGACCGCGACTTCATCAAGGGGCAGCGGATCCACTTCTCCTTCGTCCTGGACGTCGGCGGGGAAACCGTGGAAATCCCGACGCGCGGCACGGTGCACCGCGTGAACGGCGGCCAGGTAACGACCACGTTCCTGGCGCCGCAGCCGTACTATCAGCGCTACCTGCAACAGGCCGCAACCGCCCACCCCAGCCCGAAGCAGCGCAAGCGCTGACGGTGCAGCCGGTGCGCCCGCGGTATCACACCGGCAGGGCGGTCACCCCGATCAGCCAGGGGTGCGCGCCCAGCAGCACGACGTAGAGAAGCAGTCCCGCGAGGGGCCGCCACCAGCCCAGCCCGGCCCAGTCCATCCGGGTGCGCCCGGCGATCAGCGCGGCGAAGGGCACGGCGGAGGTGGTCAGCTTCACCGGTCCCCATTGCGCGCCCATGCTGGCTTCGCGCTTCTGGTCGATGTGGCGCATGCCGCCCAGACAGAGGACCAGGATCCCGCCGAAGACCGTGATGCTCGCCAGATCGCCATTCACCAGGAGGTGGGCGCCGGCCCAGAGTGCCGTGCCCCAGAGGAAGGGGTGGCGGGTGACGCGCAGGATTCCCGGCGCCGGGTCGTCCAGGCTGGAGCCGAAGCGCTCGCCGCCCACGAGGGTCGGGCTGGGCGTGGTGAAGGCGGCCACCACGAGAATGCCGGCGAACGGCAGCACCACCAGCGGGATCCAGGTGAGTTCGGGGGGCGGGGTCCAGACCGTGAGGACGGGTGCGGCGCTGTACGCCAGGCCCATCCAGAGCAGCGCGCCGGTGACGGCCAGGGAGTAGACGGTGACGAAGCCCTGCGCGCCCAGCCACTTCGTCAGTGGCCGGCGGAGGGGCTCGCTCGAGAGCAGAAAATGGCCGCCGACGAAAAGGACCGTGGCGGCGAAGAGGGCATCGAGACTCAACAGCATGACGCAGCGCATTCTCCGGAAGAGGTCGTCCGGCGTCCAGAGATAACGCCTTGTCCGCCGTTGCGGAATCTGTCATGTGCCCGCGTGATGGCCGAGCACACGCGTCACCGCGGCGGCGACCCCGCCGAACCCGATCCCGAGGCGTTCAGCGACCCCATTGCGGGGGAAATCCTGCGCCACGTGCATGCGCGCGGCGCCGGCAAGTCCGTGTGTCCCAGCGAGGTCGCGCGCGCGTTCGCGGAACAGCGGCGCAAACCCACGGATCCCCCCGATCTCTGGCGCGCCTACATGAACCCGGTGCGCCAGCAGGCCAAGGCGCTCGCGCGCCAGGGCCACATCGCCATCCTGCGCCGCGGTCGTCCGGTCGATCCGCACGCGCCGGTCAAGGGCGTGATCCGGCTCGCACTACCGGCCGCTTCGTCGGCCGGTAGCCGGGATGGGCGCGCAGAGGGTGCGAACGGCGGCGATTGAAGCGGGATGAATCCGGGAAAGCATGCGGAAAAGACAGGGTGGTTCATCCGCGCGCGTGGTCGTAGTGCCTGCGGCGCGGGCGTGTTATACAATCGGCGTAACACGGCTGTAAAATGCGAGGACGCGGGCGATGAGGCGCGGATTGGCGGCACTTGCCGCGATTGGCCTCGCTCTGACGACCCAGGCGTATGCCGAGACCTGGACGATCGCGTCCTTGCGTTGGCCGCCCTATTCGGGAGCGGCCCTGGAACGTCAGGGCGCCGGAATCCACGTGCTGCGCACGGCCCTGGCGCGAATCGGGGTCGACCTCAAGGTCGTGTATTTGCCGTGGCGCCGTGCGCAGGCCGTCGCGGCCCGGCGCGACGAGGTCGTGGGGTATTACCCGGCCTGGCCGTCGGAGGTGGCGCACGGCTTTTTCCCCTCCGCGCCCGTGTTCACCTCGCCGCTTGGGTTTGCCGAACGCACCACGGATCCGATCACCTGGACCCGCCTTTCCGATCTTGGCGGGAAACGCATCGGCTTCGTGCGCGACTATGTTTATCCCGAGCCATTGCGGAAGGCTGCGAACACGGGCGTGATCCGGCGCGTGCGTGTGCGTTCGGACTTGACCGGCCTGCGCTTCCTCGAGCTGGGGCGTATCGATGCCCTTGCCATCGATGCCCACGTCATGCACCACCTTTTGGCAACGGAACCGGTGCTCGCGCAGGCTGCGCCGCGCATCGCGTTCGACGCACGGACCGTGGCGCGTATGGATCTCGTCGTGGCGTTCGAGAAACGCCGTGAGAACGTCGTGCGCGCGGCGCGGCTCAGGGATGCGCTCGAACGGATCGATGCGCGCCGCCTGATCGACCACTATCTCGCCCGCTGGTACGGCGGCTCCTCGCCCTGAGCGGCCGCGCGCCACGAAAAGGCCCGGTCGCCAATGGAAGGGACGGCCGGGTTGGGCGGCGGGGCGCTCGGGCACCGGGGGCAAATTTGGTAACGGTTGTCCTGTCGTCCTCATGCCTCGACACGCGCCGGGGGCGAAATGGCTGAAGCTCCCTAGGAGCTTCAGCCATTTCGCCCCCCACGTTGTCCGATTGCGGGCAAGATGCGATCAGGTTTGGTCACCTGATCGCTGAATCTTACCCTGTCTTCAGAGGTTTGCGTGCGATTCAACGATCCATCCGGCGTGCGTTGCACGCGGATGGCGGCTCGGCGGCGTTAACTTTCCGCGGCCTCGCGCGCCGCGCGCAGCCAGCGGTCGACGCGGCTTCGATTGGCCTCGATCCACTCGCGTGCCTGGCGCTGGATGTCTTCCGTACTGTCCTTACCTTCCTGTTGCATCTGCGCGTTTTGCGCATAGATGTCCCGGATCGGGATGGATGCGCGCTCAAGCAGGGCGCGGACGGCCGGGTTCTCTTCAAGAAACGCGGTGTTCGCCACGGGGCGGATGTCGTTGGCCGGCCAGCCGAGGTTGCACGGGTCCTTCACGCAACCTTTCAGCCCCTTCACCACGGTCGCGTCGGCGAACTGTTCCTGTTCCGGTGGAAGCTTGGTCTCGTTCACCGTGATCCAGACGACGTCCTTGCCGGGTTCCATCAGGCCCACGGTCCAGTTGGGCGTCCAGGTGTAGAAGAACACCGAGCCGCCGTTCTTGTAGCGGCCCAGCGCGTCCGCCATTGCGGCGGCATAGCTCGCCTTGCTGGTGTCCACATGCTCTTCCAGGTCGTAGGCTTCCATGTGATAGGCGATCGTGGTTTCGCAGCCCCAGCCCGGGGGACATGCGACCATTTCGGCCTTGCCGTCGCCGTCGTTGTCGAACGCTTTCTTCACGTCGTCGCGTTTGAAGTCCTCCAGGGCTGTAATGTTCAGCTTTTCCGCGGTCTTCTTGTCCACAAGATAGCCCTGGAGCGCGCCGCCCTTCGCCACATAGCCGACCTTCTCGCCGCCTCGGGCGAACGCGTCTTCGTACGTGTTGTGCAGCGGGAACCAGCCGTTGACCCACAGGTCCATGTCGCCCTGGCCGACCGACTGGTAGAACGCGGGGTTGTCCAAGGTCGATACGCGTCGGATCCGGTAGCCCAGCTCCTCGAGCAGTTGCTTGTAAACCTCGGCCGAGAACCAGCCCGTATCCCATGTCGGGCGCGCCAGCTTGACCGTAACGTCGGCGCCCGGCTTTTCTTCCGCGGCCTGTGCAAGCGCGGGCGCTGCGATCAGGAGGGCCGCAGCGAAGGGGGCCGATAGGCCGGATACAAAACGTCGTTTCATGGTGACCCTTTCCGGTCGTCGTTCCGTCACCGCCGATCGTAGCCTGCATTGCGTGCCATGCGCGCTGGGCAAAAGACGGAATGTGTGACGATTTCGCGCCCTGGCCCGAGGGATTCCGGCGTCGGATCGGCCTCATGTCGGGGTGCGCTGGCCATCGGAACGTGCCCACGAAAAAGCCCGGCCGCCGGGGGACGGCCGGGCCGTGGCATGGATGGCATGACGCATCATCCGCAAAGGCCGCTGACGTATGTGGTCAGCTTTCCGCGGCGCGACGGGCGGAGCGCAGCCAGCGGTCCACGCGGTTACGGTTTTCCTCGATCCATTCGCTTGCGTGGCGCTGGATGTCGGTTTTGCTGTCCTCGCCGTCCTGCTGCATCTTCGCATTCTGCTCATAGATGTCGCCGATGGGGATCGATGCGACCTCCAGCAGACGGCGCACGGCCGGATTCTCGTTCAGGAATTCCGTGTTCGCCACGGGCCGGATGTCGTTGGCGGGCCAGCCCAGATTGCACGGGTCCTTCACGCAGCCCTCGAGGCCCTTGACCGTGGTCGCGTCGGCGAACTGTTCTTGCTCGGGCGGCAACTTGGTCTCGTTCACCGTGATCCAGACCACGTCCTCGCCCGGCCTCATCAGGCCCACGGTCCAGTTGGGTGTCCAGGTGTAGAAGAAGACGGACTGGCCGTTCTTGTAGCGGCCCAGGGCGTCGGCCATAGAGGCGGAATAGCTCGCCTTGATGGGCTCGACGTGGTCTTTGAGGCCATAGGCCTCGAGGTGGTAGCTGATCGTCACCTCGCAGCCCCAGCCCGGTGGGCACGCGACCATTTCGGCCTTTCCGTCCTCGTCGTGGTCGAAGCGTTTCTTGACCTCGTCGCGCTTGAAGTCCTCCAGGCTCGTGATGTTCAGCTCATTCGCGGTCTCTTTGTCCACGAGATAACCCTGGAGCGCGCCGCCCTTGGCGACGTAGCCGACCTTCTCACCGCCTTTCTGGAAGGCCTCTTCATAGGTGTTGTGCAGCGGGAACCAGCCGTTGACCCACAGGTCCATGTCACCCTGGCCGACGGATTGATAAAAGGCGGGATTGTCCAGCGTGGCTACGCGCCGGATTTCGTAGCCCAGTTCCTCCAGCATCTGCTTGTAGACCTCGGCCGGGAACCAGCCGGTGTCCCAGGTCGCGCGCGCCAGTTTGACCGTAACCCCTGCGCCCGGCTTCTCCTCAGCGGCCTGCGCCAGACCCGGCCCGGCGAGCAGGAGCGCCGCGGCAAACGGCAACGACAGGGATGATTTGAAACCCGTTTTCATGGTCAGCCTCCCGGTAATTGCGGCCCCGGTTTTACGGTACCGGAGAGCCGCGGGCGGCTGAGGTGCGCAAAAGACGGGGCGGGCACCTATTTCGCAGCACGCCTCCGGCCTTCCGTCGGGCCTTTCGCGCCCGCTTCGGGTTGAGGCGTTCATCCAGAGGGGCAACACACGAAGCCCCGGCCGTCCGCAGACGGCCGGGGCTTCTCAAACAGCGGGCGGAGCCCGCGACGCCAGAAGCGACGTTACTTCGCCGCCTCGCGCGCGGCCGCGAGCCACTGATCCACCTTGTCGCGGTTTTCCTCGATCCAGTCCTTGGCGTGTTGCTGGATGTCCTCTTGACTGTCCTCGCCGTCCTGCATCTTGGCGTTCTGGGCGTAGATGTCGCCGATCGGGATGCTCGCCTTCTTCAGCAGCGTGCGCACGGCGGGGTTGTTCTCGAGGAACTCGCTGTTCGCGACGGGGTCGATGTCGTTGGCGATCCAGCCGAGGTTGCACGGATCCTTCACGCAACCCTCAAGGCCGCTGACCGTGGTGTCCTCTTCCGTGAACTTGCCCTGCTGACTCGGCTTGAACTCGGTCCGGTCGACGGTGATCCAGACCACGTCCTTGCCGGGCTCGAGCAGGCCCACGGTCCAGTTCGGCGTCCAGGTGTAGAAGAAGATGGACTCGCCGTTCTTGTAGCGGCCCAGCGTATCCGCCATCGACGCCGAGTAGCTTGCCTTGATCGTGTCGACGTGCGACTTCAGGTCATAGGCCTCCATGTGGTGCGCGATGGTCGCCTCGCAGCCCCAGCCCGGCGGGCACGCCGTCATCTCGGCCTTGCCGTCGCCGTCATTGTCGAAGGCCTTCTTCACCTCGTCGCGCTTGAAGTCCTGGATCGAGGTGATGTTCAGTTCCTCGGCCGTCTTTTTGTCGACGAGGTAGCCCTGCAGCGCGCCGTTCTCCACGACGTGACCCACGCGCTCGGCACCCTGCGTGTAGGTGTCCTCGTAGGTGCTGTGCAGCGGGAACCAGCCGTTGACCCAGAGGTCCATGCTGCCGCCGGAGACGGCCTGATAGAATGCCGGCGCATCGAGCGAGGTCACGCGCGGCACCTCATAACCCAGCTCCTGCAGCATTTCCTTGTAGACCGCGGCGGGGAACCAACCGGTATCCCATGTCGCGCGAGCCATCCGGACCGTTTCGCCACCGCCGACGCTCTCGGCCGCAGCCGTCCCGGGCACCGCCATGAGCAGCGCGGCAACAGCGCCGGTCAGAGCCGTTTTCGTCCGGTCAAAATGCATAGCTGCACCTCCCTGATCGTTTGAATGTCGCTCTTGCGACGTGGTTTCTCCTATCGGCGAACACAACCCCGATGCAAGCCCTCTGTTCGTGGTGGTCCGCCGCAGTCGGGGCAAAACGGGCTCCGGGCAAGATGTGATCCCCGCGCAAATCGGGCGGCGTTGTCTACGACGATGCGGCGTGCGGGCTGCGGCCTGCCGGGCGAATCAGAAACGGATCATCCGGGTCGTGTTCGCGGTAGCGGCGCTTGGCGATTTCCGGCCGCTGCACCGCATAACAATAGACGCAGCCGTGCGGGCAGGTGTCGTAGGCCCCGATATCCTTGCTTTGTGCGCACTGGCAGCCCGGCCGGCCCCCCGTTGTCCGGGCGTGAATGGCGTAGCCGGCAACGCGCGACAGCCGTGCGGGGTCGATGCACGCGGCCGGGCGCAGGCGGGTGAACAGCGGATCGGGCAGGAGTTCGGGCTGGGCGCACAGCTTCGGCGCGAAGCCGTGGGCTTCGGCCGTGGCGGCAAGGTCGTCCAGCAGCTCGGTCTTCTCGGCGGCCGGCGGGTCCCACCAGGTGAAGCCGTGTTCGCGCGCCGCGGCGTCGGTGTTGCGTCTGGTT
>Ga0207714_1000499_pt1 | contig 27053 bp, 16 predicted proteins | sample PonA232FremontCA_2_FD_187270 | JGI IMG/M metagenome (GOLD analysis project Ga0207714, IMG submission 187270) | Marine sediment microbial community from Fremont, CA, USA - Pond A23 Sediment 2 (SPAdes) | ecosystem: Environmental > Aquatic > Marine > Unclassified | place: USA: Fremont, California...
CTCGAAGTATCCGGTAAGCTCCCTTGCAATCTGATTGATCCGGGTGATCTTGCCGTTCAGATCGGTGGTGATCACAGCATCCCCGATGGATTTGAGGGTTATACGAAGGTTGTTTTCGTTTTCGGCGATCTCTTGCAGGGTTTGATTGCGTTCGCGGGTGAAGCGATAAACCAGTAGGGTGGTGTAGATAACGATCACGATAAGGATCCCAAGCAGGAGGAACTGAAGGAACCGAAAACGGGAAAGCTCTCTCTTAAAGCGTTGGTGGAGCTGAAATTCCAGTTGATCGACCGTTTGTACAATCTGTTGGTAAAGGCGGTTGAACCTGGAATGGGGTTGGGTTTCCGTGTTTCCTGACCCGACATCTCCGGGCCATCTTTGGAGAATCAGGGCGTGGAATTTTTTTACCCGCCGTTGGGTGATCTGCATTTTCTCGCGCAGGATGCTATCCGTCAAAGGAAATATTTTGTTGCCTTTCACATTACCCCCTTCCAGCATGGCCTCTGTAAGGGCCATTGCCCTGTCCATATGTGATTTAACCGAGTCAAGAGGAACCCTGGAGGTTCCCAGGATGACCTCCTCGGTCCACAAATGGGCTGAGGTGATATTTTGCTTGATGTTGTTGGAAGCCTTTAGCATAGGGGTATAATGGGAAGCCATTCGGTGGCCCACCCGTTGAAAATATAAGATACCCAACACCAGCGACAACATGAGTAGCCCGGCGAAAAGGAGCCGCAAACGAAAGGGAATATTCCTTTGATGCCTCTTTTTTGTTGGCTGATCCTGGTTGATGATTGACATATGGTACCTCCTTGGATAGCGGGAAAGGTTGCCCTCGTTCGAATTTTTTCTTTGTTCAACGGAGCAAGCCGGGAAATGTTATCTTTTGTCCAATGGGCTTCTCATTGGGGGAAAATAATAAAAATTGAAGCATCGCCCAATTGCCTGGATGTTGTTTAAATGGGTTACTGATTCCTTAAAGCACCTCATTCCCGTTGCATTGATCCCGGGGTCCGTAAATCTTTCGGTTTTATCTGTAGGACAGAACCTACAGCACAAATGCCTCAATTGATCCGTAAAGGGATTGCTCGTGTCTCCTTCTTGATTAAGAGGGGCTTGGGAATGGCTGGCGTCGGCACTTCTGTGGAATGTTCGTTTTTTTGGTTTGTGCGATCAATAGAGAATCATGATCAAACAACCGCAGGGGGTGTGGTTTTAGGGCTTACATGGGTTTCAGTGATGGCCTCACACAACCAGGCCAATGATATGAAAACAATAGAACGGGCCGTTTATTGAGAATGGCTTGGCGGGGTCCGGGCCAAAAAAAGGGATGACCCCGCCGGGGCCATCCCTTTTTTATAAATGGTATGGGATTATCATTCGGGAACGTCATCCCGGGTTGGATAAATCTTAAAGGTAGCCTTTTCCTTCTTCAGATTGGGATCTTCTGAGGAGAAGTGTACCGTAAATTTGATTTCCTTGGTTTCGGTGTTAAAGGAACCTTCGCCATGCACGGTGATGTTCACTTCCTTCACATTATCGCTTTCCTCAATTTTGCCGTTGGAATTGTGGGAATCGATTTTCCAGTTTTTCTGCTTGCCCCAGACATCGCCTACGACAGATTCACCATCCCAGTCGTAGCCTTCTTTGGCGGCATAACCGGTAATGGTTTGTTTGGGTATGACCACTTTACCTTTGGTCCCTTCTTTGTTCATGGCGGCAAACCGCAGGTATTTATCCACGCGAATGCCGTTGTTCATATAGCCGACCAGGTAACCTTCAGTCATCAGGGCCTCGTCGGTCAGGTCATAGGCATTGCAACGGTAGTTGTAATAATAGGGATAGTCTTGTTCTTCACTGGTGGGGCAACTTCTGCGGATGAAGGTGTAGGTCCAGTCGCCTGACCAGGCATTGGGATCCTCCGAATGCTGGGTAACGGTGTGGGGAGGATAGGCTGCAGAATAGCCGTCGGTTTCTTTTCGGAGCACGTGGGGATCATAAACGCCTTCGGCCAATACCAGGTTGGGGATGCAGTTTTCGTCAAAGGCCATCTCGCCGATGGCGTTTTTCTCAAAGACCATCTTCTGGTTTCCTCCGTCCCAGGAGCGGCCATCAATGAACCATACGTTGGTGACCTTGGGATCGATGATCTCAACGGCGAGGTTTTTCCCGGTTTCGCCCAGCTGATAGGAAGTGACGTTGGGTTCGGCAAGTGATACCTCGACCATTTTTTCGATGTTCATCTTGCCGGTGTATTTGACGGCGATGCCGAAGCTTGCTGAAACCTCACCGGCCGGCATCTTGAGTTGGTTGTTATCGTTGAGCCCAACCACTTCGTAATGGGTGCCCTTTTCGGCGGTGCTGCCGTCAAATGATACGGGAATCATCACATCATTGTCCAGGGCTTTGCTTAAACCCACTTTCATTTCGACCGTGTCGCGCAGGAAAGCATTGGTCATGGTGCTGTCTGAGGTGAATTGCACCACCGGAGCGTTGCTGAGGGTTTCGTCGTTGTCAACAATGGTAACCTCGGCGGTATTGGCTTCCTGCAGAATATAACCATCGCCGGCCCCCAGTTTCAGTTCCAGGGTTTTGTCGCCCTGAATCTTGGTTTCATTGATCGGATCAACCAGGATAACCGTTGAATCTTCACCTTTTTCGATCATCACGGTCTTGTCCTCAATGGCCTCATAATGAACACCGGCCTCGGCCGTGCCGCTGACCTGAAAAGGAATTTCCAGATTTTTGTCCGCTTTGATGTTCAGTTTGACCGGAACTTCCAGGGTCGAGGTGTTGATTTCTTTAATGGAGAGTTCGGTCTGTCCAAAGGAAACTTTTAGGGTTTTGTCTTCTTCCTGTTCACAGGAAACCAACCCCATGGTTGCTACAAAAGCAACCATCATAAGAATCGTGAGTGTTCTGCGTTTCATAAATTTAAATTTTAGGGTTTACATTCAGCTATTTATAGCCTTCATTCTGGATCATATTTTGGTTGTAGTCCATTTCATCTTTGGGTATGGGCATGACATATCTGTAATCGGGATAAGTCAGGTTTTGGTTGCGGGTTGCATTGCAATCCGTGCGGTTGATGTCGCGGCCCAGGCGCTTGAGTTCATAGAAAAGATGTCCTTCCAGGGCCAGCTCTTTGCGTTTTTCCAGGATGATCTGGTCGATCAGTTCCTGGCCCGTTAAATTGGGAAAGGGAGCATCGGGGTTGGCCCTTTTTCTGATCTTATCCAGGTCGGATCGGGCCTGGATTGGTTCGCCGATGCGGGCACTGGCTTCGGCGCGGATCAGGTACATCTCAGGCAGGCGAACCATGGGGATGTTGCTTTCTATGTTGTTTTCCGCCTGATATTTGCGGCAAACGGTATCGTTTTCATAAGTGGTAAACAACTCCTGGCGCACATCCTCTTGTTCATAAAGATTGAGCAGGTCTTTGGAGACGGACATCTGAGTTTTATCGGCGTTACCCGGCACTCCAATGAATTTGGAGAGGGCTTCGGCCAGTTCATAAGAATTGTCGAGCATCCAAATATCTTCCTGGCTGGGTTGATCCTGGGTGAATTTTTCCACGTATTGTTGATGGGGAACCAGGTTATAGTTGTTGTTCTGAATCACCTGGGTGGCCATGTCGATGGCATTGTTCCAGTCTTCCTTGTAGAGGTAAACCCTGGCCAGGATGGCTTTAGCCGTGGCGGCAGAGATCCACAGATCGCCTTTGTCTTTGGATGGGCTGTTTTCCAGCAGGTTGATGGCTTGCTTCAGGTCATCGACAATAAAGCGGTAGGTCTCATACACGGTTGAGCGCTCCGGCTGGTCAAAGACATCTGGAGACTGCCTGACGATGACGATACCGGGATGCTGGGCATTGTTGGTATAGTCATATCGCCGGGCGAACAAGCGAACCAGGTCGAAATGGGCCAGGGCCCTTATGGTACGGGCCTCGCCGAGGACATGATCCTTCTCCGCCTGCGTACCGCCTTTGGCATCCGGGGTGTTGGCAATCACATTATTGGCCATGTTGAGCACCTCGTAGAGGTGGCGGTAAAAATAGTAGGAGGTACGTTCATCGTTGGGAGAATGATTGAAATTGTAGGTATCTCGGTAGCGATCCATATACATCTCCACAATGTTGGAGGAGAATTTGACATTGCCCCCCTTTAATTCCGCATTAAGGATGAAGTTTTTGCGGTAGTAGTCGTTATCGGCCAGGCTGTTGTAGGCACCGGCCAGAGCGTATTTAACGCCGGTCATGTCCTTGAACAGCCCGTCGTTGGAGATCTTGTCTTCCGGATCCCGGTTGAGGAACTCTTCACAGGAAGTGGCTGATAGCAACATCAGCAGGCTGAGCATTATGTAAAGTGTTGTGCGCATCATGATGGGTTAAAATTTGGCGTTCAATCCTAAAGTAAAAGTTCTGGAAACGGGGTAGGTATAGCGATATTCGGCAATGCCATTGCGGTTGGGATTGCTGTCGCTTTTATACCAATAGCCGAGGTTGTCGACCGTGATGTTGACCTGCAGCATATCCAACTTGAATTTCTCAACCAGGTGTTCCGGCAGTTTATAGGACAGCGACACGTTGCGGAAATGGATATGGGTGCGGTCGAACAGGTTTCGGGTGGTGTTTTTCACCGGGCGGTTGTCCAGGCTTAATTCCGGGATGTCGGTCTGATCGCCCGGTTCCTGCCACCTGTCGAGCTGGTTGACGCTCTGGTTGTGGATCAGGATCTGGGTTCCATCGCTGTTAAAGCGGAAGGAATTGTAGGGCAACATCAGGTATCCGCCCCATTCGTAAGAGAGCATGCCCGTAAGGGTCCAGTTTTTATACTGAATGGTTGTGTTGAGCCCGCCATGGGCATCGGGAGATGATTTGCCTACCACCACACGGTGTTTGGGCTGATTGGCAATATCCCCATTGGTGGTGATCGAGCCATCATTCAGGTAATACTGGGCATCCCCGGTTTGAGGATTGACCCCGGCATAACGCAGGGCCAGGATAGAAGAGACCTCTTCACCAATGATCAGCCCGGCTGAATTGTAACTGGATGCCGGCACATAATTCTGGTCGTTGCCCAGGGCAAGAATTTTATTGCTGTTGGAGGCGATGTTGAAATCGACCGTCCAGTTCCAGTTTTCTGATTGAAGGACTTGATTGCGCAGGGTCAGCTCCCATCCTTTGTTGCGCATGTCGGCGGCATTAACCGGTATGTTGTTGAACCCGCTTTCAAAAGGCACTTTCATTGTGGTTATGGCATCGCGGGTGGTGTTGACGTAATGTTCGAACTTGATGTCCATCCGCTCAAACAGGCCGATGTCTAGGGCAATATTGAATTTGTAATTTTTTTCCCAGGTCAGGTGTTTATTGGGGGGCTGATGAGGCTGGGCCCCGAGCACACCGCCGTAGCCATAGCGGTCGGAGTATTGGTAAAGGCCCTGGGCCGCATAGGTGCCGATCCGCGAATTCCCGGTGTTGCCATAGGACCCGCGGATCTTGAGCATATCGAGGTTGTCGAATTGCTCCATCCAGGCTTCTTTGGAGATGACCCATGAAAGACCTACCGATGCAAAATTTTCCCTCCGCTGGTCCCCGCCAAAAACACTGGCTGCATCACTGCGGAAGTTCATGTTCATGTAATACCGGTTGCGGTAATTGTAGCTCATTCTTCCGTAATAGGAAACCGATCCAAAACTACCTGTGTTGCTGCGGGTTTTGGAGTTTTCGGTCTCCGAAATCCCTAATTCCTTAATCTTCTCAAAAGGCAAATCGGAATTGGTGCCCTTCAGCACCAAATCGTTGCGGTTTTCCATCTGGAAACCGGCCAGGAATTCAAGGTTGTGATTGTCCTGAATCGTCAGCTGATAGTCGGCTTGGTTGAATGAAATCCATTTGAGCCGGTTTTTGTTCAACCGGGCGATATAACCTCCGCGGTTGCTTCCCAGGGCATTTTGCTGGCTGTAAAACACATAGGTTTCCTTGCTGTTGTAGTCCACACCAAAGGTAGAAGAGAGCTTCAGATTGGGTGTGATTTGATACCGCAGCTTGGTACTCCCGTTGGTGTAGAAATTTTTAATCCAGTTTTCGTTCTGAGCCAAACCGGCCAGGGGGTTCAACAGGTTGTTGAACGGGGGGTCGTCGTTATAGGAACCGTCTTCATCATAGGGAGAGAGGTTGGGGGGGAATGAAATGGACTGAAAGGCGCTGAACACATCCTTTTTCATCTTGGAAACCCCCAGGATGAAGTTCCATTGAAGCTTATCGGTCAGATCAGCCGTCAGATTCAGACGCGTGGTGATGCGGTCCAGGTTGTTGCCTTTGCCGATGGATTTGTTGTTAAAATATCCGGCCGAGAAGCGGTAGTTTAACCCGGATTTGCCTCCTGAGAAACTCAGGTTATGCTTTTGGGTGATGCCTGTACGGCTGACCAGGTCAAACCAGTTGGTGTAGACATCGGTGGGGCCGATTTGTTCCATGGCTTTTTCTTCTGTATAGCCTGAATTCATGAGGGTTTCCTTGGCCAGGGTCACATACTCTTCGGTGTTGAGGAACTGAAAGTGGTTGATCGGTTGTGAAAAGCCCATTCGGGAAGTGTAGTCGAACTTGGTTTCACCCTGCTGTCCGTCTTTGGTATTGATGATGATAACCCCGTTGGAGGCGTTTGCTCCGTAAATGGCTGTTGCCGAGGCATCTTTAAGGACGGTGATTGATTCAATGTCCTTGGGATTGATCATGGCCAGGGGATTGACCTTTTTCTTGACCATGTCATTGGCCTCATTGGGTGCAGAGACATCCTCCAGGGGCACCCCGTCGAGGATGATCAGGGGTTGGGAGGAGGCCACCATGGCATTGCCGGTGACCTGTTTCAGCGAACTCCGGCCACGGATGCGGATTTTGTTGGGGTCAGCCGGGCTGCCGCTGTTGCTTTTAATCCGAACCCCGGCCATCATCCCGCCAATCATCTCATCTACGCTCGCAGCCGATTGCTGGGTCATTAATTCTTTTGAGTCGACGTGATCCACACTGCCGGTGAGCTTTTCTTTTGCCTTGGCCCCGCCGTAACCGACACAAACCACCTCGCTGATTTCCTGGGATTTCTTTTCCAGGGTGATGTTGATGGTTTCCTTGTCATTGACTTCAACCCGCTTATTCTTGTATCCGACAAAGGAAAAGATCAGAACATTGTGATCTTCGGGCATGCGGATTTTATATTTTCCCTTGATATCGGTGGTGGTGCCGGTCTGGGAAGATGCTACCTTTACAGTGGCGCCGGGCAGGGCCACACCTTCTTCTGATTTAACTTTTCCCGTGACAAAATGCTCCTGACTCAGGGTGTTCATTGAGATCAACAGCATCGCCAGTACAGTTAATATTCCTTTCAATTGCATCATGGTTCATTTTAGGTTTCCATATGTTTTATCATACCGGGGCATCATAAAGCCCCGGTATGATAAGATCTCTGCTGGTGTTGGTGTTTTATTGGGTATGCCGGAAGGCATTTTTGATCATTTTGTTCAGGTATTGATGATGGGCCTGAGTGGCTGCATCTTTGACATCATGGGCAACGATGTCTTTGATATGCTCCAGTTCACCCACGGCCAGTGACCGTGCCTGATAGGGATAACGGTTTGGTGAGAACGGGCTGCTGGGGCCACTCATATTGGCCAGTTGTTTGGTATAGAGCACCTGCAGGTACTGACGGAACGTATTAACCTTTTCGCCCTTGTCCTCCATGAAGATGGCATTGGTCAGGTCTCTGAGGTACTGGGAGAGCTCATAATCATTGCCGTAATGTTCGGAGTCCAGCAAGCGTTGCATCATGGTGCGGTACATCATTGGCCTGAGGGCTTCTTTCTGGAGGATTTCCACGATCCGGTGTACCGGGGGTGCGTCGTTGCCCACGTTGAAGCCGCGGCGCTGGTATTGCATGTGCTGGAGCAGCTTTTTGGGGAAATCAAAGGCTTCAGGCGACATGACATATTCGGTGATCGCCTCCATGGCTTTCTTTTGCTTTTTCTCCGGCACCGGTTGATAGGGCGGTTGCTCGGATTGCTGGTCCACCAGGTGGCGATCGGTATACACACCGCCGATGTACCGTGATATGGTCCTTACGGCATATTTGTACTGATTGATCAGGGTGCTGAATGCATACCGCATTTCATGGTAAGATCGGCCCTGCTCCATGTATTTCTCAGGCAGCTTCCTGATCAGCGAATCCACCAGCTTCATCCGTTTAATGGAATATTCGATGGGTTTGCTGGTCAGGTCGTAAGTCATTACCCGCGGATCAATTCCCCTGGCATAGGAGCGCATGGCTTCGGCATCATTGGCAAAGAGGTGGCCTTCCTCGGTCGATTCCTGGGCAATGGCCTCGAGTTCTTGCTCATTATCGACCGGTTGATAGCCGTATTTGATGGCCCAGTAATCGTAAGGTCCGATGGTGGTTGAGAAATAGTCGCCCTGTTTGGCCGTATCCAGGGCCACATTGATCAGGGTATAGTCCATAACCGAGGCACTCAGACCTTTTTCGGAAGTGATGGTGGTGTCGTTGATCTCTTCCGGGGTTAAGTGATAGGAACCCTTGAAATTATGGGTTAACCCTAAGGTGTGGCCTACTTCGTGGGTTACCAGGGATACGACTGCATCGTGCAGCATGCCTTCCATTTCGGGTTGACTGGTGGCCATCAGGGATCCGAAGGCCAGGTTCTGAGCCATCATCTCTCCGGGCGATAAGGGTTTTGGCCCTTCCTTGCTGTAAAGCTGCTGGCTGGCGGTTTCATCCTGGTAGAGGGTCTTGTAGTTGACCCTTCGCTTGAACTGGGTGTATTCCAACATCACATCGGCTCCCAGGATCTGACCGGTTCTGGGGTTGTAAAAACGCGGCCCGTACCCGGCAAATGGCGGATTGGGAGAAGAGGTCCACCGCACTACATTGTAGCGGATATCGCCAGCCTCCCAATCCGCATCCTTGGGTTGCTGCTTCACAACAATCGCATTCTTGAAACCGATCTCGCGAAACGCCTTGTTCCAGTTCAAAATGCCCTGGCGTACGGCATCCCTCAGATGCTTGGGGGTGGTGTTTTCCATCCAGAAAACAATGGGCTCGACCGGCTCGGAAAGCTCCTGCTCGGGATGTTTCTTTTCCAGCTTCCAGCGATGGATGAAATCACGGTACGGGGTCACCGATGTGGAGGTCATCTTGTTTTGCTTGGAAGTGAAATAACCTACCCTCGGATCGGCTTTCCGCTTTTGATAATCGTTCTCGGGCATACGCAGAAAAGTATGCTGGAACTTAAAGCTCACACTCTTATCATGGGCCAGAACCGGACCGGCCGTGTACTTGGGCTTTTTGTTGACAAAAACATATTCCACCATTACATTGGTGTTTTCCGGATAGTTGCGGATGTCGCTGACCTTGGTCATGTCGTCGTTGAGCCGACCCACTTTGTATCCGGCCCTTCGGCTCGACTGCCGGGGCTCAATCCGGGAGAGGGTCTGTTCCATGAACAATTCGTTGGCCTCAATCAGGAAAGTGTCTTGTTGGCTGTTCATCCCTTTGATCTTGCCGGAAAAGATGACCGCATCGCTGATGTTGGCCTCCGATGCATTGCTTAGGGCACTCTCCGGATCAAAGTAAAAATTATGATTGGGCACCTGGAACTCCAGGCGGTTGAAATAGCGTTTGATCTTAAAGACCATATTCGCCCGGTAAGCACCCCGGAAAAGATCCAGCGAAGGCACCCCGTTTTCGGCATAGCCAAAATAAATGAACTCATTGCCTACCTTTTCTTTTTCCACCTGCAAGTAAAGATCGCCTTTGACCGTGTCCTGATAGACCGTGAACAGCCCGTCAATCTTTTTGCACGACTCGGTTACTTCATCCAGGGATTTGATTTTACCATTCTTATCTTTGTCTTTGTTCTTGCTGTTTTCTTGTTGCTCCTTATCGCCCTTTTCACCGGATTGGGCAACCCCGGCACCGAGGCTGCAACCGGTCAGGATCATGCTTCCTGCAATCAAAAGGGTCCATAGCGACCGTTTAATCATTTTTTGGAGGATTTTGAGATTTAACTTGGGATTTTTCAGCACCAAAGCGTTCAAAAGTGTAAGGATTTCGTATTTTTTGGACAAAACCGTTGGAATAGGTGACCTTGAGGGTGTCTTTGCTGATTTGTTGCCAGACTTTCAGCGAATCGGTCAGACCTTTGACGTATTCAAATTCAGCTACCGGGTAATCACCGGTATAGTAGGTTTTCACCCTAACTATACCGGTGTCATTACGGGCGATGTCATTTCGCAGATGGGGCGCCCTCTGCGAATTCTTCGGATAATCCGTAACCCTAACCCTCAACGATTCAATTTCTTGTGGTTCATATTGGTCCCGCTGATTGGCTTTGCCGTCATAATCGCGGTACATGGTGGTCATGAACTGGCCCACCGCCTTATGCTGATCGGTATGGCGGAGGTTGACCACCTCGTATTGAAGTGTTTCGCTGTATGAAGTTCCGTTCTGCTGGTATTCCAGGTGCTCTTTTTCCATGATTTGCCGTAGTTCATACAAGTCAACCGCCACATGTGGATCGGTATATATTCGGATTCGTACAGGCTCTCCGTAATAGGACTCAAAGCCATATATACCGGGTATCCTTGAAAGCAGGCGGGTCATGAAGCGGTTGTCATAAGAATCGAAAAAGTTGTCGATTTGGCCTTTGATGATTTCCAGGGAATCGGTCGTGGCGGAAGGTTCTTTCACCAGCATCCGGGCCGGAGAAAAGATGGCCTGTTTGATCTTTTCCCGGTTGGTTTGTTGCGGATTATACTGAATCTTTACCTGGTGATCCCTTACAAAAGTGGATACACCCAATACCCCGTTTACACGTTTCATTTGGTTGACAAAAGCCATGGAACTGCCATAGCACTTAATGTTGCGTAAATCGTCCATCTGAAAAACCCGGGCATCACTGCGCTGACTGTCATTTCCCCAGAACATCCGGACGGTGGGTATTTCGAATTGGTTTCCGGCAACAATGCCGCCTGCCACCAGTACAATGACCAGGGCGGCTGGCAACCATTTCATCCTGTGTTTTTTGTTGATCCCCATGGTATGGCTTACCGGACACACCCCAATGCATTCACCGCATAAATGGCAGTCAATGTGATCGACCTGATCATACCGGGATACTTGAATGCCCTGGGGACAGGCTTTGTCACATTTTTTGCAGTCGATGCAGGTTTGATCGTTCCGGGTGATCCGCAACCGGGGCAACTGCCCGAATTTCTTTTCCGTTACTTCCCCGGTGTATCCAATGATGGCCATTGGAACCAGGGCAAACATGAAATTTAGGTGAATCCCCAGCAGGGCCAACCCGATAAAGACCAAAACCACGGTAAAGGCCGGGATCGGAAACATGAAAATATTGGACAGGGCCCCCAGCGGACAGGCATATTTGCACCAGAACATCCGCACCAGGATGGATCCGATGACCAACACCGCAATGGAGAGGATGGCCATCCAGGTTTCCACATCAGGGCCGAAACCAGTGGCTGCCGCAAAATAAGGGTCAAATGTTTTGCAGAACAATTCGCTGGACTGAAGGGTGAAATAAAAAACCACCAGCAAAAGGCCGTATTTAATAAGGCGAAGGAGTTTGTCGGGGGTGCCGGTTAGGGTGCGATGTATTTTAAGCCGGCGTCCGGCTTTCCCCAGCCACTCGGTGATTGTGCCCAGCGGGCACAGATAGGCACAGAAGAGTTTGCTGAAAAAGATGATCGCCACCACCAGGGCAATGCCCATGCTGATCTGGAGGGAAGTCATGGAACAGGCCAGTGACTGGCTCGTCCCAAAATTGGCCAGGGCCAGCAAACCCCCAAACGGACAATAAGCTTCGAAATCCGCGGCATTGGTTCCCTGTGACAGGACCAGATGGCCCAGGTAAAACAATATGGCGATGACACTTAATTGTAATATTAACCGGTAATGATTGATGCGATGTTTTTTCATTTTTTGAGATTAATTGGCCCGGTTTGGGGCACAAAAGGTTACTGATACAATGGTTGCTGATCCAAAAAGGGATGCGCTAATGGTGATCTTTGTGCCGGGAAGCCTCTTTAAGCTGGTCCATGAGCTGAATGCGTTGCGGGTCGGCATCCAGATAATGGGCATCCATGAATTGGCGGATGCTTTCCTTGCGCTGATCGGGCTTATTGAGGAATTGAACCTCGGCGTCAATGTTTTTCAAAAACAACAGCCCCAGGAAAAGCCCGGCAATAAAGATGGATACGGCATTGGCAATTTGTAAAAAAGCCGGTTTGAGTTGCCCTATGGTTGAGGATCCCTTTTTGTGTTCGAGGCGTTGAATAACCCGGGTGGCGAAAAATGGATTGGTCTGTAGCAGCCGGTCTTCATCGAGCTGCCCCAGGGCCTGGTTCACCCGGTTATACAATTGGCGGCAATCCCCGCAGCTTTCCAGGTGCGCATAGGCCTCTTCGCTGAGATTGCCTGATATGAGTTGTTTTTTGAAATCCTTACACTTCATACTGAAATTGGATGCTTTTATTAGTATGACAGGTAAGGATGGCTAAACTTGCGGGGGGAGGATCAATTTTTTTGTTTTTCGGGGAATTTTTTTCTCTCTGGAAAGGCAGTCAGGGCAGTATCATACTGGCAGTTTTCTTTTTCGCATTGGCTGCAGGAGCCGATGTCGAGCATCTCCCTGATCAGGCCCCGGAGCTTTTCTTTTTGGGCGGGCGTACAGATCGACCTGATGTTGAGAAAATGCCGGGCGGTATAGCGTTTTAGCCCCACATGTACATCGCCAATGACCCTGCTCAGGGAGTCGATGGTTTTTAGGGAAGGCTCGGGTTTGGACAGTTCCCGGAGCAGTTTGTTGTGGTTTTCACAAATGACGCTGTTGATGTGCTGGTAACTTCCCATGACTTCCCGGTTCATCACCAGGTACTCTTCGTATTGTTCTTCCGAGAAATCCAGCTCTTGTTTCAAAAATTCCTCGGTTTCCATCTGATAACTCAGGTTATGGGTGTCTTCCTGCTGGTTGTTTTCCCCGGTGAAGAAATAGAGCACTACCAGTACCGATAGGTTGGCAATCAGTAGGATGATGTTGAGTTTGCTGACGGCACGGTTCATTGTTTTCATAGTGTGCTGTATATTTTGCGTTTGAGCTTGCCAGGTTTGGATCTTTATAATTCAGGGATGACAGCTTTCCGGTTTTAGGTTGCTCATAGCTCTTAAAACGCTGTTTCGGAGGCCTGTATTTATTTAAGCAACTCCTGGCCGGGCGGGTCATTTTTATGTCCAAACTGTTCTTCTTTGCATTTTAGTGGTTTTTGGTCTTTATCTTATCAAAGAGGTCAATCTGGGTTGTAATAGTGAACCAGTTTTTTCCGGAGGTTTCTTTTGGCTCTGAATATCAATGATTCTACTGAACTGAGGCTGGTTTGCATGATCCCGGCAATTTCACTGTAGGAGCGTTCTTCATACTTATGGAGGGTGAGGGCAATGCGTTGATTTTTAGGCAAATTGAGGATGGCTTTGCGGATGATGCGCAGGCCTTCATCCGTTTCCATTTTTTTATGGGGCATGAAATAGGGCCCGGTCTCTTGCCGCTCCCTGCCGGTGGAAGGATCGCTAAAAGCCTCTTCCAGCTTGATCCACCAGTTCTTAAACCGGTTCTTCCGAATGGCATTCAAAGACTGATTCACGGCAATCCGGTATATCCAGGTTGAAAGTTTGGATTCCCCCCTGAAATGGTGGATGGATTGATAAACCTTCACGAAAACATCCTGGGCAATGTCTTCGGCATCCGCTTTATTTTGAACCAACCCGTAACAGGTATTGATCACCATGTCCTGGTAATCAGCTATAAGTTTCCGGAATGCCTCCTCATCCCCGCGCTTTATTTCTTCAATAAGCTCTTCTGCCATGCAAAGCCTTACTACTTATTTAGACAAGTAGATGGGAAAAAACTTGCGCAAGGATGCCGGATTTTTTTTGATTTACCAATGATCTGCAACAGAATTTCCCGGAATTCATTTATTATGAGGAATATATACTTAAGTAATTTTTTTTAACAGGACCAATAACGTTTGCAAGAGTCATTGCGAAAAATCCTTAAATCTGATGAGATGGAGAAATAAAAAAGCCGCCATTGGGAAAAACTTCCTGTGGCGGCTTTTGGGTGAATTGTTTTGGGCAACTATTCGAGGGTGACCGGCGAGAAGTGGATCCCGTCGGGTTCTTTGCCTGCCGGCAGATGTTTGGCGATTTTCATTTTTTTCAGGTTGAACACGGTCACCACGTCGGAACGGGTATTGGACACGTAAGCAGTTTGATTATCGGGCACAACAACACCAATGGGAACAGAAGTTCCCTTAAATTCTGAAAAATAACGTTGGGGGTCTTTGTTTTCAGGCACGGGCGGACGCAGTTTGATTTTTTTGATGACTTTTTTATCCCGGGCATGGACAACAGCAATTTCACCACTTTTGGCGTTGCTGACCACAAAATATTTGCCGTTGGGTGAAAATTTGGCCCGGATGGGAAATTCCCCGCAGGCGATCTGGGTGATCTGTTGAAGATTTTGGGTGTTAAAAACGGTAATGGTATTTTCAGCCCGGTTGGTCACCCAAACCTCTCTGCCGTCGGGTGATACGGCAATGCCTTCGGCTCCTTTGCCGCTGTATATTTGACCTAAAAGTTCTCCACTGTTCAGGTCGAATACCGTGACGTTGCCAGTACGGATGCTGGAAACAAAGGCCCTGTCTCCATTGGGAGTGGCCGCCACCATGTGCGATAGTTCCTGCTGGGTTTCCAGATCCTTGAGGATTTCACCCTTTTTTATATCCACCAACAGAAGTTTTTGCGTGCCTTCGGTGGTGACCAGCAGCTTTGAGGTGCCCTTGATCCAATCCAGCCCGTGAGGCCGGGTGTTGGCTCCCAGGTCAATTGTCTTGGTCTGCCGGGCTTGCCGGATGTTATAGACCGAGAGGGTGTTGCCCGGATTTTCCTGATCCCCGTAATTGGCAACGACGGCCAGTTGCCCGTCGTCGGAAACCTCTACTTCATGGGGCTGAAGCCCGGTGGGCAGTTGGGTGATGGTTTTACCCGTGGCCCGATCGATCAGGGAAATGGTGTTGCCGCTTTTGTTGCCCACAATGATCGTTCCTTCCATGTTTGGCTTTTGCTGGGATACCCCTTCATGAAAAGGCATGATTAAAAAAGTCAGCAATAATGCCATAATCAATGGGTAAGGCTTGAAGGGTCGGTTTGACATAAGTCGCTATTTTTTGGGTTTGATTCGAATGCCTGTTTTACCAGGGTTCTGTTTTGCAAAATGCCTGTGCTCCATAGCCGCCACCTGATGTTGTTCGGTAGATATTTGACTGCATGGTCAAATATCCTTGGTGTTAGGTTGGCAACCAGGTTCTACTACCTACACAATTTAAACCGGGAAAAGTTCAAAATGGGTTGGACGCTAAGTGGGGTCTACAAATTTTCTACAGATTTTGACCTGATATTGGAGCCAAGTAGTTGTTTAGTAGTTAATTGTAGAAGATAAAATTGAATTTATGATGAGTTGTGTGATGAGAGATGGTGTAGTGATATTATTGATGGCAATTTTAGTGGGGTCAGGCAATATGTTGTGCGCTCAGTCGCCGGGAGGGTCAGATGATGCAGCCTATCAGGTGAAGGGCAAAGTGGTGGCCCGCGGCAGTGAAGAGCCCCTGGAATATGCCACCATTCGGCTGTTGGAGTTGCCTGACAGTTCCCTGGTAGGCGGAATTGCCACCGGTATTTCCGGGAAATTTAGTGTAGGAGTAGATCAACCGGGTCAGTATGTACTTAAAGCCAGCTTTGTGGGGTATCAGGACCGGTCGGTTTCGTTAAAACTGAACAAAGGTGAACGAGAAAAGGAGATGGGGATGATTGGTCTTAAGCCTGCTACATCAGATATTGAGCAGGTTACCGTAACGGGCAATGAGTATTCTGTGGATTACCAGGTGGACAAAAAGGTGGTGCATGTCGACGAGCAATATTCTTCGATATCCGGTACTGCAGTAGATGTGCTCAAAAATGTGCCCTCCATCAAGGTAGATATTCAGGGTGAAGTCACCCTGCGGGGGAGCAGCCATTTCACCGTTTTGATTGATGACCGCCCTACCGTTTTGGGGGCCAATGAAGCCCTTCAGCAGATACCGGCCACTTCGATCAAGGACATCGAGATCATTACCAATCCCTCGGCCAAGTATGATCCGGAGGGCACGGCCGGGATCATCAACATCGTGACCAAAAAAAATGCCCTGATGGGGCTCAATGGCGTGGTACATGCCAATGTGGGCCTGGATGATAAATATGGGGGCGATTTTTTGATCAATTATAAAAGCGATCATTTCAGGGTTTTTGTCGGGGGCGATTATGGCCGCCGGCATTATCCGGGCTCTGTTAGTCGGGAAAACGAGACCTACCAGGGGGATACCACTTATTATCTGCATTCCAGTGGTGCCAACAAGGATGGCGACCGCGATTACAATGCGCGGGCCGGTTTCGAATGGTTCCCTGATGAAAGAAGTACATTGACCATTAGTGGCCGCTATGGCGGGGGAGTCAACAATGAGAATTCCGTCACCACTTACCGCGAGTGGAATTCCGAAGAGCAGGATAAGCAAATTTATGACAGTGAGACCGATGGCGAGCGGGGGCATGAGTTTTTTGCCCTGAACAATGAATATACCTATAAGTTTGATTCCACCGAACATAAACTGGATTTGCGCTTGATGCTTTATTCCTCGCAGGGGGAAGAGAAGACGACCAACACCTTGTATAATGAGGGCGACAACATCCGCAACAGTCAGAAATCGGAGGAAGGTGGGCCTTCGCGGGGGTTGGAATACCGGGTTAACTATAAACAGCCTTTCAGTCAGTCGGTTAAGATTGAGGCCGGTGTGCAGGGCAGGCTTCGTCGGTCTGAAGAATGGAACGATATGTATACCTATAATATCACCCGCGAGGAATATGATCTGAGGGACAAGTTCAGCCATGAATCGCTTTATAAACGCAGCATTCATGCCGGTTATGCCCTGGTCAAGGGCGAATTGGGCAGTTTGGGCTATCAGGCTGGCATCCGCGGAGAATATACTTTCCGCGATATTAAGGTAGAGGCCGCGGACCGGGCCACCCGGATCAACCGGTGGGACTATTTTCCCACTTTCCATTTTTCTTATCAGCTGCCGAAAAAGAATCAACTGATGGCCAGCTACACCCGACGCATTGAACGGCCCCACAGTTGGTTCATGGAACCGTTTTTAACCTGGGAGGATGCCTATAACGTGCGCCAGGGCAATCCCGCCCTTGAACCCGAATACATCGATTCATGGGAGCTGGGCTATCAGAATACGTTTAACAACCAGTCCCTTTCCCTGCAGGTCTACTACCGCATCACCCATAACCGCATCGAGTGGATCCGTAAGGTATACGAGCAAAATATCATGATGGAGACCTTTAAAAATGTGGGATCCGATTATTCCCTGGGAACAGAGGTGATGTACAATATGAACATCAACGACTGGTGGGAAAACAGCCTGACCGGCAATTTCTATGATTACCGCGTGAAGGGCGAGCTTAATGGCCGGGAGTTTGACCGCAGCAGCTTCACCTGGTCGCTGCGCTGGAGCCAGACTTTCCATATTGGCGACAATACAAGGATTCAGCTGAATCCTTCCTATGAGGGCCCGGAAGTGGAAGCCCAGGAGAAAGAGGAAGGCTATTTTGAGGTGGATGGTGCAATTAGGCACTCCTTCATGGACGATAAGGTGAATGTTACCCTCCAGATGCGCGATATCTTCAGTACGGCAGAGCATGTCTCGGTGATTGACCAGGAAAATTTCTACAATTACAGCCGTTTCACCCATAAATCGCCCATCGTGATGCTGAACCTTACCTGGCGCATCAATGATTATGAAGGCAACGGGCAGGGTCGCCGCCGGGGTGGCGGAGCAGGCGGGGAATTCTGAGCGCAGATGCCCGATAATGGGCTGCCTCATCCCAGAGAACCCAGCCTCTGAATTCGTGGTCCCTGAACTTTAATCTGTTTATATTTGTAAGCCTGGATTCTGTCTCCGGTATGTCCGGCTCCGGGCTGAGATGGCGGGACTGGTCGGTAAATTATAGCTAACTACCTGTAGCATCATGTCTTTGGCCGCCATCAGGGGATATTCTCCGGTGTATTCCTGGACCATTCCTGGACCATTCCTGAACCATTCCTGCCGGAGGCATTTTATCCCGCCGAAGGTACTTTATCCTGCCGGAGGTACTTTATAAATAACCATCACTGCTATGAGGTGTGGGCTTTGATTTCGTTGAAGTTGGCCATCGCTACCGCGGTGGTGTGGACAAAGGGGTGGGAGCAGACCCACTGAACGGCCCCGGGATAAGAAGAATTACGGTTGTTTGGGGCATAGGTGCCCCCCGAGCAGGTTTTCATAGCCACAAGACCCATTCCATTTTCATGGGCTTGCTGCATCTGCCTGATCAAGGCCTGTTGATCCCAGGAGGTGGTCCATCCGCTGAGCGAATGTTTAAATCCACCCGAGGGGTTAAACGGTATCATGGCCACATCGTAGAAAGGCTGTTGGTTGGCCTGGGTCAACAATTCCACATGGTTGGTATGGGCTGAAAAACCATGGGCCCGGATGGCCCCCTTTGCCTTCATCTCTTCCAGAACTTTCTGGATGGTCTCGTTTTGCAAAACATCTGTCCTGGTGATGCCGTGGAGCAACATTACATCCACATAATCCGTTTGCAGTGCCTTGAGGCTTGCTTCCAGTGAGGTTTCCATCTCCCGCCTGATTCGCTGTGGTTTGGCACCCAGCTTTTCAGGATCCACCTTCATTTTGGACTGAATGACATACTGTTGGCGGGTGTCTTTGAGTACCTGCCCGATCATTTCCTCATTTTGGCCGTTGGCATAGGCCCGGCCGGTATCGATGAATGTGATGCCCCGGTCCAGGGCAGCTTTTAGCACCGCCGGTTCCTGGGTCCTGGAGGCCCCGAAACCCAGGGTGGTAACCCGGATACCCGTTTTGCCCAACTGGCGCTGCTCAAGTCGATCCTTTGCAATGCCTGCCCATCCCCATGCTTTGGGGATCAATCCCAATCCCAGAGCAGTGAGCGTGGATTGTTGAAGGAATTTTTTGCGGCTGATCTTTTTCATATCCTAAGTTTATTTGTCCCCTGCTTATTTGTACCCCGCTAAGCGGGGGTCATTTTGTTTAACCCCGCTAAGCGGGGGTCATTTTGTTTAACCCCGCTAAGCGGGGGTCATTTTGTTTAACCCCGCTAAGCGGGGGTCGTTTTCTTTAACCCCGCTAAGCGGGGTCGTTTTCTTTAACCCCGCTAAGCGGGGTCGTTTTCTTTAACCCCGCTAAGCGGGGTTCGTTTACGGCCCGTGCGGGTAACCCCTGGAGGTGAAAAGATGGGATTATTCCAAAAACGATAATATACAAAAAATATCATACTTTCTTTAACCCCCTTTTGTGTTAAGTGAATTCACCTGATTGCTTATTTTTAAATAATTAATCCACAGTGTTATATGAATGGAAGCCTGCTTTTTGGAAAGAGCAAATAAAAGGGGGCTTTTGTTAAAAAAAAAGGCATATGCAGCGAGCGAGATTGTACATCATTTTCATTGTCATTTTGGGCATGATTTCGATTCATTCGGCCGAAGCATTGGAATTTGAAAGGACCGGAGTCCAGGGGCCCCGGCGATTGGATTTTGAAGGTCATGTCGGAGGTTCACCAGTTGATAGCCTACAGGCCGGGGCTAATCAAGGGCAAGGCGTTCAGGAAAAAGGGAGCCGGATGGCCTTCACCCTTCAATACCGGCCGCGAAGTGAATACCGCAACGGTTATAAAAAGCCTATGAGCGATTCATTAACCCCGGCTTTTATCACCAACCAGCGAAGCCGGATTGGGTTGACTTACAGCACTTCCCATTTCCGTTCGCGGGTTTCTTTTCAGGATGTTCGAACCTGGGGGGAAAGCAGGATCAAACGGGACATATCTACTTTTTTGCTGCATGAAGCCTGGTTTGAGTGGTACCTGAGCTCTTCCTTTTCTGTGAAGGTCGGGCGTCAGGTGCTTAAATATGATGAACAGCGGCTTTTAGCAGCCTGCAATTGGAACAATGTGGGATCCACCCATGACATGGCATTGCTCCAATATGAAAAGCCGGATTATCACCTGCACCTGGGCATGGCCTATAACAATGACCGCAATAAACTGAGCGAAAGCTATTATGATTTTGCCTCCAGCTATTATAAAGCCCTGCAGTTTTTTTCGGCCTCCCGGCAATTCTCCGATCAGCTGGAGGTTTCATTGCTGGAGATTGCCGACGGCCATCAGCAGCCAACTGGCAGTGGCCTTTACTGGCGCCTTACAACCGGTATCAATGTGGATTATCACAGCGATAACGACCGGCTCAAACTGATGGGCAAATCTTACTGGCAGGGCGGACAAAATCAGCATGGCCGTCAGATCCGTGCTTATTTTTGGGCGTTGAAAGCTTCCTATGCCCTGGGTGATTTTCGGGTTATTGCCGGTATGGATTATTTCTCCGGAGATAACCAGCTGGATACGACCGACCAGACGATTAACGCCTTCAACAACCTTTATGGTTCAGGCCATGGTTATTATGGCAGCATGGACTATTTTACCACCATTGATCAGCATACCAATGGGGGTGGGTTACGGGATATCCACCTGGGCCTGTCCTACACCTTTAACCCCGGGCTTTCGGCCCGGATCACTTACCACCATTTTGCCCTGACCGGTAAGGTGCGCGATCCGACCTATCAAGGCCCCGAACCCAGAGCCCTCGATGCATCCCTGGGCTCCGAAATCGATTTTTCTCTTAAATATCACTTCAGCGACGAATTTTCCCTTAAAGCTGGCTATTCAGCCATGGTGGCCATAGATAACCTCTGTGCCATTAAGGGAGGTGATCCCAACCAACCGGCCAACTGGGGATTCGTTATGCTTCAGTTTAATCCGCAAATATTCATCAATTCATTCATCCAAAAAAATAGTCAATAAACAGGAGGTCTTCCATGAAACTTAGCCGAAAATTTTTAACCATTAATTTATCGGTCCTGGCCATTCTGCTTGCAGTAGTGCTGGCCATTGGCTTTTCTTATTACAACAACATCAAAACCGAGAGCATCCAGAAGAAGGTTGAAGAAACCCAACAGGTTTACCGCGATGCCCTTGAAGCCAAGAAGGAAATCTGGATTGGCAATGCCCTTTTGATTGCCAACAATCCGCAGGTCAAGAATTGTTTGCTCGATACCAACCGTCAGCAACTTGAGTCGACCCTCAACGAGCTTGGCAACAGCTTTAAGGAAAATACGGGTTTTAAAAACATCAAGGTCCATATCATCGACCGGAATCTGAATTCCTTTTATAAGTCCTGGGCCCCGGATCAATATGGGGAAAGTTTGCGTTATTCTAACGGCTACAAGAAGGTGAGGCGAACCCGCGAAGCCCAGGTGGCCCTGGAAGTATCGCCCAAAGGTTTGCGTTTGAAGGGGCTATTCCCGATTTTTCATCAGGATCGTTTCATTGGGATTGCCAATTTTGAAGGGGGTTTGAATTCGATCAAGCGGAAGATGGAACCCCATAACACCGATTTTTTGTATTTCATGAATGAATCGGATTTGAACATCGGGGAATCCCTGGAGGGGAAGGCCCGGTTCAATCAATATGTATTGAGTCAGAATGATGTCAACCCCACTTTTCTGAATTATGTGCAGGGGGATTTCAACCTGGCCCGGCTCGATAAGAAGGGCTATCATATGGACGATCGCTATTTGATGATGAAGGGCTCGTTCAAAGATTTCTCTGGAGCATCCACGGGTTTGTATCTTTTGGGTGTTCAACGGGAAGCGGTGATGCAACAGGTACATCAGACCAGGAACATGCTGTTTACGGTGCTGGGGGTACTTTTCGGTATTTTCGTGCTCTTCATGATCCTGTTGAACTATTTTGTCAACAACATCATCATCAAACCGGTCAACAAGGGGGTTTCCTTTGCCCAGGCGATTGCTTCAGGGGATCTGACCACCCGGATTGAGGTAAAGCAGAAGGATGAAATAGGGCAATTGGCCGATGCCTTAAGGAACATGTCAGACAAGCTTAAAAAGATTGTCACCAACATCCACAATGGGGCAGAGAATATTGCCTCGGCCAGTGAACAGATCAGCTCGTCTTCTCAGCAGATGTCGCAGGGAGCCAGCGAACAGGCTTCATCGGCCGAAGAAGTCTCTTCCTCGATGGAACAGATGAAGTCGAACATTCAGCAGAACACCGATAACGCCAAACAAACAGAACAGATCTCGGTGAAAACCACCGAGCGGATCAAGAAAGGCAATGAGGCCACTCAGAATTCGGCCAGTTCCATGCGGGAGATTGCGGAGAAGATCTCGATCATCAACGACATTGCCTATCAGACCAACATACTGGCTTTAAATGCAGCAGTAGAAGCGGCGCGTGCCGGGGAACACGGCAAAGGTTTTTCAGTGGTAGCTGCCGAGGTACGTAAACTGGCCGAGCGAAGCGGAGAGGCAGCGAAAGAGATTGACGAGAAGTCCAAGTCAGGGGTTGAGATTGCTGAGCAGGCCGGACAGGAGCTCAGTGAGATTGTCCCGGAGGTTGAGAAAACCTCTCAGTTGGTTCAGGAGATCACCGCGGCCAGCAATGAGATGAACACCGGCGCCGACCAGGTGAACAATGCGATCCAGCAGTTGAATCAGGTCACCCAACAAAATGCTTCCTCTTCCGAAGAGCTGGCTTCCAATGCCGAAGAGCTCTCTGGCCAGGCTGAAGAATTGAAGCAGGCTGTGAAGTTTTTCAAACTCGATGAGCAGGCAGGAGGGGTCTATCAGGCTCAGGGTACCAGCCATTTACAATGGAAGCACCAGCATCAGGGGCAAACAACCCAACAACCTAACGGGCAGGGTTCAAACCAAAACACCCCTGCTGCAAAAGCCGCTCAGCCCAGGCAAGAGGCCAGGGAAGGGCAATCACAACCTTCCCACACCCGGCAAACCCAACAAAACGGGAATCATCATGCCGGCCAGGGGTATGATACGCAAATGAACACTGGCAAGCGGGATGACAGTGCATTTGAGCATTATTAAATGGAAGGATCCTTAAAAGAAAAGCTTTACTTGCCCTGTCAGATCAAATGAAGGGCAGGGGGGCTAAACCGCCAGGGGTAAAAGGCTGTCTGTTGGAAAAGGAGGGGCGATAAACCATCTTCTTTCCTTCAGCCGGCCTTTTCCTATGGCTCGGTTTCCATTTCAGAGGCCCCTTTTTCTTTTTTACCTTTAGGGACCATCGATTGATAAAGCTTGGTGATCGAGCTCTTCATACTACTGACTTCATGGCTGATGCCACTGCTTAGTTTTTCCCAGTTCTCGCCGGTGGCCTTCTGCAAATCGCCGGCTTTTTTGCGCAGGTTGGCCTGTTGTTTTTTAAGATAATCAACCTGGTGGTTTAACTGATCACGCAGCTGTCCGCTCGATTGCCGGGCCCGCTCTTCCAGGTCCGTGATCCAGGCCCCCGTGTCATTGAGCCATCCCTGTGTGCGCTCATAAAAATTTTGTTTCTCGGCATTGACCTGCTCGGCATACTGCTCGAACTGGCCCGAAGCCTCTTCCCACTTATCCTGGGTGGCGGCAACCATCTCCTGATAAAGCCGGTTTAATTTTTCGCGTTCCTCGGCCAGGGCTTTTAATTGCTCTTCCCAACCAGACAATTGTTCATTGACCTGCTCCAGGTTTTTTTGTGCGTCCATTTTGGTTTCCAGGTAATTGGCCTCCAGGGCATAAATCCTTGAAAGCAGCTTCTTGGTCAAAATCTCTGATCGCTTCTCATAAATTTGCCTTTTTTTATCCATGCTCAATTCCTCCTGATTATGAGTTAATAATTTGGAAATCTATAAGACAAATTATGACTTTTTTATGAGAAATTCAACAAGCTTGTGCAGCCTGGTCCCCTGGTTTTTCAGTTATTGTTCAATTTCAGCATCCCAGCTTGTTAGTTTTTCATGTAGACCTTGCCCTGAATCATCTTATTGGCCGGCTGGCCTTTGATCATTTTGCGGCGGGCGAATTGTTCTCCGCAGTTAGGGCAGCGTAAATCGCCCCGGGTGTGGTCTTCCTTAATGTGTTTGAGAAAAACTTTTACCAGATGGCCTTCCCTGGCCTTATGGTATTTATAAAGCAGTGTATGGCAGTTGGCGCAATAGATCTTTTTGGTGCTAATGGCGGGTGGTTTTTACAGGTTAAATCTCAATGACTTTTCCGGCACCGCCTTCCAAGTAGTGGTCGGGATAACGACTTTTTATTTCCCCGATATGCTGGGTGCAGTGGGTGGGGCAAATCAGCTGGAGGTTTTCAAACAGCTCGAATTCCCGAAACCCGTGGAGCCCTCCAACAATTCCATACAGGGTGCCAAACCGGGAGGCAGCCGAGAGGATTTGATCCATGGGCGGATGCGAACAGCCCACCACCAGCACCAGTCCCTTGTCAGTTTCTACCGCAAGGGATTGTTCAATGTGGTCGAGTTCACCGGTGGAAAAGAAATGGTCGTGCAGCCTGGTGGGTTTCTCCAGCCTTGTAATTTTATGGGCATTGTGAATGCCCCGTACGGTAGGGGGAACATATATATCCACCTTCCGGTTTTTGCTTAAAAATTCCGAAAGGCCCCCCAGATGATCAAAATGGTTGTGGGAAATGAATACCTCTTCTATGCTTTCAGGCTGAACCCCCAGTTTTTGCATGTTACCGAGAAGTACAGAGCCTTCAGCTCCGGTATCGAACAGCAGGGTTCGGCCATGGGCTTCGACCAGGGCTGAAAAACCCCAGTCGGGGGTCAAGTCATTTTTGAATGCCGTGTTGTCGTAAAGTATGGTAATTTTCATAGGGCTGTTTCAGTTTTATGAGAATATTCCCAGAACAAAGGTAATCATTTACCATTCCAACGTCAAATGCATGGGGGACAAAGCGTCGATTTTTCTTTCAATTGCCTGGTGATTCATATCCTCATATTCGGCCATCTTACAATAAGAAGTTATCGCACAGTACTATAGACAAACCATCACCCCCGATAAATGCATGCCTTAATCGACCTGGATTTTTTTGTTTCAAATTTCTCCATATATTTGATTGGGTTTTTGGTTGAACTTTGTAACCCCGGTGTTTTTAGGGGTTGACGTTTCACTTTTTATACTGAAAAACACAGAAATGATGTCTGATCTTTTGTTATATCTGATTGTTATCGGGGTTGCCTCGGCCATCATATGGAGGGGTAGTGTTTTACTGGAAAGCTCTGCCGAGCGGATCAGTGCCTATTACGGTTTGCCTCCTGCCGTTCACGGGGCGGTAGTGGTGGCCATTGGCAGCAGTTTTCCGGAGTTGTCGGGTGCTGTTTTGTCAACGGCTTTGCACGGGGATTTTGAGTTGGGGTTGTCCACGGTGATCGGGTCGGCCATTTTCAACATATTGGTTATCCCGGCTTTATCCGGCATTTTTTCCTCAAAACTCATCCGGACCAACAAAGAGTTGATATACAAGGATGCCCAGTTTTATATCATTTCGGTGGCGGTTTTGCTGATCACCTTTTCTTTTGCGGTGATCTATTTGCCGGTGGAAGGCAAGGCGCTGACCGGTGTCATTTCCCGGCCGATGGCCCTGATTCCGATTCTTTTGTATGGCCTGTACCTGTTCATTCAGCAAATGGAGGTTCAGGATGTTCACCAGGAAAGGCCTCAGGGGGTCAAGATCGGCAAACAATGGGGGCTGCTGACACTGAGTCTGGCCCTGGTTTTGGTCGGGGTGGAAGGCCTGGTGCGTTCCTGCATCTTTCTGGGCGATTATTTCAACACCCCCAGCTTCATCTGGGGAATCACTGTGGTGGCGGCTGTTACAAGCCTGCCCGATACCATAGTTAGCATCCGCATGGCAAGAAAAGGACAGGGCATACCCAGTGTATCGAATGTGCTGGGCAGCAATATTTTTGATTTGCTGATCGCCGTTCCCGCCGGCATCATGATTGCCGGCAGTACAGAGGTCGATTACCGTGTGGCGGCCCCCCTGATGGGCATATTGACCCTGGCCACCATCATGTTGTTCACCTTTTTGAGAACCCGGTTAACCCTGTCCAAAAAGGAAAACTGGATATTGCTGGGATTTTACATCGTTTTCGTGGTGTGGGTTGTTCTGGAAGGATTGGATGTGATCCGGCTCATCCTGCCCTGATATGGAGATTTGGATGGAATGGATTGAAAGGTAGGTGTTTTTTCGTATTTTTTGGAAATTGTTTGATATTGAAAAATACGATGGTTAACTTTAATGATTGAATCAATAACAATTTGCTGCTACTTGGGGAAATGCCTTTCAATAAGGGGTTTCCCCTTTTTTCGTTTGTTCCCTTGCAGAAGGTTGTTTCTCCCTGAATCCCCCTTTTTTTGTGCTTTTATGAATGGAGCCTTTATTTGACATGGTGCTTTTGCAAGGGTAAACCTTTTTAGGTATGATATTTACCGAATGGTTCGCGATCAATGAGATTAGATATGCTTTAGGTAATAGAACATTTCGGTGAAGACGGGCCGGAAAAAATCGAGGCTTTCGCTCCAGATGATGATTAACCACTCCCGGAAGGCAGGATAACCTTTTACCAGGATGAACATCAGCAAGCTGATTAAAAGCAGTTTCAGGGCGATAATCATGATAAATGAAAAAATATAACCCTCCCGGCCGATGTCGGTTTTATTGGCCAGGCCTTATGTTGAGGGATTTATTTTTTATAGCCAATAATTTAGCCTTTATTTAAATGGCCGCAGAAAATTTTATTTTTTCAAGCCTTTTCCCCGGGTTATTTATCAATTGCAATTTTGCAGAACAACCCTTACCTTTGGACAAACAGCATTGTCAAATCAATTTTGGAATGCCAAAATCCACGATCGTATGGTTAGAGTAA
>Ga0207714_1000500_pt1 | contig 27022 bp, 25 predicted proteins | sample PonA232FremontCA_2_FD_187270 | JGI IMG/M metagenome (GOLD analysis project Ga0207714, IMG submission 187270) | Marine sediment microbial community from Fremont, CA, USA - Pond A23 Sediment 2 (SPAdes) | ecosystem: Environmental > Aquatic > Marine > Unclassified | place: USA: Fremont, California...
TCAACAGCAAACAAAAAGTTCCGATCTTACTTGTAATTTGAAAAGATAAATGGTTTCTTATTCTGGTTTTTTTGCTGATAAATTTCAGGCTTAATCGAAAGATCGGAACCTTCGGCTTCGAAATTCGCAACTCCGATCGAACAGCCGCCTAGCCGCTTAGAGCGGCTTGGCGGCTTTCAAAGACGCATACCTAAAAAAGGCCCTAAATCCGTTTAGAAAACTTCATCAGGGCCTAAAAAAATATGTTTAATCGATTTAGCGGCTTATCCGAGGTAATCTTTTAATAATTTACTACGTGCACGATGACGCAGTCTTCGGATCGCTTTTTCTTTAATCTGGCGGACTCTTTCGCGTGTCAAGCCCATCTTGTTTCCGATTTCTTCCAGGGTTAAATCCTGAACACCAATTCCAAAGAAGTATTTAATTATTTTTCTTTCTCTCTCTGTTAGAGTTGATAAAGCTCTTTCCACCTCGCTGGTAAGCGATTCACTGAGCAATGTATTATCAGCCCCTGGTGCGTTTTCATTGGGCATTACATCAATTAAGCAATTGTCTTCAGTCTCAGAGAAAGGAGCTTCCATTGACATGTGTTTTCCATTGATCTTCATTGCCTCGGAAATTTTATCCGGAGACAATTCTACTGTGTCTGCAATTTCATCATTAGATGGAGCTCTTTCGTTTTCCTGCTCAAAGCGATGTTGAGCCTTGTTAATTTTGTTTATAGAGCCAATTTGGTTTAAAGGCAGCCTAACAATTCTGGATTGTTCCGCAAGAGCTTGCAGAATCGATTGTCTTATCCACCAAACGGCATAACTGATAAATTTAAAGCCTTTGGTTTCATCAAATTTTTTAGCAGCCTTTATAAGGCCCAAATTTCCCTCATTGATTAAATCAGGCAGACTTAAACCCTGATTTTGATATTGCTTTGCCACTGAAACAACAAAGCGAAGATTAGCTCGTGTTAATTTTTCTAAGGCCGCACGGTCGCCGGCTCTTATACGTTGAGCTAACTTTACTTCGTCATCAGCCGTCAACAAGTTTTCTTTCCCTATTTCCTGTAAGTACTTGTCGACAGAGGCACTTTCTCTGTTGGTAATGGATTTTGTAATTTTTAGTTGTCTCATTGGCTTAGGGTTTTTTCTAATGATTCTAAATTTAATCATTTTTTATTAAAACGAAGGCATATTTTTTCTATGATATAAAAAACCGGGCTCTTTTAGCTTCAAAGCCCGGTTTTTTATTAGTTGTTCATAATTAATATTTTTTATTTTGGTTTTACCTGGTACACATAAATCATGTTTCCGCCAGGATAAAGTCCTTCTACTTCAACTCTTGTACTTTCAGGTGCTTGTGAAAATATTTCTTTTACGTCCTGAACGCTTCTAATCTTTTTACCTTCAACAAAGGTTATTACAAAGCCCTCTTTTATTCCTGCTTCCTTAAATGTTCCATCTTTTAGCCGAACAACTTTTACGCCATGATTTATTCCTAATCTGTCTTTTTCACTGTCGTTCAGTTTTTCAAATTCAGCTCCAAGTTCTTCCAGCACCTGAGTTCCTGTAATTATATCTGTACTACCTTGTCTGTTACGTAAAGTAACATCAAATTGTTTCTTTTTGCCGTCTCTTTTTACGGTTACAGATATTTCATCCCCTGGCCGGTAACTGTTTATTTCGCTCTGCAAGGCCGCTACATCTTTTACTGTTTCACCATCAACCTTAAGTATGACATCTCCTGGTTTTATTCCGGCTTTGTTTGCTGCTCCGTCTCTCGTAACTCCAGCAACATAGGCTCCATTGTAATCTTCAACATCAAGATCATACTCTTTTTTCAAATCCGATGTAACATCTCTTATTGTTACTCCCAGAACTGCCCTTTGAACTTCGCCGTACTTCATAATATCTTCAACCACTTTTTTGGCAATTTCCGAAGGAACAGCAAACGCGTATCCTGAATAAGTGCCTGTGGGAGAGGCAATAGCCGAATTAATTCCAATCAGCTCTCCTTCTACGTTAACCAAAGCACCTCCACTGTTTCCTTTATTAACTGCTGCATCGGTTTGAATGAACGATTCAATAGCCAGCCGGTTTTCCTGGCGGTTCATTAAGCCCAGGTTACGCCCTTTGGCGCTTACAATTCCTGCAGTAACTGTTGTGCCAATGTTAAACGGATTGCCGACAGCCAAAACCCATTCTCCTAATTTTAAGTCTTTGGAACTTCCAAACTTGAGACTTGGCAAATTTTTTGCGTCTACTTTAAGTAAGGCAATATCGGTGGCCGGGTCGGTGCCTACAATTTCTGCCTTGTAAGTCTCTCCATCATTCATGGTAACCTCCAATTCATCTGATTCCTTTATGACATGGTGGTTTGTTACTATGTATCCGTCAGAGGAAATTATAACGCCGGAACCGTAACCTACTTGCTCTCTCCTTTGTGGTTGTTGATACCGGTCGCCAAAGAAATACTCGAATAAGGGATTGTCAAACTGACTGCCTTCACGTACAAACTTTGATTTAACGTGTACTGCTGCCGGAACTGAGTTTTCTGCGGCTAACGTAAAGTCAAAGTTTTCTGCTTTAAAATCTGCCGGCAGATTGGCGTAATGAATGCCATTGGTATCGCTTTCAATCGAGGTGGAATATCTGATTCCTTTTTCATTGTCTTTATTCGATATACCATTGTAAATAGCAACGGTAATTACTGCGGTTAATACCGTTACAAGAATATTTACTAAATACTTTTTGAATTTCATAATTGTTGTATTTTTATGGTTATTATTTTTCTAACAAATTAACAAATTATATGCCTGATAGCAACTCATTACCAATCTTTAACAATTTTTAACAGCACTTCATATGATACTTCAGTTTTATAAATACCATGGAGCGGGAAATGATTTTATTCTGATTGATAACCGTGAAAAAGTTATAAACCCTAATCCACGATTGGTCCAGCAATTATGCAACCGACGATTTGGCATAGGTGCAGATGGGCTGATGCTCCTTGAAAATTCTGAAAAGCCTGAAAAGCCCGATTTTTCCATGCGTTATTTTAATTCGGATGGCTATGAGGCTTCTATGTGTGGGAATGGAGGTAGATGTATTGTTTCCTTTGCATGGAAAAAAGGACTGATTTCGAATGAAACTGAATTTATTGCTTCTGATGGACTTCATAAAGCAAAAATATTAGATAATGGGATAGTTGCTTTAAAAATGAATGATGTGGAGAATGTCAGAAAAATCGGGAAGCATTATTTTTTGGATACAGGTTCACCTCATTATGTAAGGTTTGTTGATGATATAGATAAAAGCAAAGTTAAAGAAGAGGGAAAAAGAGTAAGATATGATGCATCTGTTTCAAAAAATGGGACGAATGTTGATTTTGTTCAAATTATAAGTGACGATAAAATAACTATTCGCACTTATGAAAGAGGTGTGGAAAATGAAACACTGGCCTGCGGAACAGGTGCTGTAGCTTCTGCAATTGGTACACATTTATTGAAAGCAACTGACAATTTTTCATTTTCTGTGCAGGTATTAGGTGGAAAGTTGCAGGTAGACTTCAAAAAGGAGGACGAAACTCATTTTCGTGATATTTGGTTGACGGGTCCTGCAGAATTTGTTTTTAAAGGAAGTATAGAAATTTAGTGGAAGTCCTCATCACTCACTCGCAGGCAAAAGCTTATGGATAAAACTACCAGCAGGCAGTTTGTAATTTTTAAATTTTAAGTGTCGAAATTGAAGGGTATAAATAATTTAAAATCAATGTTTTTAAGGACAAGATTGCAATTAAATGAATCGAAAAGTGCCGTTAGGCACGATATTATGGTAGAAAAATGATAAAATCAATTATCAAAGAGCCGTAAGCTCGGTATTATAAAAATAACCATGGCATATACATACACATATATTAAATATAGAAACATTAAGGTTGTCAATAATTTCGCACCTACGGTGCTGAGATTTTGGGTGGGGATTAATTTCTACCATAATGTCGCTTCTAACGAAGCTTTTTGTCAATTGATTTTAGGACGGGAGATGTTTTTAGCTGTAATGAGGATAAACGGTTTTTCTGAAAATTGCTAATTGAAAGTATGAACATATCTTGCTTTCATGAATAACTTTCATATTTTTGTTTAGTCTAACTGATAAACTGAATAGTTATGAACAAAATTACGTTAATTACAGGAGCTACCGCAGGAATTGGCAGAGCCACTGCCTTTAAACTGGCGGAAGACAAACATAATCTTATTATCACAGGAAGAAGAGAAGAACGTCTGAAGGATCTGAAAGAAGAGATTGAAAACGAATATGGTGTGAGTGTCTATTTTCTCCCATTTGACGTTAGAAACAAGAAAGAAGTTTCTGAAGCTGTTGACGCTCTTCCCAAAGACTGGCAAAATATCGATGTTTTAGTTAATAATGCCGGCCTGGCTGTCGGGCTTAATCATGTTCAGGATGGAGAGACTGAGGACTGGGAGCGAATGATTGATACAAATATTAAAGGACTGCTCTATATTACCAGGAAAGTTGCTCCATTAATGGTGGAAAAAGAAAACGGGCATATCGTTAACGTTGGTTCTATCGCAGGCCGTCAGGTTTATGAATACGGAAACGTATACTGTGCCACAAAGCATGCTGTTGATGCTTTATCAAAATCAATGCGCATTGATATGCTGAAATACAATATTAAGGTGACTCAAATTGCACCTGGAATGGCAGAGACGGAGTTTTCCCTGGTAAGGTTTAAAGGAGATGAAGAAAAGGCAAAAAATGCGTATACAGGATTTAAAGCACTGGAGAGCGAAGATGTTGCTAATGTGATTGCTTTTGCTGTAAATCAGCCGCCACATGTAACATTAAATGACATCGAAATTACACCAACAGCACAGGCAAATTCACATTACAAAAACACTCAATAATTAGGCGCATGTACTCAATTGATTATTTAACAGATTTTACATTTCAGGTATTTAATAAAATTGGTTGTAGCAGAGAAGATGCTCAAACGATTACTGATATTCTAATGGCTGCAGAGAAGAGGGGGATTTCCTCTCACGGCATGATCCGGGTAAAAGATTACGTGTTAATGCATGAAAAAGGGAGGATAAATATTAACCCGGAAGTTCATGCTACACGCGAAACGCCAAGCACTGCAGTGGTTGATGGCGACGGAGCTTACGGAATGGTGGCTGCAAAAAAATCGATGGAAATTGCAGTCGATAAAGCGAAGAATGCTGGCACTGGTTGGGTTACAACCAATAATTCCAATCATTTTGGAATTGCCGGTTATTATGCAATGATGGCTTTAGAGGAAGATATGATAGGGATAGCAATGACCAATGCGAATTCTCTGGTTGCTCCAACACATTCAAAAGACAAGCGCCTGGGGACAAATCCTATTGCCGTAACTGTTCCTGCCGATAAGTACCCTCCGTATGTTGCAGATTTTGCAACAACTCCGATTGCCCGTGGTAAACTTGGTATTAAAGGAAAAAATGGTGAAAAAATAGAGGAGGGTTTCGTGCAGGACAGCGAAGGCCGTTCTTCTACAAATCCTGATATTATTAAAGAAGGAGGCGCGATACTTCCGCTTGGCGGTGACTATCTTCACGGAAGCCACAAGGGATATTGCCTGAACTCTATCGTGGATATTTTTACAGCTGTCTTTTCCGGCGCCAACTTTGGGCCTTTTGTCCCGCCCCAGGTCCCTTTTTTGCCGCTGCCTGATAATCAAGTAGGAAAAGGGCTCGGGCATTTTTTCGGGGCCATGCGGATAGATGCTTTTGAGGAGAAAGATGAGTTTAAAAAACGAATGGACAAATGGATAGAAACATTCCGGGCTTCGGAAAGTGCTGAAGGACAACCCAAAGTTCTTATTCCGGGTGACCCTGAAAGAGAAATGGAGGAAAAGACAAGAAAAGAAGGGATAGATGTATTGGGTCCAGTGAAAAAGGATTTAAAAGAAATAGCCGATAAGCTTAACATTGAATTCGAAGAAAAATAAGTATATAGTGGTTCTAAGAAAACATTCTCTTGACTTGCCCGCTGACGGATAGCTAATCCATTCAAAAGGAATTGATCATGTTTTGCCAAAATGTTACGCAAGCAGGTTTATTCCAGTATAGGAGGAGTTTTCTTAGAGGTACTTTTTGTGAAATGCAAATCTTTTTTCCGCCTCTCTCTGCTGTGTCCTGTATTCTGTATTCTTTTTTGTTATTTGTCCCGACTTCTAAAATTCCCAATCCTATATTTTATTGAAAATGATTAAAGGTAAATTGCCTGGGTAATTGATTTTGATACTACCTTTGCAGGTAGAATTGAATTCATCTATGCCTTCAGTCAGAAAGATCATACACATTGACATGGATGCATTTTATGCTTCTATTGAACAGCGAGATAATCCTGAGTTAAGAGGTAAACCTGTTGCTGTTGGAGGAGGTAGTGAACGTGGTGTTGTATCTGCTGCCAGTTACGAAGCCCGAAAATACGGGGTGCGCTCTGCAATGTCTTCTAAAATTGCAAAGCAAAAATGCCCGGAGCTTATTTTTGTCAAAGGGCGAATGGAGCATTACAAGGCAGTTTCCAGAGAAATTATGGAGTTTTTTTTTGAGTACACCGATCTGGTTGAGCCGCTTTCCCTAGACGAAGCTTTTCTTGATGTAACCGAAAACAAGAAGAAGTTACAAAGCGCTACGCTAATTGCCAATGAAATTAAAGAGAAAATACACGAAAAAACTGATTTGATAGCATCAGCGGGGGTTTCTATTAATAAATTTCTGGCTAAAATTGCCTCTGATTATGATAAACCCGATGGATTGTATGTGATTAAACCAGAAGAGGCGGAGGCTTTTATTAATGAGCTGCCCATAGAAAAATTTCATGGAGTGGGCAACGTGACCGCTAAAAAGATGCATCAGCACGGAATCTATACGGGTGCTGACCTGCGCAGGAAGTCTCAACATTGGCTGATAAAACATTACGGAAAAGTGGGCATTCATTATTTTAATATTTCCCGTGCTATTGATAACAGGCCTGTTAATCCTCACCGAATAAGAAAATCTGTGGGTACTGAGCGAACATTTGAAAAGGATTTACAAAGCCGCTTTGAAATAATCACTGCCCTTTATCATATCGAGAAAGAATTGATGAGGAGAATGCAACGAGCGGAATCTTATGGACGCACGTTAACATTGAAAATAAAATTCAGCGACTTTAAACAAATTACCAGGAGCAAAACTATTCCGGAACTTATTGATCATTTTGATCTTTTACATAGAACAACCAAAGAAATATTTTATCAGCTCGAATGGGGTGATAAAAAGATTCGTCTCTTGGGTTTATCCGTCTCCCAGCTCAAAGATGACAGCAATCAGCAAGCTGTACAACTCGAGCTGGATTTTTAAGATAGTCGTTCAAAACACTGAAAGCCTTTAAGACGCTCTCAGGTTTTCTCTTCGCTGCAATTTGCCTTTTGCTTTTAGCCTTTAGCTCTTGGTACGGAGTTTTTTGATATTTCGTCTTGGTACTGCCGACTGCCGAATGCTTTCTTCTGGCTGCCACTGCCACTGAAATTTGCCCTTAGCTCTTGGCCTTTGGCTCTTAGCAGGGAATTTTCTTATATTTCGTCTTGGTGCTGTCTTTTCCTGCTGCCTACTGCCGACTAACCGCCTTCTGCTTTCTGCCACTGCTTACTGCTGCAACTTGACGCGCATTTTAATATTTAACTTTAACTTTATTTTAACCTTTCTTGTTTAGTAAATCTTCCAATGCATTATCCAGTTTTGTAAATTTAAACTGAAACCCCTCATCCAACAAACGTTTTGGTAGTACTTTCTGTCCTTTTAACATGGTTTCTTTTGCCATATCGCCATAAATTGCTTTTAGTATAAATCCCGGAACTGGAAACCAGGAGGGTTTGCCCATTGTTTCACCAAGTGTTTTTGCAAATGTTTTCATTCTCACCGGATTTGGAGCGGTAAGGTTGTATGCTCCTTCGGAATCTTTCTTTTCCAGCAAATAGATGATGGCATTCACTTCGTCGTCAATATGGATCCATGAAAGCCATTGCTTGCCGCTTCCAATATGTCCACCAATCCACCACCTGAAAGGGAGCATCATTTTAGGAAGCATTCCTCCTTTTTCCCCCAGGATAATGCCTGTACGTAGAAAGACTTTTCGGGTTTTGTCGCCTTTTACTTTTCTGATTGTATCTTCCCAATGTTTGGTAACCATTGGTAAAAACCCTTCTCCGGCGGGAGCATCCTCTGTGAATTCTTCGCTTTCACTAAAACCATAAAAACCTATGGCCGAAGCCTGTAGCAGAAGATATGGTTTGTCCTGGCTTTTTTGGATCGCATGAGAAAGCGATTTGCCTATATTTACCCGGCTGGAAAGTATTTTCCGTTTTTGATAAGCCGTCCATTTTTTTCCGGCAATATTTTCACCTGCCAGATTAATAACAGCATGAACTTTATGAGCATATTCCTGCAGAAGCACAAATTCATCTGTTTTCCATTGTATAGCATGCACCCGATTTCCAAAGCGGGTACGGGCTTTTTTTTCGTTTCTGGTGAAAATAGTTACTTCATGTTCTCTTTCGAGAAGTCTTTCCACGAGATGTGCTCCAATAAATCCGGTTCCGCCAATGACAAGTACTTTCATTTTAATCGTTTTTTAATGTTCGTTTATATTCTTCTAAAGCTCTTTCTCTTGCAAACTTATGTTCTACAATTGGCTCCGGGTATTTGTTGCTTTTGTACTCCGGCACCCATTTTTTGATATAAGCATGTTTTGGGTCAAAACGCTTTGTTTGCAATTCCGGATTAAAAATACGAAAATATGGGGCAGCATCACATCCTGAGCCGGCTGCCCATTGCCATCCTCCGTTGTTTGATGCCAGTTCGTAATCCAGAAGTTTTTGTGCAAAATAAGCTTCTCCCCATCTCCAGTCAATTAATAGATGCTTTGTTAAAAAAGAGGCAGTGATCATCCTTACCCGATTGTGCATGTAGCCTGTTTCATTGAGTTCGCGCATGCCTGCGTCAACAATCGGGTAGCCTGTTTGTCCCTGACACCATCGGCTAAACTCCTGCTCATCATTTCGCCAGTTAATCATATCATATTTTTGTTTGAAAGAATGATCCTCTACTTTAGGAAAATGCCACAAAATCATCATATAAAATTCTCTCCAGATGAGTTCATTTAACCATGCTTGGCTCAATTCATGTGCTTTCTTAACAGCCCTCCTGATGCTGATAGTGCCAAAGCGAAAATGGATACCCAACCTTGTAGTGCCATCTAAATACGGATAATCGCGGTTTTGGTCGTAGTTTTTTATTATTTTATCGTTGATTGTAGCCGGTGGAAAATTATAATCTGTTTTTTGGAAACCAATTTTTTGTAAATCAGGCAAAGAAAAGGGTTCTACTTGTAAACAATTTTTCAGTATTGGTTCTGTTTGATAGTTTTTTATAGAAAGGGTTGAAAAAGCTTCCTCCCACTTTCTTTTATAGGGTGTGAAAACAGTATAGGGTTTCCCGTCTTTTTTAAGAATATCGTTTTTTTCAAAAATAACCTGATCTTTAAAAGAATGTACGTCTAATCCCTGTTTTTTGAATAGTTCTGTAATTTCATGCTCTCTTTTTTTTGCATAAGGTTCATAGTCCCGGTTAAAATACAGGCTTGTCACCTTATATTTTTCGATTAAAAGTTTGAACTGATCAATGGGATTGCCATGGAGTACCAATAAAGATGAAGAATACTTTTCCAGTTGTTTGTTTAATGATTGAAGTTGATTGTGTATAAACTCAACCCTTCCGTCTTTTGATGATTCTAATAAATCGAGTATCTCCGTATCAAAGATAAAAACCGGTAATACAGGGCTTTTACTTTTCAAAGCATAGAAAAGTGCAATATTATCTGTTAGCCTGAGGTCTCTTCTAAACCAGAATAATGTGATATTCTTCATAAGTATTTTAAGATAAATTTAATTTCTATTTAAATATAATCAATATTTTTTGTTCATTTGATAGTTTTGCTTCCTAAAAATATGACTTTAGCTGTATTTAAAGTGCATATTTGTTGGTTTGTTTTGTAATAATCTAGTAATAAGCATGATGGGTCGTGTCTAAAAAAAATATCTGCTATTTAAACAAATAAAATTATGAATTGTTAAACCTTGGACGGAATCGATATTCTGCTTATTACATCAAATATGTAAATATTAATAAAACCAAAATATGACTCGCTATTCAATAAGGGAACTGGAGAAATTAACAGGTATAAAAGCCCATACGATACGAATTTGGGAGAAAAGGTATAAAATTATTAAGCCTGAAAGGACAAATACCAATATACGGTATTATTGCGACGTAGACTTGAAGAAGCTCCTTAATATAGCTATTCTAAATCGACAGGGATATAGAATATCGGATATAGCAAAAATGAGCAATAGTGAAATTTCAGATAAAGTTATGAATTTCACTTATAGTTCGACTGATGTGGAAAGTCAGATTGAAAAAATGGTTATCGCAATGGTAGACCTTGATGAAGCCACTTTCGATAAAATAATTTCTAATGCAATAATGCATGATGGATTTGAACAAACAATAATAAAATTGATATTTCCCTTCTTTGAAAAAATAGGTGTTTTGTGGCAAACAGGATCAATTAATCCGGCACAGGAACATTTTGTCTCTAATCTCTTCCGGCAAAAGATAATGGTGGCAATTGATAATTTAATGATTCCGGATAAGAAGGATGCAAAAAAGTTTATTCTGTTTTTGCCTGATAATGAATTTCACGAACTTGGTTTGTTGTTTTACAATTATTTAATCAAAAAGTCTGGCCAAAGCGTCATTTATCTAGGCGCATCAGTTCCTTTGGAAGATTTATACAAGACTACAGAAATAATACACCCGGACTATTTATTTACTGCGATAACTACTTCCATAAAAGGATTGGATATTGATACATATATTCAGAGATTGTCAAAGAAATTTCCCAAACAAAAAATATTTATAACAGGACTCCAGATTCACGAAAAAGGAGATGTTCACCTGCCTGCAAATGTCGAAATAGTTTCTTCTCCTTTGAAATTCAGCGAGAAACTTCAGCAGCTCTAATCTTTTTTGATTTTTTTAACAAATATTGACGCAATATCTTGATATACAGTGAGTTTGAGCATATTTTCTAAATAATAATAGCTGTTAAATTGTTATGTGTTTATTTCATCATTAAAGACCTTTTTATCTTATTTGTCTGATATTTACTTATTTAAATTTTGTTCAACTTTTTTAGGGTTAATGCTCTTTAATTTTAAACAGGGCTGAAACAGGTATGTTATTTATAACAGAAGTGTAAATAATAAGATAATATACTGTTAAACAGAGTTTTAAATGCCTAATTTTATTTAGAAATATTTAGATACCTGCATGAATTTTTTAAAATTTATTTTGCGTTGTGTTTAATTTGTTTGTATATTTGTTTAAACAAAATGATAACAACTAAACACGATAAACTATGACAGGATTAGAATTTAATAACCAACTAATAAACTTAGAAAGCAAACTTGAGAGATTTGCCATGAGTTTGACTTCAGATAGTGAAGAAGCAAAAGATCTGTTGCAGGAAACTTATTATAAGGCACTTGCAAACAGGGATAAATTTATTGGGTATTCGAATCTTAAAGCATGGACATTTACTATTATGAAGAATACCTTCATTAATAATTACAGAAAAAAGCAAAAGGAAAATACGCATAATGATCATACAGAGAATGATTATTTTCTTAATCAATCACAAGATAAAGCTCCTGTTAAACCCGACAGTGAGTATTCAATAATAGAAATCAATAAGAAAATTGAAGAGCTGCCGGATGAGTTTAAAGTGCCGTTTAAAATGTTCTTGTCGGGTTTTAAGTATAAAGAAATAGCGGAGCAACTGGAATTAAAGATTGGTACAGTTAAAAGCCGTATTTTCTTTACAAGGAAAAAATTATCAGAAAAATTAGAAGCTTACTAGTTCGATTTTTTTCAGGGTTGCATCAATTTAAGGGCTTTCCATGGTAAATGGTTGGCCCTTAAATTTTTTGTTTGCCATAAGAAGTTTTTTCCTGACTGTGACACCAAAAAATTGTATTATTTTTGTGCAAATTTTAAGAGAAAGAGGTATGGAGCATAAGGCCGGTTTTGTCAATATTATAGGAAACCCAAACGTTGGAAAGTCTACCTTAATGAATACGTTGGTTGGGGAAAAGTTGTCTATTATTACCTCGAAGGCACAAACAACTCGGCATCGGATTATGGGGATAGTGAGCGGGGAGAATTTTCAGGTTGTTTATTCTGATACACCGGGAATAATTGAGCCTCATTATAAGCTACATCAAAAGATGGTTCGGTTTATTGATTCTGCCCTGGAAGATGCAGATGTGATTTTGTATGTTACCGATATGAAGGAGAAGTCGGATAAACACGAGGCATATATTGAAAAACTAAGAAATACGGACGTTCCTGTTATTTTAATCGTAAATAAAATTGATATTTCAAGGGATCAGGAAGTGGAAGAAGTTATGGAGCGATGGGAGAGTTTGTTGCCAAAAGCGGATATAATGCCAGCTTCTGCGTTGAAAGGGCATAACCTGATTGCTGTATTTGACAGAATTCTTGAGCTGATCCCGGAAAATCCGCCATATTATTCAAAAGATACCCTGACAGATAAACCAGAAAAGTTTTTTGTTTCTGAAATTGTACGCGAGAAGATTTTTAAACATTATAGAAAAGAAATTCCCTATTCTACTGATGTTCAGGTTGAGGAATTTAAAGATGAAGAAAATATATTGCGCATTAGGGCTGTTATATTCGTGCTTAGAAAAAGCCAAAAAGGCATTTTGATAGGGGATAAAGGAAAAGCTCTCAAAAAGGTCGGAATGCATGCGCGTGAGGATTTGGAAGCAATTTATGAAAAGAAGGTTTACCTTGAATTGTTTGTCAAAATACAGCAAGACTGGAGAGATAAAGATGGGTTTTTAAGATCTTCCGGATATACCGAATAATCATTATTTTTTCGAAAGGTTATATGTAAACAGCCTCTTTACTGAATGATAATCGAGTAGTATTTAAAGAAAATCTTTAAAAACAGACTATTTTGAAAGAACTTGAAAAAAAGACATACATTTTTTCTGTTGAGGCTATTGGATGGGCCAAAAGCATGGAAAAAATCAATGACCATTCCAACCAAACTGTGAGTTTTAAGTTAGTTGCTGCTAATGCATATAAGTTTTTTTCCGGTGCTGTTATCGCTGAAGAAAATAAGGCTTTCGCAGATAGGCTCAGGGATTCATTAAGCGCTGCAAAAGAGGCCAGAAAATTACTTGATGAGGTTTCCACAGAAAACGACGAGTTGGCAAAGCAACAAAAAGCACTTTATGAGAAAAATGACGAAATCATTAGCGAGTTAGAAGAAATAATACAAAAAATCATTTATTAAATATGGCAAAAGATACAGTGGCTATTGTCGGAAGGCCTAATGTAGGAAAATCAACACTATTCAACCGGTTTACCGAGTCACGGAAAGCTATAGTGGATGAAGTGAGCGGAGTTACCAGGGATCGGCATTATGGTGAAGTAGAGTGGGAGGGTAAAACATTTAACGTGATTGATACAGGCGGTTACGTCAAAAATTCCGAAGACGTTTTTGAAAAGGAGATCCGTAAGCAAGTGGAAATAGCCATTAATGAAGCTACTGTGGTGTTGTTTCTTGTTGATGTTTCCAGTGGTATTACAGATTTGGATGAAGTTGTTGCGGAAATGTTACGCGGTTCTGATAAAAAAGTGTTAATAGTAGTGAATAAGGTGGATAACATTCAGCGTCGATATGATGCTTCAGAGTTTTATTCGCTTGGCCTTGGAGATATTTACACAGTATCTTCCATGCACGGGTCTGGTACTGGTGATCTTTTGGATGAAATCTGCAACAGCCTGGAATTTTCGAATCAGGAAGAGGAAAGTGAAATTCCCAGGTACGCTGTTGTTGGTCGTCCTAATGTTGGCAAATCTTCATTGATTAATAGCCTTATTGGTGAAGAACGAAATATAGTTACCCCTGTTTCGGGAACTACAAGAGATTCAATTAATACACGTTATACCAAATATGGGCACGATTTCTTTTTAGTGGATACTGCTGGTCTACGGAAGAAGGGGAAAGTGCATGATGATCTGGAGTTTTATTCTGTAATGCGAGCTGTGCGGACTGTGGAAAGAGCTGATGTTTGTCTGTTAATGATTGATGCAACACGTCAGATTGAAGGGCAGGATGTAAATATTTTGAAATTGATAATTAAAAATCAACGCGGTGTTGTGCTTCTGGTTAATAAATGGGATTTGGTTGAAAAGGATACGCATACGACTAAAAAGTTTAAAGAGGAAATAAGGCGCAAAATAGCTCCGTTTCAGGATATACCCATTATTTTTACTTCTGCCCTGCATAAACAACGGATTCATAAAGTGTTAGGAGTTGCAGAAAAGGTATACCAGAACAGGCGGAGGAAAATTCCCACTCCAAAGCTGAATAAAGTGATAAAAGAAGCTGTTGATCAGTATCGCCCACCAGCGGCACAAGGAAGGTATATTAAAATTAAGTATGTAACGCAATTGCATACTTTTGCCCCTTCTTTTGCTTTTTTTTGCAATTATCCGCAATATATCAAACCACCATACAAGCGCTACCTGGAAAATGTATTAAGAAAGAACTTTGATTTCCAGGGTGTTCCGGTGCGGATATATTTCAGGAAAAAGTAATTTGAATGATGATAAAATATGAAGGGAATTATCTCTCCGATTTTAATAGTTCTCATTAATAAAATATAAAGTGATGACAAGAGAAGAAAAATTACAACTCAGGGAAAAGCTTCAGCAGGAAACGGCCAAAGTAGAAAAACGCATCACTTCATTAAAAGAACTTACTAAATCAGTGGAGCCCGATAATGCCATTGGAAGGGTAAGCCGAATGGACGCGATAAATAATAAAAGTGTAAATGATGCAGCTTTACGCACGGCTCAAAATAAGCTCCAAAGCATTGAAAATGCCCTCCAGAATATTGAAGATGAAGATTTTGGCCATTGCAAACGCTGTGGAAGGCCCATACAGATGGGCAGATTAGTAGTTATGCCCGAAAGCACCAAATGTGTGAAGTGTGCCCAGATGTAATCTGGTTTGTTTTTTTGGTAAAGAGCTAAAATTCACTAGAGTATCTGTTCGCAAATGTGCCTGTGTATATATTGATGTATTGCGCTAATATACTCACCAACAAGCAATCCCAGAAGTACCGATTAAATATGTATAAGAATTCCTGCCTGCAGACAGGGCAGAATTAGGAAAGAACAAAGCTATCTATTATCTACCATCAGATTGTCCACCATCCAATATCTACCATCTAGTCTACATTAACTGATGGTCGTTTTAATATTTACTTCTTCTTCTGAAAAAGCCTATTTTTTCTCCTCCTTCACTTTAAAAAAGGAAATTAATTCCTTTAATTGATCTGCCTGTGCAGTTAACTCCTCTGCATTAGTTGACAACTCTTCTGAGGAAGATGCATTTTGTTGTGTTACTTTATTCAGTTCCTGTATGGCGTTATTCACCTGGTCTGCCCCTGAGTTTTGCTCCTGGCTTGCTATAGTTATTTCATGTACAAGGTTTGAAGTATTCTCTACTTTAGGCAATGTTTCTTCAATGAACTGAGTGGTTTGTTTTGTTTCTGATATTGTAGATTCTGACAATTCAATGATTTCGTTCGCAGCCTCTTTACTTCTGTCTGCCAGTTTTTTTACTTCCGTAGCTACAACTGAAAATCCTTTTCCTGCATCACCTGCGCGAGCAGCTTCTACTGCTGCATTTAAGGCAAGGATGTTGGTCTGAAAAGCAATATCGTTGATTATAGTGATCTTTTCCGAAATATTCTTTATGCTGCTAAACGTTCTGTCTCCTGATTCTTTCATCTTGCCCATACTTTCGGAAGCCTGTTTCGAAATTTTTTCTGTTTTCTTTGAATTTTCTGTGTTTTGTTGAATGCTCGAAGTCATTTCTTCCATTGATGAAGATATTTCTTCTATGGAGGAGGCTTGTTCATTCGCAGCCTGAGAAGCTTGTTCGGAGGTTTGGCTAAGTTGCTGGGCTGCTTTAGTTAATTGATTAGAATTGTTCTGTATATCATTTAGAATTTTTTGCCATTTGTTGACCATCTCTGCCATGGACGCATTCAGAGTCCCTATTTCGTTGGCATTTTCAGTATCTTCAATTGTTGTATTCAGATTTCCTTCTGAAATACTTTTTATTTTCTCAATTGATTTTTCAAGGGGTTTTTTAACCTTCCGATTAATGATATAGAGTGCTAAAATTGTTATACCAACAGCGATAGGATACTCTACTATTTTGCTGAGATAGCCATGGGATTCAAGCCGAACAAGTAAACTTACAATCAGTACTATTGAAACCATCAATACTCCAACTACCATTAACAATGAGTTCTTAAACATCAATCTTAGTACGATATAGGCTATACCAATACTGATTGCAATTATGATGAGTTGTTTTAGTAATATTTCTGCCATAATAAAATTTTTTACTTCATTACGAAATTTTTTAAAAAAAGGTTTTTCTAAATAAAAGTTGTATTAATTTATTTAATTATAGGATGTTATAGGATTTAATCTAAGTAATCTTTTGTTAAGAGAGAATTAAAAACTGTCGATTCCTTTGTTTTGAATAACCGCACGTAACTTTTTTCGATCAATTTTAAATGATGCATTCCGGGGGATATTACGTATTGTTATTATTTGTTTGGGAATCTGAAATTTGGATAGGTTTTCTGAAAGTTTACACTGCAGTTTTTTCTTGTCCACTGGTTGATCGGTTTCAATTACAAGGCTAACTACCTCTCCGAAGGTGCTATCAGGTAGCCCGATTAAGGCAAAGTTATAGTCGATCAATGCTGAGATTTTATTTTCTAATACTTTTGGATTGATCTTTATTCCACCCGTGTTAATGAGATCATCATAGCGTCCCAATAATTTAAACTTTGTAGTCCCGGTAAGCTCCACAAGATCATTCGTGATGAGTTGTTTTTTTAGTCGCCTGGTATGAATTACGAGACAGCCCCGTTCGTCCGTTTCAAAAGAAATGCCCGGAAGTGCTTCAAAGTGAGATTCGTGACTGGTTCCGTTGATTTTTCGTACCGCTACATGGGAGTAGGTTTCTGCCATACCATAGGTCTCGAAACATTGTGTGTTTGATTGATTTAGCCGGCTTGCCAGGGCATTTGATACTTTACTGCCTCCGATGATTAGTTTATCAATATTTTCGAAGGCTGGTTGCTTAAGCGCATCTTCAACCTGAATAGGAACCATAGCACTAAAATGAATTTTCTGGTATCGGGATAAATCAGGATTGGAGGAAGGAACCTCATATAACAGGTTTAAACCAGCAATTAGCGCCCGTACAATCATCATCTTTCCTGCAATATAGTCCACAGGCAGGCAAAGAAGTGCCTTATCTCCGGTTTTGAGGTTGAAATAATTGATTGTATCTTCTGCCGATTGAATCATCCCTGCTTTTGATAGTTTAAATGTCTTAGGTTCGCCAGTGGTTCCCGAGCTTTGCTGAATGATATGGTCTGAATCATCGAGAAAAGTAAATATGAAGTCATAAATTGCCTGTTCCCATTCCGGGAAGTTTTGGATTTGCTTCCATACAAATTCCCGGAATTTCCCTATAGTATAGGTTTGATTGTTTAGTGTAATGTGCCTTATTTGGGAATGAATGCTGTTCAATGTAATCGTTTTTTATCTAAGGTGTGAATAGATAGTCTGATTTAGTTCTCTTTGCCGGAATTTGAGATAAAATCTTCTTTCCGGGGTTTATCGGGATTGTAAAAAAGTCGTGCGTCTCGTATCTCTAGAGGCGAATCGATATTTTTTTTGAATAAACTCCCTGTTCCCAATCCTTGTGGAATATCCACGCTCAACGTGTATGTCCATTGTGCCAGGGCATTTAATCCAATGTTGGATTCCAAAGCGGATGTTACCCACCAGCCGGACTCAAAATCTCCTGCAATTTTAATCCATTCTTTTGAAGCATTAAATCCGCCCAGTAAGGAAGGTTTCAGAATAAGATACTGAGGTTTGATCGCTTCGATCAATTGGTATTTGTCATTATATTTAATGTGACCAATAAGTTCCTCATCTAGTGCAACAGCAAGCGGGAGATCTGCAGATAACTTGGCCATATCCTCTGTATTCCACTTGGAAATGGGTTGCTCAATGGAATGTACCTCGAGTTTGGCCAATTCCTTCATCACCTCACACGCCTCGTCATATTGAAAGGCCCCGTTGGCATCGACGCGCAGCTCCAATTTGCTGGCCGGATAAGTTTTTCTCAATTCATGAATGATCGATAATTCTTCGTCAATATCGATGGCTCCGATTTTCAGTTTGATGCAGGCAAACCCCTGTTCTAACTTTTCATTCACTTGATTGCGTATATGCTCTGCATTTCCCATCCAGATTAATCCATTGATGGGGATGCTTTCTTCCCCGGAAGTGAACGCAGATGGGAATAGAATGCGCCTGCCCCCGTTTTGATAATCGATTAAAGCTGTTTCGAGGGCAAATTGGATAGCCGGAAAACCGTGTCCCATTTCTTGTGGGTTTATTGTAGTTCCCTGATTGATTGAATGACAGATTTTTTGAAGTGTAGGTTCTATTGCACTTTCCTTGTCTATGCTTAATCCCGGGATAATAGAGCACTCACCAATACCTTGCTTGTTGTTGTGTTTGTCCTTCAAAAATAGAAACCAGGAAGGTTTTTCATTCAAAGTGCCACGAGATGTCCCCGCTGGCTTTTTAAACTGTAATGATCGTTTCCGAAAGAAGGCTTCCATTGTATTATATTTTGATTCGTGTGTTGGGTTCTGGTGTTAGTAGGCTTAGTATTAAAGTTTTAAATCCATAACATCCTCCTGCCTTATTTATGGTTTCTTTTTACATGCTATGGATGCGGCAGGTATCATTTTAATATACTTGTATTTTAGCTGAATATTAATCCAATACAAAAAGTAATTGAAAATGCCAGTGTCGTTAAGGATAGTTTTTTTAGCTGGTTATTCAGCTCCAGGGGAACCTTATTACGCATGACGGTCTGAACATCCCGTAGTAAAAAAGGGATAGTCCCCATGAAGATCAATTGCACCGGAGATTCGAAAAAATAAAGGGTGTAAATTAAACTTGAAACGACTGCAAGCGAAACGATTAAAAAATGATAATGTTTCGCTGTTTTTACTCCATAGCGAACAACCACTGTTTTTTTTCCGTTTTCTTTATCGCTGATTCCGTCACGTAGATTATTCAGGTTTAATACACCGGTACTAAATAACCCAATTGAGGTTGCAGGCAAGATGATCCAAGGATCGATGAAGCCTGTATGTAGATAGAATGTACCGAAAACGCCTACCAGTCCGAAATAAATAAACACAAACAAATCTCCTAAACCTACATATCCATAGGGGTTTCTGCCTGCCGTGTATTTAATGGCTGCAAAAATGGCAGATAGCCCGAGGATGAAGAAGATGATAATATTATGAATGGGGAACTGGCTTAATCCGGTAAATATGAGTGTTGTGCCTGATGTGAAAGATAAAACGATAAAAATAGCGATCATCCTTCGGATTGATTTGTGTGAAACTTCTCCGGTTTGAGTAACACGGGAAGGGCCAATTCGGTTTTCGCTATCGCCTCCATTCATCGTGTCACCGTAGTCGTTTGCCAGATTAGACAGAATTTGTAAGAAAACGATCGTGGTTAACGACAGAAAAAAGACAGGCCAACTAAAGCCCTCATAAGAATAAGCCAGGAAACTACCGACCAAACTACTGGACAGAGCCAATGGCAACGTTCGTAGCCGAAAAGCTCTGATCCAGGTTTGTATTTTCTTTGAGGTTTTCTTCATTATGGCATTTTGGGATATTTATGAAAATCTGGTTTCCGTTTTTCCAGGAATGCTTTTTTGCCCTCCTGGGCTTCTTCTGTCATGTAATACAACATAGTGGCATTGCCTGCAAATTCCTGCAGACCTGCTTGTCCATCGAGTTCAGCGTTTAATCCTGCCTTGATCATACGTAAAGCTAATGGGCTATGTTGCATCATTTTTTTACTCCATTCAACAGTAATGTCTTCCAATTGTTCATGAGGAACGACTTTGTTTACAAGTCCCATATCATAAGCCTCCTGAGCTGAATATTGTTCACAAAGGAACCAGATTTCCCGGGCTTTCTTTTGTCCTACATGTCTTGCCAGGTATGAGGAGCCAAAACCAGCGTCAAAACTTCCAACTTTCGGGCCGGTTTGTCCAAAGATGGCATTTTCTGAAGCAATACTCAGGTCGCAAACTACGTGCAGAACATGTCCGCCACCAATAGCATATCCATTAACCATTGCAATGACCGGCTTGGGTAAAGACCGGATTTGTTTTTGAACGTCCAGAATGTTTAATCGGGGGACACCGTCTTTACCTACGTAGCCCGCATGACTTTTTACATTTTGGTCGCCCCCACTGCAAAACGCTTTGTCACCTTCTCCGGTGAGCACAACCACGTTGATGTCCTGGTCCTCACGGCATATAACCAGGGCTTCTGAAATTTCCTTGGTTGTATCCGGAGTAAACGCATTGCGATACCGTGGTCGGTTGATTGTAATTTTGGCAATACCTTCGAAGAATTCAAATCGAATTTCTTCATATTCTTTAATTGTTTTCCATTCTCTTGTGCTAATCATGGGTTTAAATATGTTTTATAAAATTATTAAATACTCTGGCATTATTCTCCTTCGGTGTTTCTACTTCAAGTATGGAGCAACCGGAGGTTTGATAGAAGGCTTTGTATGTTGCATCTAACTGATTGATATTTTCCACCAGGTAATGCTCTATTCCAAAAGCGGAAGCAAGTTTTGAAATATCCACAGGGTGATGCGCCTCGATTAGGTCATCGAAAGCCTCCTGTTCGGAGGGGCCTGGAATTAAACTGAATATGCCGCCTCCTTTATTGTTGATGACTATAATTTTTAAGTTGGATGGAAGGTTTCGGTTCCATAGCCCATTGGAATCATAGACAAAACTTAAATCTCCGATAACAGTAATAACTTTTCTATTTGTGCTGTGAGCAATTCCTGCTGCTGTGGAAAGGCAACCATCGATGCCCGATGTTCCCCGATTAGCATAAATTGCATGGCAGGCTGTCTGAAAAAGTTGAATATAACGTACAACACTACTATTCCCCGCGAAAAGGATGTCTTCTTCCTTAAAGTTGAGGGCAAGGTTTTTGAATACGCTAAAATCGCTGTAAGGCAGATTGGTTGTCAGGGCTGTCATGTCAGTAATCAATGCCTGATACATATCCTTCAACCGGACTGCATATTCAGTAGTATTTGTTTTTTGTGCATATTTCCCGATGGCTTCAAAAAAATCTGCGGGCAATGCCTTAATAACTGTATTTAGTTGTTGAAATGTATCGATATGCTTCCCGTCAGCTGAAATATGCCAATGTTTAGTACGATCAAGATTTCGGATAAATGTTTTCAGGCGTTTGGAAACGATTTGTCCGCCAAAGGATATGATAAGGTCTGGTCGAATTCTATCCGGTTTTTTGCTGTATTCAGCAACAAGAAGGTCCGGTCTGGATATAATGGAGTCTCCCTGTAGGTTGGAAATGGGTTCGGCAAAAACAACGACTCTTTGATCCTGCTCAGCGATCGTATTCAGGGCATCGTTGAGTCGTTTATCAGGTACATGCTGCCCGCCAATAATCATAATTCGTTGTGCTGAATTCCAGGTTTTTATGTGATTCTCCTGTGGGGTGAATCCACTGGTTTCGGAATAAGAGATTTCCTGGAAAGTCTCTGTATCAGGAATGGGAGCGTACAACGGTTCTCTGAGTGGTATGTTAATGTGAACAGGGCCGGGTTTGCCGGAAATTGCGTGGTTATATGCTTCATTCAGGATTCTGTTCGCATACCATATATCATCTGTTGTGTTTGATTCAATGGGGAAATTATAACTTGCTTTACAGTTTTCTGTATAAATGCTTTTTTGCCTGATGGCTTGGTTGTCCTGCATGTCAATCCATTCTTGTGGTCTGTCGGCAGTAAGTGCAATCAGTGGGATACCCTGATGAAACGCTTCGGCTATTGCAGGGGCATAATTCAAGGCTGCTGTGCCTGAAGTAGAGACGATTATTGCAGGTTTTTTTGTCCGTAGTGCTGTACCAAGTGCAAAATAGGCTGCACTCCTTTCATCCACCAGGCTGATGCACTCATGTTTAAAATGGTTGTAAAGAACCCTTATTAGCGGGGCATTTCGCGATCCGGGTGATATTACAATATTGCTGATGCCTTTTTGAGCAAGCATTTGCGGAATGAGTGAAATATGTTGTTTGCTTTTTGTCATGGGATTTTACTGGGTTAATACAGATAATAACGTTTCTGATTTAATTTCTGTTTCGTTCCATTCAGCTTCCGGAACAGAATCTGCCGTGATACCGCCGCCTACGTAAAGTGCCAGTTTATTTTGTAATACTTTCATGCATCTCAAATTTACAAATAATGATAAACTTTCACCCAATCCCATTGGCCCCAGGTAACCGGCATAATATTCACGATTATGAGGTTCGAGACGTTCCAGTAACTGAAAACTTTCTTTTCTGGGGATTCCGCATACGGCAGGAGTAGGGTGCAATTCCTCTAGGAAGTTTCCCAATTGTCCGGCTACTTTTTTTGAATGGAAGGAAAAATGGGTTTTCAGGTGGATTAAATTGCCTGCTTGCTCTGTATAAGGACCTTCCAGTTTGATGTTATCTATATTAAATTTTGACAAAACGCAGGAGATAAAGCGGGTCACATATTCCTGCTCCAGGCGTTCTTTGCTATTCCATTCGCCAATATTTTTATTTTCCTGGTTATAGAGTTTGGTTCCGGCAATGGAAGCGGTGTGCATTGTTCCGTTATCTGCAATCAGTAATGGTTCAGGAGTGGCCCCTGCCCATAATTGTTTTCCCGTGTTAAACATATAGACAAAAGCATTCGGATATACGGAGCATAAACGGTTAAAGATTGCTGATAACTTGCCCGAAAAATTTCCGTTTACGGTTTTTATCCGGCTTGGAACGACTTTTTCAAGCTTGCCTTGCTGGATTTTATCGATGATTTGTTGAATCCGCTCCATATAAATCGCCTTTGAAATTTCTTCAAATTCCTCTGAATCATCTTTTCCGGGCGGCAAATTATCAAGCGATTCCAATTCCTCTATATCTTTGGATGAAATGCTTGTATTGAAAAAGAAATCTGGTTGAATGAGAAAAGGCGGGCAGGATGTTTTTACAGTAAACGGAGCAACCAGGAATCCTTTTTGGTCGAAATAGTTGGTGTTTTCTGAAAGGGTATGCAGATTTTGGCTTCGTTGTATTGTGAGGTTAAATTCTGAATGTTTGGGCAAACGATAAGCGGCAAATATAAGATTCTTTTTCAGGCAGATATCCAGAGCCCGGTTGAGTGAATTACGTTTATTTTGATGCTTTGACACAGTGACCTCCAGTTTATTTCTCTTTGATCATATTTGAAACACGTACAATTGAGATTAGGGTTCCGTTCTTGTCGGTTATTTGTACATCCCAAATGTGAACTGAATTTCCTTTATGTGTGAGTTGTGCATTGGCCCAGACTTCACCAGAATGAACAGGGGTTAAATGGTTCCCGGAGACTTGAAACCCATAGGCAATGTATTTTTTAGTGTCAATTATAGCCATAGATCCGGCGCCGGCGACGGATTCAGCCAAAGCCAGTGAAGCCCCTCCGTGTAAAGAGCCCATTGGCTGTTTGGTTTTATTATTTACAGGCATCCTGGCTTTCATATAAGTATCTCCAAAATCTGTAAATTTAATTTCTATCTGGCTTATAAACGTGCCCTGGCACATTTTGTTTAATTCCTCGAGGGTCATAGGCCTTATTATTATCTGATATCAGCTTGTCAAAATTAAAAAAAATAATTATCATCGCTTATAACAAGTACCATCCAAACGATATAAATCAGTTTGAATCTATGCAATTATTTTGTTACAAAATCCATCTGGTGTAGGTACACTGATTGGGTTCATTTTGTTTTCCTGCTTTTATCCTTTTCTTGAGCGTATGATATGTATTAGTCATTGATTAATGATTGATCCGAAATTGATTATGAAACCTTCATTTACAATTCGAAAGGGATTTCATTAGAGATTTTTATCTCTTCAGGCGTAACGCTAGCCTGTACCGGGATAATTTCAACACCCTTTCTGAATGCCTGAACTAAGATTTCAGCGTATTCCGGGTCAATATCCCCGGCAGGCGCAAAAATGTCAATGTCTTTACGCTGAATAACATATAACATTACAGCACGCATTCCTTGTTCTTTAACACGCATTAAGCTTTCAAGATGTTTCTTGCCTCTTTTGGTTACTGCATCAGGAAACCTGGCAAACTTTCCATCTTTGAGCGTGACATTTTTTACTTCAATGAAAGCCTTTTCCTGGCTGTTTTCTGCATAAATGTCAAAGCGACTATTTTCAAAAGTAACTTCACGTTTAACTGTATCGTAACCGGAGAGCTGCTCTATTTTATTATTTTGCACAGCTTCAAATGCAATACGATTCGGGACATTTGTATTAATTCCCACCCAGCTTCCATTGATTTTAATCATCTCCCATGTGAATTTTGTCTTTCTTTTCGGGTCATCCACGGGAGTCATGTAAACTTCTGCTCCTTCTTCCAGGCAACTTTTCATAGAACCCGAATTTGTGCAATGAGCTGTTGTTTTTTCACCATCATCGAGCTTTACATCAGCAAGAAAACGCTTGTACCTCTGAATTAGTGTTCCGTGAGTGAGCGGTTTATCAAACTTCATAATAGTCATTTATTTATTATGTGTAAAATTAAGTAAACAAAGAAAAACCAAAGATGTTGAGCGAAGAATTTTGAAGAAACCGCTGATGTCCAGAATTTCTTTGGTGTGAATGGAAAAAGCGGACTGGAATTTTATATTTTTGACTCAACAAATATTTGTTATATGAGAATACTAGGAAATATTATATGGCTTATTTTCGGAGGGCTGGCAACTGCCATTGAATATTTTATTGCCAGTTTGGGTTTGATAGTTACAATCATAGGCATTCCTTTTGGGCTACAAACAATTAAAATGGGAGTGTTTGCTCTATGGCCATTTAATCAGAAGGTAGAATACAGGGAAACGTCAAATGGTTGCCTGAATACCATTATGAATATCATCTGGATTCTTATCGGAGGTATTTGGATCGCTCTTACTCATGTGCTGTTTGGACTAATTCTTGCCATAACAATTGTAGGTTTGCCTTTTGCCCGTCAACATTTTAAGATGGCGGGTCTGGCATTTACTCCGTTTGGTTATGATGTTATATTAAAGGGTTGATTATGAATTATCAAGCAATTTTAGAAGACATTTATCAGGAGATCAGGCCACTTATTGGCAAGGGCGAAGTGGCAGATTACATTCCGGCCCTGGCACGGGTCAAACCTGATCAGTTTGCCATGGCAGTTGTGACTCTTGATGGGAAGGAGTATGTTGTCGGTGACGCAGAACCGCGTTTTTCTATTCAAAGCATTTCAAAAGTTTATACATTGGCGCAGGTATTTGCAAAACAGGGCGATGCTATCTGGAAACGGGTAGGACGCGAACCATCCGGGAATCCTTTTAATTCACTCATCCAGCTTGAGCATGAATATGGATTCCCCCGAAATCCTTTCATAAACGCTGGTGCCCTGGTCATAACCGATATGCTTTTAGAAGAGTTTAATGACCCACATAACGAAGTGCTCAATTTTATACGCAGATTAACCGGAAATTCAACTATAAATTTTGATAATGAAGTGGCTGCTTCTGAAAGAAAAAACGGCCATTTGAATGCTTCAGTTGTTAATTTTCTGAAGAGTCATCATAATATTAAAGGGGAGGTTGAAGAAGTGCTTGATCTCTATTTTCAGCACTGTTCTGTTAATATGAATGTTCGGGAACTCGCTCATTCATTTCTTTTTCTTGTCAATCATGGAATAATTCCTGATAAAAATAAAGAAATACTATCGAAAAGTCAGGCAAAGCGATTGAATGCACTTATGTTGACTTGTGGAATGTATGATGAAGCAGGGGATTTTGCTTTTCGTGTAGGTTTGCCGGGTAAAAGCGGAGTCGGCGGAGGAATAGCAGCCATTATTCCTGGTGAGTTGAGTGTTGCTGTCTGGAGTCCTGCTTTGAATGAAAAAGGCAATTCCCTTGCGGGAATGCAGGCGCTTGAATTGTTTACTACTAAAACCGGGATTTCGGTATTTTAGCATTTCATCCCTTCTGATTTGCCAGGACAAGAAAATCAAGATTATACAACTGCTTATGTTTTGCATTGGAAACTAGCCTGGAGATTATATAAATCCATTTAGCTATTTTTTTGTATCTTGCTAAAAAAAATAGAACGGGATTATGAACTACCAGGAATACATGCTTCCAGTAATTCTTTCAAATTTATTGGCTATCATTATTATGTTAGCTTGTTTTCAGTTTCCCAGAATAATGCGGGTCATTATGGGGCTGATTTTTATTGTAGCAGGAGTGATTAATTTGATAAATATTTACAATAACCCCACTGTTTATGTAGAAGGATTTGGACCGGCAGCGATAGATTTATATAAAGAAATTATTTATGGACCGTTTAGTAAGCAACCGGGACTTTATGTGGCCCTGATATCTATTGGTCAGGTTCTTGTCGGGGCACTTTTGTGGTTGAAGAAATTTTGGTATTACTTGGGTGCTTTCGGTGGATTTGTATTTTTTGTAGCAATTACACCATTAGGCGCCGGTTCGGCATTTCCTGCTCCTGTCTTTCTTGCCTTCGCTTTGTTGGCATTATTGTTCAGAAAAAGAAGGAA
>Ga0207714_1000501_pt1 | contig 26992 bp, 15 predicted proteins | sample PonA232FremontCA_2_FD_187270 | JGI IMG/M metagenome (GOLD analysis project Ga0207714, IMG submission 187270) | Marine sediment microbial community from Fremont, CA, USA - Pond A23 Sediment 2 (SPAdes) | ecosystem: Environmental > Aquatic > Marine > Unclassified | place: USA: Fremont, California...
GGTCCCAAGTGGAAAACATAAATACTTCACTCGCTTTATATATACTATTATCTTTTTGAATATCTGTTAATTAAAGCGCTTGCTTGACGGCTATGCCCTAGAGGGGAAGTCCTCCCACTGATGCTAAAAGCGGGTGGGGTACTCCCCGGCAGCTGCCGGAGAGCCAGAGAGGTGTGGGCGGGGTGACAAGCTCACTACTCTTCCTCCGCTAGCTACTAAAGAAGCATAAAATAAACTTCTACAACACTATCGAAAACTAATTGTAATAACAAGAAAATCAAAGAACCAGTTTTTAATGGCTTTATATACAAAATTAACCGGAAAAAGATAGAATATAAAATCTTTTATCTATGATAAATAGTTTCTAACCAAATTAATTATAAATGCTATCTTCATTTGAATATCTTTTTTTTTGAACCATAGAAGGCATATAAGTTCATATAAGTTGTTTATTTTAGAATATCATTTTTTAAGCTATTTTCTTTATTTGAATAAACTGTAGTTATTGCACTTATCCTGAATGACTTACAAAATTAATATTAAGGCAATTAATATTTTTAAAAAATAAATCCACGATTATCCGCATAATCCGTTTCATCAGCGTTCCATACATGTTCTATTGTCTACAATTTACGGATGAAGGTCTCAATAATTCAAATAAATCGCTTAGTGCATCTACAACAACCGCATCAACTAAACAATTCTAATATCTGTTGTTTAGATAGATTCTTTATAGTTTCATTAGATGCAACAAAAGTTTCTGCCAACCGGGCTTTTTTGCCCTGTAATTTCTGTATCTTTTCTTCAACTGTACCGACGCTGATGAAACGATAGACCATCACATTCTTATCCTGTCCAATCCGGTGAGCCCGATTAACAGCCTGTTCCTCAACCGCAGGGTTCCACCAGGGATCCAATATCAGCACATAATCTGCTGCTGTTAGATTTAACCCAACTCCTCCCGCTTTAATCTGGATAAGAAATATTTTATTAGCCGGATCATTTTGAAATTCCCCTACAACCTTTTCACGATTTTGCGTTTCGCCGGTCAGTAATGAATAATTCCAGCTTTCTTTATCAAAATATTCAGCCAGGAGCCTTAAATGTTTTTTATATGACGAAAACACCAACACTTTATGATCTTCCGAGATGATACTCTGCACATATTCCAAAAGTTCTTCAAACTTACCCGAATCGCCTTTATATTCATTATCCACAAGCACAGGATGGTTTGCTGTCTGGCGCAAAACACTGAGACCTTCAAGAATTCGCATAGTTGGTTTCTCTCCGGCTTCCTCTTCAAGATTCTCAATCAGGCTATTGCGTACTTTAGACTTTTCTTCTTCATAAAAAGCCTTTTGCTCCTCTGTCATTTCACAGTAGATAGTTTGTTCTGTTTTTTCCGGCAATTCTTTTGCTACCTGGTATTTTGTCCGACGTAAAAGAAACGGAGCAATAATAGACTGAAGCTTTATCTTTTTTCTCTCATCACCCTGTTTTTCAATGGGTTGTATAAACTCATTCCTGAAAAAATTATAATTACCAAGCAACCCATTATTTAAAAAGTTTAACTGTGCCCAAAGGTCAGATAGGGAGTTTTCAATAGGGGTTCCTGTCAGTACAAACCGGCAGCTACTGTTAAGCAGATTAACTGCCTTATATGTTTTTGATGAAGGATTCTTTATATGCTGGCTCTCATCCAGTATAATATAATAAAACTGAAGTTGATTCAGTCGTTCAAAATCGTTCCGCACAATGCCATAGCTTGTAAGCACGATATCATAATCGTACAAGTCTGTTATGTTTTTCGTCCGATTCATCCCGGTATACTTATATACCGAAAACTGAGGTGTAAATTCATTGATTTCATTTTGCCAGTTATGCACAAGAGAAGTCGGCATGATGATAAGATTAGTAGGCTTTACTTGTCTGCTTTTAGACTCTTCAGAAGTTTGAATATCCATTTTCTCAAATAGATTCAATTGTTTTGCTTTAGTTGCTCCTTTTTCATGAATTTTCTGTTTAGGTAGTGTGTTTTTCACTTCTAAAAGCAGGGTCAGCATTTGTAATGTTTTCCCCAGCCCCATGTCATCAGCCAGGCATCCGCCAAAACGGTACTGATGCAGCATGCTCATCCATTTATATCCTTCTTTCTGATATGAACGTAAAATAGAAGCTGTCTTTGGTGGGACTTCAATATCTTCGGTGTCTTTTAGCTGAAAATCTTCGAAAAATTGTTTTAAACGCTCCAGGTAGTTGTTGTTTATTTTTTCTAAGCTATTTTCGAGAATTTTAAAATGATGCTTCTTAAGACTAATTTTTTCCTCATCAGCAATACCAAATTTAAAAAGATCCGAATATTTTGTGAACCATTCTTTCGGTAACAAAGCATAAGTACCATCAGGAAGTCTTATTTCTCTGTTTCCATCAAGAATATACCGTTTAAGCTTAATAAAAGGGAAAGAGAAACCTCCAATATTTACGTTTGCCCGTATATCAAACCAGTCATTATCTTCCTGAACAGCAGCATCAATTTCAGGCGCCGCAAAAGTATAGGTTTTATTAAAACCGCTCTGGCTTACCTTTATCCCGCAGTCTTCAATCTGAGAAAGCATATTTTGTGCATACCTTAAAAAATTATAGAAATACTCGTCTTTATTATCTTCGTAATTCTCTATGCCTTTAAATGTGAAATAACTGTTGTCATAATTCTTAAGGCCCATTTTTTTAAGTCGCTGAATAATATCACCTTCCCAATTTCTGTCTCTTTCAACTCTGGAAAACTTGTACTGTTCATTTTCAGTGTGCAAACGAACGATATTTGACTGTCCTGTATTTGCAAAAAATTTTTCTTCTCCATAATAAAAATACAAACAAAAAACAGGATAGTATTTCAGGTCATACTCGAGTGACAAAACCGGAATTTTCTCAAGGTCGGGAGTTTCAATTTCAAATCCTTCAGCATTTACCTGATATTTTTTTATATTTTGCAGCGCAAAATCTCTATACCACTTTTTTTCCATCTTTTTGGGAACATCAATATATTCCCTCACAAAAAACGGTTTCAGTTTACTGGCATCAATGTCATCAAAAGAATACAGCTGATCCTCCACAATAATTCGGCAAGGATCATTTGAGAGGATATAATATGGTTTGTCTTTTAAGTGAATGGCCGAACCGTTCTGATCGATAGATAAAAAATAACGTGTCGAACTTTCTTCTTTAATTATATTGAACACAGTTTGGGCAGAATCACTGTGCACATGAACAAAATTGCTTTTATTTATAAATTTGTAGTTGTCTTTAAAATATACTTCAACATCAGCATTTCTCAAACCTTCAATAATTTTCACATGGCGCCTTTCAATAAAAGGCCTTATCTGTTTTTCTGCGTATTCCCGGGTGAGCTTTTTAAAAAATTCTTTCGCTGTCTGTTTCTTGTTCTTTCCAAATATCTTAGAAATATTCTTTTCGCTGTATTCTTGTGAAATATGAAAAATACGCTTTTGAACTGTATTTAAATCGGCTTCATACCTGGAAAAATTCAATTCACTCAACTGAGCCTCTATCGGATAAAACCCTTTATTCTCCAATTTTGTTATCAAAAAAGGTTTTAACACATACCCCAGTAAATTATCTTCTACTATCCCAATAACAAACTCTGTATCCATAATCTGATCTTCTCTGAAAAAAACAATAAAGATACAACAAGCCAGAAAATTTTAAAGAATAAAATAAAACGAAACAAATCTAATTTTTATCATAGACAATTTTATAACCTTAAATAAAAATACACCGTAAGTTCAATTACAGATTAAAGGCTTTTTGGACAGCCCCAGTTTTAAATTCAGCAAACTAACAATTGAACAATGTAACAATAAAGCAATATTCTTAAAAAAATCAAACTTATGTGAAACTTCTCACAGCATCCTATATGGTTCAAAGAATAAAGTTAGCCGGAACAACCTTATATATATAACCACATAAGTCACATAAGCACACATAAGTAGTGTTTTATTCTTCTTATATGCCCTTATATGCCTTATATGGCTGAAAAAATGGATATTCGAATGAAAACGATAACCATCAAAATCAACCGCTAAAAAACATCGTTTGACAATCGTTGTAATAAATAGTAACTTTAATCTTTATCTCCTTTTACAAATTTTTTATTATGGCTTCAGAACCTACACTCCAGCAGCTCCAAAAACGCATAAGCCAACTAGAAGAACAATTAGCTTATGCCAACAATGTGCACAAAACCCTAATGCATAATTCTGAGGAATTTGGTTTCTTTCTCATAAATGCTAAAGGTGAAAATTCAAAGATTCTCGACTGTAATGCCGGGGCTGAAAAATTATTTGGGTACAAAAAAGAACAAATAGTAAACCAACTGGTTTCAACTATTTTCCCTGAAGAACTAATTCAAAACATTCCAGATTCTGCACAGTATAATCCTGAAAAGGACATGGAGACAGAAGAGATAATGAACCTGCAAATGCATGATGGGAGCAACATTTCTGCCAATGTCAAGATAAAACCGGTTATTGAAGATTCCCAGAAGAAAATACAGGGAATTGAAATCATTGTCAATCCCTGCAAATACAAAAACACAGGAGAATGCCTGAAAGAGAGCAATAAACTATTCACTGCTTTTATGAATCAAATGCCCAATGCAATATTTATTAAAGATGAAAAACTACGTACTATTTATGTTAACAAATATATAAACAATGAATTCAATGGAGATAAATGGCTGCATAAAACAAATCAGGAAAATTTTAATCCCGAAACGGCAAAAAAATTAGATCAAAATGATGATGAGGTTTTACAGGGAAAAGAAACCGAATTCTTTGAAACATTAGTAGATAAAAATGGAAAAAAACGGTATTTCAAAAGTTATAAATTTCCCATAAAACGAAAAAGAACGCCTACTCTCCTCGGTGGTATAGGTATAGATATTACAAAACAAGTTGAAACAGAAAGAATACTAAATGAAAGCGAAAACCGGTTTGCTAAATTATTTAACAGTACAAATGTTGGTATAGCAATTGTAGGACTTGATTTTACTATTCTGGAGGTGAATTTGGGGTACTGTCAATTAGTCGGTTATAAAGAAAATGAACTTAAAGGCCATAAACTATGGGAATTCACTCACCCTGAATCAATAGAGTTAAACAAACAGAAACAAAACCAACTTGCAGCGGGTAAGATAGAGTCGTTTCAGATGGAAAAAAAGTTTATCCATAAAAATGGTTCCATTGTATTCGCTTTATTAGATGCGAATCTTATAAGAGACGCAGAAGGAAATCCTTCTTATTTTATTGGTCAGGTACTTGATATAACAAGGCAAAAAAATGTCGAGCTAGCGGAAAAAGAAAACAGAAGAATGCTTGAAACGCTTATCGCTAATTTACCGGGGATGGTATACCGATGTAAAAATACAAGAGACTGGCGGATGGTTTTCTTAAGCAAAGGTTGCGAACGTTTAATCGGATACAAACAAGAAGATTTAATAGATAATCATGAATTATCCTACGCTGACTTAATTTACAAGGAAGATCGGAAATATGTATGGGAAAGTGTTCAAGAGGCTGTTCAAAAACAACAACCCTTTGAAACAGAATACAGGATATTAACATCATCAGGTTCTCTTCGCTGGATGTGGGAAAGAGGACAATTTGTAGAAAAGAACGGTGAAGGTCACATGTACCTTGAAGGCTTTATAATGGATATCACCGAAACCAAAGAAGCGAATGAAGCGCTCCGTAAGAGCGAAGAAAATTATCGTGTATTAGCAGAAACCGCAAGGGATATTATATGTATTCACGATATCAACGGAGATATAAAGTATATGAACACTGCCGGAGCTGAATATCTCGGATTAAAACCTGAAGAAATTAAGGGCAAGAATGTAAATGAATTTATGTCATCTCCGGAAATTCAGGAAGAGACTGATTACAGAAAAGAAAAAAGAAAACTTGGAAATAGTTCAACCTTTCTATATGAAAGTACAATCATAAATGCCAAAGGACAAGAACTATCTCTGGAAATTAGCTCATCACCAATAACACATAAAGACAACTCAAATTCTGTTCTGCTAGTAGGAAGGAATATCACTGAACGAAAGGAAGCAGAACGGAAACTAAAACAGAGTGAAGCATGGTACCGTATCTTATTTGAAACTACCGGCACAGCAACTTTCATCTTTGGAGACGATAAAGTTGTTATTCGATGTAATAAAGAATTTGAAAAGTTAGCAGGATATAGCAGAGAAAAAATCGAAGGAATTATGATGTGGTCGGATTTTATCCATAAAGATGACCTGGACAGGATGCTCCATTATCATCAACAACGAAGTAAAAATTCAACTGAGCCTCCAAATAAATATGAATTCAAGTTTCTTGACAAGAATAGAAATCTAAAACATATACGAATAACCATAAACAAAATTAAAAACACAGAATACAGAGTTGCTTCGTTTGCTGATTTTACAAATCTAAAAACAGTACAGGAAAATTTGCGGATTAGTGAAGAACGACTAAAGTTAGCTATCGATGGTGTTGGACTGGGACTCTGGGATTGGAATGTAAAAACAGGAGATGTCTTCTTTAATGACAATTGGAGTAAGATGTTGGGATATGATCCCGGTGAAATCACTCAGGATTTCAATACATGGAAAAACTTTGTTCATCCGGATGACTGGCCTGAAGTAAAAAAAACATTTGATGAACATTTACAAGGAAAAACCAAAATCTATGCCACCGAACACCGCTTAAAAACGAAATCCGGGAGCTATCTTTGGATATCTGACAGGGGCACTGTGGTAGAAAGAGATAAAAAAGGAGAACCCGTGCGGGTGGTAGGTATTCATATTGACATCAGCAAACGAAAAGAAGCAGAACTAAAATTAAAAAACTGGAACAAAGAACTTGAAGAAACAGTGAAAAAAAGAACCGCACAGCTAGAAGAAACAAACAAAGAACTTGAATCCTTCTCCTACTCAGTTTCTCATGACCTTAAAGCTCCATTAAGGGCTTTGTCAGGATTTACAAAAATATTAAAAGAAGAATGTAAAAGCCATTTAAATGAGGAGCAAATGAAATACATGGACCTAATCCAGAGCAATGTTCAAAAAATGAATACGCTTATAACAGACTTGCTTGCTTTTTCGAAATTGGGACGAAAATCAATGAACTTTAAAAATATTAATACAGAAAAGTTAATTAAAGAAGTTTTTAATGACCAATCAAAAAATTATGAAACAACTAAACATAATTTTATTTTGAATCCTGTTTCAAATTTATATGCTGATTTTCCAACTATGAGAATTGTTTTCAATAACTTAATATCCAACGCCCTGAAATTTTCTGCAAAAAAAGATAATCCCAAAATCGAAATCGGAGAAATAAATGACCAGGATAAAACCATCATCTATGTTAAAGACAATGGCGAAGGATTTGATATGAAATATGTGGATAAAGTATTCGGGGCATTTCAGAGATTACATAAAGAAGATGAATTTAAAGGCTCCGGAATAGGACTCAGCCTTGTACAGCGAATTATAAACAAACATGGAGGAAAAATCTGGGTTGAGAGCGAACCTTCAAAAGGAACCACATTTTACTTTTACCTGAGTTGAGCGGTTTGAACGAAGTGAAAAAGCGCTTTACTTATCCGGCAGCTGCCGGACCGACTTAGAAATTGACGGTTTTTAAAAAATAGGTGAGGTAAAAACCATACAATTTCTTTGTCGTGAGTGAGAATCGCTCAATTTGGGTTTTACTTATCTCCTATTTGATAAAGACCAAAACTTTAAGTAAATTTATTCTTTATTGGTTTACTAAAAGACAAATAAAAGAACTAACAATTATATAAAACCCTCATCCGAAACTTACAGACAAAATAAAATGAACAGAATGCTCTTTTAACAAATTTAACAGCAATCCAACAATAGAACAACAATACAAGTTGCTGGAAAACAAAAATTTATACAGAACTTACCTTAATATGGTTCAAACATTAAAAAAAATATCGAAATGAAGCAATATTTAGACATACTCATACTTGAAGATAACCCCTCAGATGCTGAATTAATTAAGGTTGAACTTAAAAAAAACAACATCAATATTAACAATCTTTATGTAGTAGATAATGAAACGGATTTTATCAAGACAATTGATGAATATGAATTAGATATGATTCTGTCGGATTACACTCTGCCGCAATTTGATGCGATTAAAGCACTTGAAATTACTAAAGAAAAATTACCAGACATACCTTTCATCGTTGTTACAGGGACTCTTGACGAAGAAACAGCCGTCGATACAATTAAATCAGGCGCATGGGATTATATTCTGAAAGAAAGTCTTATAAGACTGGGGCCAGCCGTAAGAAATGCCCTAAAACTAAAAAAAGAGCAAGAGAAAGCAAAAGCAGCAGAAAAAGAAATTAGGAAACTATCCACGGGTATTGAACAAAGTTCTTCTTCTATAATTATCACCGACACAAATGGCATAATTGAATATGTCAATCCTTATTTTGAAGAAACTACCGGTTATTCCAGGGAAAATATAATAGGAAAAGAAGCAGAATTTATAGCAAATAATCAAGAAGATAATATACTAGAAAAACTAAAAACCGGCAATCAATGGCGTGGAGTTATAAAAAATCAAAAAAAGAATGGAGCGTATTTCTGGGAAAAAACAAGCATCTCACCAATTAAGGATAATTCCGGGCGCATTACGAATTTTCTTGCAATAAAAGAAGACATCACTCAACAAAAAAAGGCTGAGGAGAGAATTAAATACCTGAAAGAATTCAATGAGTTAATTATCAACTCTATGAGCAAAGGACTGCTCGTAGAGGACAAAGAAGGCAGGATTATTTTTACAAATCCTGCCTTGCAGGAATTAACCGGCTATAATAATGAGGAACTTCTCAACATGCATTGGCGTGATTTGATAAGCAATGAAATTGAACCCGAAATACCGGAAAAGATACAAAATAAAAAAGTTAAAGAAACGGAATCTGTTGAAATCAAAATAAAAAGCAAATCAGGAACATCTATTCCCGTCTATCTTACTCTAAACAGCGTAGAAAGAAATCAGAAATTTGATGGGTCAATTGTATCATTCACAGATATTCGCCAGCTAAAGCAAAAAGAGGAAGAACTTAAAAGAGCTAAAGAAAAAGCAGAAGAAAGCGACAGGCTAAAATCCGAATTCCTTGCCAACATGTCGCATGAAATCAGAACACCTATGAATGGGATAATGGGATTTTCAAGGCTATTAAAACAAGAAGGCCCCGTTGACGATGCATGGGAACATTATATTGACATTATATACCAAAGCTCAAATCAACTATTAAGAGTAATCAATGATATTGTTGACTTCTCAAAAATTCAGGCTGGCCAATACGAAATAGAACAAAACACAATTCACCTGAATGCCCTGATGGAAGAATTGAAAGAATTGTTTGATGAAGAAAAGAAAACAATGAATAAAGAAAAAATCGAAATAATTCTTTCTATTCCCGAAAAACAAGAAGATAAAGTAATCATTGCCGATCATGGTAAAATAAAGCAAATATTTTCTAATCTAATAATTAATTCATTGAAATTCACACTTAAAGGAAAAATTGAAATTGGTTTTTTTATTGAAAATGATTTTGTTAACTTTTTTGTCAGTGATACAGGTATTGGTATAGCAGAAGAAGACCAATCAATAATATTTGAAAGATTCAGGCAAGTAGACTCATCTTCGTCAAGAAACTACGGAGGAACAGGTTTAGGACTAACAATATGCAAAACGCTCGTAGAGCTGATGGATGGTGATATTACGTTATATTCTGAAGAAAACAAAGGAACTACATTTTACTTTAAAATTCCATTTGTTGAAAAAACGATGGATACCAGAAGAGAAGAACAAGAGTCAAAAGAAAAATTACATTGGAAAAATAAAACGGTCTTGATTGTTGAAGACGATCATACAAGTTTTTTATATTTCAAAAATCTATTTGAACCCACATCAATAAATATTCTACATGCTGAGAATGCTGGAAAAGCATGGAAATTATTCTATAATGAAAAAATCGACCTGATCCTTATGGATATCAGACTCGAAGGAGAAAATGGATTGGATTTAACTCAACGAATACGTGAAATAAACAAATCAATTCCCATAATTGCACAAACAGCTTATGCCTTATCCGACGACAGGAAAAAATGCCTGGAAGCCGGTTGCGATGATTACATCACAAAACCAATAGAGACAGAAGACCTGTTTGAGAAAATGAACCGTTTTATTTAGTAGATGGTTGATAGTTAGCTTTATCGTATTCTGCCTGCCAGGTAGGAATTCCTCATTCTACATTCTTATAGATAGTTAGCCGGTACTTCTGAAATTGCCTGTATAATAATTTCCATTGCCTAATCACTGTCAGAGACAGAAATAATTTAACAAAAAAGTCTTTTATAATTAAGAATGATTCTAAATAAACAGAGAACACTTTCTATTTGAGCAATAGCAAAAACCAAAGTCTCTGTTCAAAAATGTATATTTTGTTTTTATTATTACATATTATAAATTAACCGCGCATTTTAGTGCTATTTTACAAAACTAAATACAAAGATAAAATCTATGCGTGTCCAACGAATCTCAAAAAAAGATGACTCAATAAATCAGGAAAAAGTAGATTTAAGTCTGCTTGATCCGCTTATTGAGAAATTTAAAAATAAAAAAGGAAACATGATACCTTTATTACAAGGTACTCAAGACATATATGGTTACATTCCACATGACGCTTTCCTAAAACTTGCAAAAGAAACAGGGCTGAAACTCAATGAAATGTATGGAGTAGCAACATTTTATACCCAATTTAGGCTGAATCCTGTAGGAAAACATATCATCAAAGTTTGTCACGGCACAGCATGCCATGTGCAAGATGCAGGAGTTATTACAGATGCTCTGCAGGATGCCCTTAAAGTTGAAGACGGCGAAACTACGGAGGATAACCTGTTCACATTAGAATCTGTAGCATGTCTCGGTTGCTGTTCGCTTGCCCCCGTCATGATGATCGGGGACGAAACATATGGGAAACTAACAGGAAAAAAAGCTGTAAAAATAGTTAAGGATCTAAAAATCAAAGAGAATAACTAATTAAAACATAAAAAACCCGTGTAGCCTATCTAAAATTAAACGGTTTTAGTTTAGTATCAAATAAGATGACGAATAAAAAGTCCCTTATTAACGAAAAACAAATACGAGTTCTAAAAATTAATTCTAATGGAAAAACCAAAAATATTAGTCGGTTTAGCTAGTTGCGGAATAGCAGCCGGGGCACAAAAAACTTATGACAAGATACTGGAGCTCAAAAAGGCCGACAAGCTTGACATCGAATTAAAGAAAACCGGATGTATCGGGATGTGTTACCGGGAACCACTTGTAGAAATTATTGATAATACTGGCTCCTTTTTATATGGAGATGTAGATGAACAAAAGGTTGTTGAAATTCTGGATAAACACATAGAAAATGATGAACCCATAAAAGATTATGTAGTAAAATCAGATCTTTTTGAAACTGAAGATGATCCTTTTTGGAAAGGGCAGGTAAAAATTGCATTACGCAATTGTGGAGTAATTAACCCGGAAAGAATCGAAGAATATGAAGAAAAAGATGGTTATAAAGCCATTGCAAAAATTCTGAATGAAGATATTCCGCCCAAAGATATAATCCAAACTGTTACAGATTCGGGACTTCGCGGCCGAGGCGGAGGAGGATTTCCTACCGGTAAAAAATGGAAATTCACTTACAATACTAAAGCAGAAAAGAAATATATTATCTGCAATGCAGACGAAGGCGACCCAGGAGCCTTTATGGATCGTTCACTTTTAGAAGGAGACCCGCATTCAGTCATAGAAGGCCTAATCATCGGAGCATATGCGACAGGTGCTTCCGAAGGAGTAATTTATTGCAGAGCTGAATACCCATTAGCCATAAAACGGCTGAATATTGCCCTCGAGCAAGCAAAAGCCAATGGATATATCGGGAAAAATATAATGGGTAAAGAAGGCTTTAACTTTGACCTTTATGTAAAAGAAGGAGCTGGTGCTTTTGTTTGTGGAGAAGAAACTGCATTAATGGCTTCGGTAGAAGGCCGCAGAGGCATGCCCAAAAAGCGCCCTCCATATCCGGCAGAAAAAGGGCTTTGGGATATGCCCACCAATATAAATAATGTTGAAACGTACGCCAATGTTCCGCAGATTATCCTGAAAGGAGCAGATTTTTTCAATCAATATGGTACAGAAAAAAGTAAAGGCACCAAGGTCTTTGCGCTCACCGGCAAAATAAACCATGGCGGCTCGGTTGAAGTACCCATGGGAATCACTATTAATGACATAATTTATAATCTGGGCGGTGGAATAAAAGACAATACAGAATTCAAAGCAGTTCAGCTAGGCGGGCCATCCGGCGGTTGTATACCAGCTTATTTGAGTGATACGATTATTGATTATGACTCAGTGAATGCCACAGGAGCTATAATGGGCTCGGGCGGAATGGTTGTGATGGACGAGACGACCTGCATGGTGGATATGGCAAAATTCTTTTTAGACTTTACACGGAAAGAATCATGCGGAAAATGTACCTTCTGTAGAGTCGGAACCAAAAGAATGCTTGAAATACTGGAGCGTATAACAGAAGGATACGGAGAAGAAGGAGATATTGAAAAATTAGAAGAACTCGCACATGAAATAAGTGCCAACACGCTCTGTGGGCTCGGACAAACTGCACCAAATCCGGTACTAACAACCATAAAATATTTCAGGGACGAATATGAGGCACATATTAAAGAGAAAAAATGTCCGGCAAAAAGTTGCAAAGGATTACTTACGTATACGGTAGACCCTGATAAATGTACAGGATGCACGGTATGTGCGAAAAACTGCCCAGTAGATGCCATATCAGGCGAACGTAAAGAAGTACATGAAATAGATCAGGAAATATGCATAAAATGTGGCATCTGCTACACAAAATGTAATTTTGACGCTATAATACTTTCCTAACATATATTTTATCAAGTCCAAAAGAAAAGAAAAAGAAGCAATGAAAGAAAAACTCAATATAATTATAAATGACAAGAACGTAAAGGGATTGAAAGGAGAAACAATACTCGATTTAGCCCGGCAAAACGGAATAGAAATCCCCACCCTTTGTCATGATCCACGATTAAAACCTTTTTCATCCTGTTTCGTTTGTGTGGTAGAAATTGAAGGAAAAGGAACTCAACCTTCTTGTTCTACAGAAATACAGGAAGGGATGAAAATCTACACAAACAATCAGAATGTCCAGAAATCCCGCAAAACTGCACTGGATCTATTAGTAAGCGATCATTTCGCCGATTGTGAACCTCCATGCACCGAAACCTGTCCGGCAGGAGTTGATGTACAGGGGTATATCTCGTTAATTGAAAAAGGACTATATCACGAAGCTGTTGGATTGATTAAACAAACAAATCCACTCCCGTCAATATGCGGACGTGTCTGCGTGAGGCCATGTGAATTAGCATGCCGCAGAAATTTCCTCGATGAAGGGACAGGCGTTGGAATTGATTACCTAAAAAGATTTGCAGCAGACAAAGATTTATTACACGGGAATGAGCACTACAAGCCTAACGTTGAACCTTCTACCGGAAAAAGGATAGCCATAATCGGCGGAGGTCCCGGCGGATTATCATCAGCCTACTTTCTACAACAAAAGGGGCATCAGTGCGATGTTTTTGAAGCTGCACCTCATGCAGGTGGCTGGCTTAGATATGGGATTCCTGAATACCGCCTGCCAAATGACATTCTGGATAAAGAAATTGAAACGATTACGGAGCTCGGAACTAATATCTACTGCAATCAGAAACTAGGGGATAATTTAAGCTACAAAGACCTGAAAGTAAAATACGACGCTGTAATCCTTACTATTGGCTCCCAACGCGGAACTCTTATACGCGCAGAAGGCGAAGATGCTGAAAATGTTTTCTCCGGGATTGACTTTCTCAGAAACATGGAGATGACAGGTCAAAAATATGACTTCACAGGCAAAACCGTTGCTGTTGTCGGTGGCGGCAATACGGCAATGGACTGTTGCCGGACTTCTGTACGCTGCGGAGCAGATAAAGTATACGTAATTTATCGGCGTGCAGAAGAACAAATGCCGGCAAACCCAATCGAAGTTCATGAATCTAAACTGGAAGGCGTGGAATATATGTTGCTCACAAATCCGGTTAAAGTGAACAAAGACAAAAACGGAAAATTAAAATCCCTTACTCTCGTCAAAATGGAGTTAGGTGAACCTGACGCTTCCGGACGCCGCCGACCAATTCCTGTCGAAGGCTCGGAATTTGATATGGAAGTTGATTATGTACTTGCAGCTATTGGCCAAAAAACAGATATAAATTTCCTCGATGATATAAATAAACATGCTGAAAATGAATTAACACTCAACAGATGGGGAGACATTGATGCGAATGAAGAAACGCTCCAAACAAGTATACCAGGCGTATATGCTGCAGGCGATGGCGTAACTGGCCCTGCAACAATCATAGAAGCAATACAGCAAGCTCAGATTGCATCACGAAGCTGTCACCAATTTCTTACAGATCAACCCATTCAGCCTGAAAAGAAAGAGTTTATCAGCAAGAAGGAAAATTTCAGAGAATTAACAAAAGAAGACTTTGAAGGCCGTTATAAACAACAAATGCGGGAAGAAATGCCCACATTGCCCACAGATAAACGCAAAAACTTTAAAGAAGTAGAATTAGGGTATCCCAATCAAAAGGTTGCCAACAACGAAACGGGACGCTGCATGGAGTGTGGCTGCAGTGAGTTTTACACATGTGACCTCAAACAGCTTTCCACCGAATATCAGGCAGAACAAAAACGCTTTGACGGAGAATTCAAAGAATATGAAATTGATTTCTCTCATCCCTATATAGAAATTGATAACAACAAATGTATATTGTGCGGGCGTTGTGTCAGGATTTGCAATGAAGTTGCAGGAGCAAATGCATTAGGCTTCGTCAATCGTGGATTTGATACGTATGTCGCGCCAAGCTTAGGAGAATCACTTACAAATACAAATTGCGAAACCTGTGGACTTTGTATTTCTACGTGCCCTACAGGTGCCATAACCGAGCAAACTAAACATAAACCCACCCCAGTACTCTGGGACACCATACATTCAATTTGCAACTACTGTTCTGTAGGCTGTGAGGTAAATTATCATCATAAGAGTGGATACATACTCAGGGCTACAGGCAAAAAGGGCCTTATAAATAAAGAAGGCAACATTTGCAGATATGCAAAATTTGGTTACAATTATATGAATGAACCGGAAAGAATAACAAAACCTTTATTAAAAGTGGACGGTTCATTTGAAGAGATTAGTTTCGAAAAAGCTTTTGAAGTAATATATGATGAAATAAAACACGCAGAACCTGAAGAAAATGCCTTCTATGCAGGGGCAAGATTATCTAACGAAGAAATATATCTGATCCAAAAATTGGCAAGAGCCGGAGCAAAAACAAATAACATATACAGCTTTCAATACTTAAATGCTCTTGAGGGAAGTGATAAAAATTACAAAGCAAATGTACCTTTTGAAGATATTCACAAGGCTGGTAAGATTTACTTAATTGGTTCAGAAATTAATGAAGAAAATGGAGTTGCCAGTTTCATGATAAACAAAGCTCAAACCCATTATGGCGTTCCGGTTGAATCAATCACAAACAAAGAACATTCATCAATGAGTCATAAAGTCGATCATGAAATCAAAATCGACTCTTATTACCATTTTGTTAAAGCGGTCAACCATTATATTTTATCGCAGAATCTTCATAACAATCTGTTTATCAAAGACAAATGCGAAAACTTTGATACGTATAAAGAACATCTTCTGCAAGAAAATTTTAATGAGCTGGTTGAAGCATCAGGCATCTGCTGTAAAGAACATTTAATTGATTTTGCTGAAAACTATAACAAAGAACAAAATACCGTAATAATTTTTTCAGAACGAAACGTTTCCCCAAAAACAGGAACAGAGATATTCAATCTGGCTATGGCAACCGGCAAAATTGGAAAAACAGCCAGCGGCATTCTCGCTTTAAAAGAGAAAAATAACTCTCAAGGTATTTTCGATATGGGTGTTGGACCCAAGACCGGAGTTGGTGGACAATCCCTCGAGGAAAAAGAATTTGCAAACAAACTGAAAAAGGTATGGGGAATTGATGCATTACCGGAAATCCCAAAAAAATCAAACATTGAGCTCTTAGAAAACAGTATCATTAAGAAAATGTATATCTTTGGCGAGGACCCGGTAGGTTGCGCCACCGACAACAAACGTATAGATAAATGGTTTGGTGATGCAGAATTCATAATGGTACAGGACTATTTTCTCACAGAAACAGCCATGCAAGCCGATCTTATTCTCCCGGGCACCATGCCGGCAGAAACTTCAGGTACTTTTACGAACACATTGCGTTATATTCAGCAATTTGATAAACAATTAGACTCAAAAATAGAGAAAGAAAACTATAAGCAGTTACTTGATATACTTAATAGATTTAATATCAATGATTTATCAAATCCAGAAGAAATAAGGAAAGAAGCCATTTCTCTTCTTCCAGGGAATCAGCAATTTGAATACACTTTTGAGTATACACCTGAAAACAACAGTGATTTTAGGCTGTTTAACCACGGATGCGATGCAGTTGTCAAGTATTTTGATGATGAATTTGGACAAGCGCTTCCAAAGAAAAAGGAACCCGAATTTGCTCAGGCCAATAAATAATTTTAACTTGAACAGAAAAATGTACAAAAATGAAAGAATTTAAAAATGTTGACGATATTTTAGACTTTGCAATGAACTCTGAGCAAGAAGCTGTTGACTTCTATAACGAATTGGCAAACTCAGCAAGTTCAGAGGATATGCGTACAGTGTTCAATCAATTTGCGCAGGAAGAAATCGGACATAAAGCCAAAATTCGGGAAATTAAAGAAGAAGGAACATACACCCTGCCAAAGGAAAAAGTAAAAGATCTCAAACTGGGTGATTATCTGGTTACTGTAGAACCAACTCATAACATGAGCTATCAGGATGCTCTTGTACTTGCCATGAAAAAGGAGAAAGCAGCCTTCAGACTGTATATGGACTTATCCGAAAAAGCGGACAATGAGTCAATGAAGAACCTCTTTCTTGGATTAGCTCAGGAAGAATCAAAACATAAACTCAGGTTTGAACTGGAATACGACGAAAATGTTTTAAGAGAAAATTAAAGAATTTCATGCCGCATAAGCCCGTAAACTTTTATTTCGTTTACGGGCTTTTTTAATATTTGGATTTTATGATTATTTTTGTCGATGATTTATCTTAAACCCAAAGGGATTTCAAGTGAAAAAAATAATTAACATTCATCTGCTTACAATTAGCCTGATTCTTACTGCATTAATAAGCTTCGGACAGAATGATACTATTCCGGAGATTACAAAATCCGGGAATAAAGTTAAAATAGGCGGTGAAAAGTATTATGTGCACGAAGTAAAGAAAGGCCATACGCTTTATTCAATCAGTAAAGCTTATGAGGTGCCACAAAAAGTAATAGCACGTGAAAACCCAAATGTGTTTTTAGGATTACATCCGGGACAAGTACTAAAAATACCATTTAAATCACCGCAGAAAACTAAATATACTGAAGCTGAAAACGACACCACAGAATTTTTTTATCATAAAGTTAAAAAAGGACAAACGCTCTATTCACTATCAAAACGCTACAATACGACTCCTGATAGCATAAAAAAATACAACCCGATATTATCAAAGGAAGAATTAAAAACTCGTCAAACAATAAAAATCCCTAAAAACACTGCAGTGTATAACACACAGAAACCCAAAACAGATACTTCAAGAGAACTCGCAACTGACCAAAGGAAAGGTGAATACATCCATCACCGATTAGAACCAAACGAAACACTGTATTCACTTTCAAAAAAATACAATGTCGAAGTAGAAGACATTCTCAATGCAAACAAAGGTATAGAGCAAAATAATCTGCAAAAAAACCAGCTTATACGCATCCCAAGATTACAAGACACAATCGAAAAAAGGTATATAACAGAAAAAGATATAAAGGAGCCTTCCTCAAAAGATACAACATTTGCAAAGTATACGGATATAAATAAAACTATTTTTGAGTGCGATACTTCAAATTTATATACCAAAGAGGAAATGAATGTAACCATATTCCTTCCTTTATATCTTAAAAAGAATTTTGAAAAATATTACATCGACAGCTCTGAAGTTAAAGAAGACGGAGACAAGAAATATAAAAAAGTCAGGCGAAACCCGGACTATATATACTCATCATCCGAAAATTTCATTGAATTTTATGAAGGTATTCTCATAGCCCTTGACACATTAAAGAATTCCGGCATCTCAGTAAATCTAAAGGTATTTGATACTAAAAAAGACACCAACGAAGTAAAAAATAAACTTGCCAGGCATGACCTGTCAAATGAAGACCTAATCATAGGGCCTGTTTATGATGACAATTTTCAAATTGTATCAGCGTATGCCGCTAAGCATAACATAAATATTGTCTCCCCATTTCCAAAGGAAAAAAACGCGCTTAAATATAATCCAAACCTCATCCAGATCTACCCAACATGGAATACCCAGTTAGAAAGATTTGCCTCATACATTTCCCGGTTTAATGACAAAAACATGATGCTCGTACATTCCGGAGACAGTTTATATTATCCCGAAATCGGCAGGTTCAAAGAAAAAATATTTAATTACATTTCACAAGATACATCTCTTAGTGACATACGATTTAAAGAAGTGGCTTATAAAGACAGCCTGTTTTATCTAAAGCAGGCACTAAATAAGGGTGAAGAAAACATCGTTATTGTTCCCTCAGAAAAAGAAGCCTTTGTAACTGATGTGATTACAAACCTGAATACCCTGTCGAAACAGGATTATGATATTCGCGTTTTTGGAAGTTCAGAATGGCAGGAATTCGTGAATGTGAACCCGGAATATTTTTATAACCTTAAAGTAAATCTGTTTACGCCCTTCCATGTAAACTATAATAAACCAATTGTAAAGCAGACAATAAAAAGGTATCGCAAGCTGTTCAAAACTGAACCTACAAAATATGTTTTCCACGGTTTTGATATTGGCTACTATTTCTTCAATGCCCTTCACAAATACGGAGATAACCTTCAAAATTGCTTGCACAATTATACCCCGGAACTGTCTCACTCAAACTTTCTTTTTTACAAGGGAAAGCAATCTCTGGGTATAGAAAATATCTCCATTTATGTTTTAAAATATCATACCGATTATACAATAGAAGAGTTTAAACTATCTCTTAGCAGGCCAAAAATCTCGCCCAAAGAAGAAAAAAATACAGATATCAGCGAACTGAATTATTAAACATTTTATTCATTCTTTTGTATTCATCCACATAGCCTGAATTATTCAACAATAAAGGTAAATATTAAAACACTCAGCAATTAATTGAGAAATAAATAGTAGAAAGTAGATGGTAGTGAAGAACTGGCTACTGAGACTACTTTTCTTTCAGGTAAAAAATGTGTTTTTAAGATTATCTTTTACTTTGAATCTGCCTACATAATTTTAACCTGAGTTGAGCGGTTTGAACGAAGTGAAAAAGCGCTTTACTTATCCGGCAGCTGCCGGACCGACTTAGAAATTGTCGGTTTTTACTGAATAGGTGAGGTGAAAACCATACAATCCCTTTGTCGTGAGTGAGAATCGCTCAATTTGGGTTTAAATTTTGTTAGAATAAGGGAAAATTGCTAAATTTGTTTGGAAATTAAAAAAAGGAGGAAAATATATGTCACAATATCACGAACCCGCTGAGGAACTTAGTAAAGAAGCCAGAAATTTCACAAGGGCTCTGAATAGTCTTAAAGAAGAAATTGAAGCTGTGGATTGGTACCATCAAAGAGTTGACACTAGTGATAACCAGGAACTTAAAGATATTATGGGCCATAACAGAGACGAAGAAATTGAACATGCTTGCATGACGCTCGAATGGCTGAGAAGAAATATGCCCGGATGGGATGAGGAATTACGAAACTGGCTTTTTAAAGAAGGCCCTATTGTTGAAGGGCATGGAGAAGAAGAGGAAGAAGAATCACAAAATGAAAACGCTGATCTCGGAATCGGTAAAATAAAATAAAGGAGGACAAAATGGATATATTAAGAAAATCACTAGCTCCAATATCACAAAAAGGTTGGAACGAAATAGAAGAGCAAGCTAAAGATGTTTTCGAAAATGTACTTACCGCAAGAAAATTTGTAGAAGTAGATGGCCCGCATGGCATCGACCATGCCGCTGTTAACACCGGACGTCTTGAAATCCCCGAAGGTCAAAAGGAAAAAGATGTTCGTTTTGGTATAAAGCGTGTGTTACCATTAATGGAACTACGTAAATCTTTCAGGGTTAACATCTGGGAACTGGATAACGCTGTTCGCGGCGCTGAAGATATTAATCTGGAAGAAATGGAAAATGCAGCCAAAGAAATAGCTGAATTTGAAGAAAATGCTATTTACAATGGCTTTGAAAAAGCCTGCATCAAGGGGCTAAAAAATTCCACAGATTATGATGTATTGGAATTCCCGGATAATTCTGAAGAAATCATAAAGACTATAGCTTCTGCCATAAACCAAATGAAAAAATCATTTATAGACTCACCGGACACTTTAATTCTAAGTACGGATAAATGGGAAAAATTAATGGCTTCCGGTGGCGGTTATCCATTATATAAAAGAGTGCAGGATTTAATGGATGGTGGAGACATTATTCTGAATCCATATATTAAAGAAGGATATCTGGTTAAATCAAAGGGCGGAGATCTTAAACTTACTCTTGGACAAGATTTTTCCATTGGTTACGAATCTCACAATGAAAAAGAAGTAAATCTATATTTCACAGAATCCTTCGCTTTTCAGGTATTGGACCCGGCAGCAGTAATAGCTTTTAAATAATCTTTTCAAATATTTGAAAACGGGTGCACAATAATATGTACCCGTTTTTTATTTTTAATAAACGATAAAACAAACAAATGGATTGTCGATTAGATTGCGGTGCATGTTGTATTGCTCCGTCAATAAGCTCACCAATTCCCGGTATGCCTGACGGAAAACCTGCAGGAGTACCTTGCATTCATCTTACAGAGGATCTTTTGTGTGACCTGTTTAACGACCCCAGGCGGCCTGTGGTTTGCAAAGGATTTCAGGCAGAACCGGAAATTTGCGGAAATAACAGAAAAGAGGCTTTATCTATTCTTTCCACATTAGAAAATGAAACCCGCATCGATAATATGTAGATTGGTACCTTTAAAAAGGCCAGATATATCTTAGAATCCATATCTTCTTTCTGATAAAAGATTTAGTAAAAAGTAAATAACAGTAGCCTTTGAGCATCTGTCATAGCAGCTAGTAGTCCTCCCCTATTTTCAATATACTTAATTTGACTGAGTTAATTGAATCGGAGTTACCACATATCCGGCACTCCGGCCTATGCTTTCAGCAAAAGCAGCAGAATCAAGATTGAGCAAACATAACGGGTTAAAAATAATTCCTGAATAATAAAAAAATACCAACTTATGGGGATTAGTTTTTTGACAAATAATAATTATTTTTGCTCCATTCATGAAAGGTGTTAAAAAAATAACAGTAAAAATAACAATTTATCTAATAATAGGCCTTGTGGGCATATTAATTAGTAATGAATTACTATATACGCATTCACACAAAGACAAGGGCCAAACTGTTGTTCATGCTCATCCTTACGACAAATCAGAAGATAAGCAACAAAATGAAAGACACTCTCATACTGAAGCTGAATTATTTTTCTTTGCTCATCTCAACCTTTTGTTTCCCCTGTTTTTCCTTACAATCAACATTATACGAAATCTTAAAGAGCATAAACAGGCAACTGTTTATAACATAAATTATAATCCACACACCATTCTGCCGCATAATGGCAGAGACCCTCCCCTCTTCCAACTTATCCCATAAGTATTTTTACATTCTATATTTAATTCGAACTCCTTAGACATAAAAAAACAATATTCGTATGTCTAATCATAAACGTATCAAATTATGAATAAGCTATATATATATCTTTCATTAATTTTATTTTCAATTCCTCAGATAAATTTTGCACAAAAACAAAGAACAGATGCCAACATCGTTGGTCATATAGTAAATACAAAGAACGAACACGTTTCTTTTGCCTCAATCATGGTTAAAGGAACTACAATAGGGACTACCACAGATGAAACAGGACATTACCAAATGATTAATCTGCCGGCAGATACACTTACCCTGCAAGCACAATGTCTCGGATATAAACCAAAAGAAAAAGTGGTAATTACTCAAAAAGGAAAAACAAAAGAAGTCAAGTTTAAACTGGAAGAAGATCAATTAGACATTGAGGAAATAGTTGTAACAGGTGACAGAAGCGGAAAACCAAGAAAAGAATCTTCTGTAATTGTTAACACCATTAAGCCAAAACTCTTCAGCTCAACTCAATCTGAAACTATAGGCGAAGGTTTGAACTTTACACCGGGACTCAGAATGGAAAACAATTGTCAGAATTGCGGCTTTTCACAAGTAAGGATGAATGGCATGGAAGGACCCTATTCACAAATATTAATAAACAGCCGTCCGATTTTTAGTGGACTGGCAGGTGTCTATGGACTGGAATTAATTCCTTCTAACATGATCGAGCGCGTAGAAGTAATACGTGGTGGAGGTTCGGCGCTTTACGGCAGCAACGCAATCGCAGGAACTATAAATTTAATATTAAAGGAACCCCATAACAATTCTTATGAATTTAGCGTAAATGGTGCCAGAGAAGGCGTAGGAACAGAGTCAGACGGGGAACCTGCCGGGGATTTTACAGCCAATTTCAATACATCACTGGTATCTTCAGACAATAAAACAGGCATGGCACTATATGGCTTTAACCGAAAAAAGAGCCCTTATGATGCTAATGACGATAATTTTTCAGAACTGCCTTCTATAGAGAATGTTACAGTAGGCACTCGTCTGTTTCACCGTTTTAATTCAAGAAATAAATTAACTGTAGACTTTTTCCACATTAATGAAGACAGAAGAGGGGGAAATAAACATGAACATCCACCCCACATGGCAGACATTGCCGAACAACTTTCTCATAAAATAACTACAGGAGCAATCTCTTATGACCAATTTTTCAGAGAGCAGGATGTATTATCAATATATCTCTCAGGGCAAAAGGTAAGCAGAGACTCATACTACGGTGCAAAACAATCGTTCAGCGATTACGGAAACACTGAAGATTTTTCATATACCACAGGAGCTCAATACAATGCATCCCTCGGCAGGTCTCAGTTAATTGCAGGAATTGAAAATAAAGGAGCATGGCTGAAAGACAAAAAACTTGCATATCCAGATATGGACGAGGCAACCATTAATCCTGATGATTCAACGCTAAATGTTCCAACAGTAGGGAATCGTACCATCGCTGATCAAACAACCAATACAGTTGGTGCCTTTACTCAATATGAAATAGAATGGAACAAATGGAATATTTCAGCTGGTGCAAGACTTGATCGCTATACAATAAATGACAAATCAAAAGAAGATTCAGACATTTCGGGGAATGTCATAAGTCCCCGACTTACGTTAAAGTATGATGTCAAAGAATCCTTACAGGCCCGGCTAAGCTACTCCCAGGGTTACAGGGCACCACAAATTTATGATGAAGACCTTCATGTTGAAACTTCAGGAGCCAGGAAAGTAATTCACAGAAATGACCCGGATTTAGAAGAAGAAAAGAGTCACAGCTACATGGCATCACTTGATTATAATGGAAAAGTAGGAGAAAATTTTGTGGGATTACTTTTGGAAGGATTCTACACAAAACTGGAGAATGCCTTTGTAAATGAGTTTGGAGAACCTGATGAGACTGGGACTGTAATTTATACAAGAATGAACGATGAAAAAGGAGCTGTGGTGCAGGGAGTTAATATGGAATTGAACTTTGTACCAGGCAAGGATATGTCTTTTAAAGGAGGGTTCACGATGCAAACCAGTAAATATAAATCAACACATGAATTCAACAAGAAAAAATTCTTTCGAACACCAGACGACTACGGGTACATTACAGTAGACTGGAAACCAACTGAAAAATTTGGCATTTCAACATCAGGAAATTACACAGGCAAAATGTTAGTTCCGTATTTCGGCAACGAAATTCCTAATCCTGAAGAAGGTGAATTGCGCGAATCAAACAGATTTTACGACTGGGATATAAAATTAAGATACAGCCAAAGAATAAATGGAGCTAAAGTACAAGTATTTGGTGGTGTCAAAAATATTTTCAACTCATATCAAAGTGATTTTGACAGTGGCATCGACAGAGATCCCGGTTATATATATGGGCCAAAATCGCCAAGGACCATTTACTTCGGAATTAAAGTGGGAAATATGCTGGACTTTGATTAAAATTGGCTGTATTTAGGCGTTTTCAGAAGTAGAGGAAAATATAAAAATGGCCATCATTTAATTAATGAGAAGCGGTCGCAGAGGCAGTAGCAGCATAGAGAAAAACCTGACAGTGACTTTAAGGCCTGTCAGAATTTGAAAAGAGAAAGAGAAAAATTAAGCAGCAGGCAAAAGAGAGGATATGAACTCGTTAATTTTGATTGTTTTCGAGGTTGTAAAAGTTAAATAGATTTTTCATTAAGATTATCTTCTACTTCTGAAGGTGCCTATATAACTTTAAAAGGCAGAATTCAGTTTTTGATACTGCATTCTGCCTTTTTATTATACTTTTAAAAATATTTTTATAACAACTGTTTAATTCAAATGCTTAATGGGTCATAGATTTTTTTTCTCTCTTACGCTCATGCTCTTTAAGTAAAGCTTTCCTCAGGCGAATAGACTTCGGTGTCACTTCTATGTATTCATCTTCTTTGATATATTCCATTGCTTCTTCCAAAGAAAACTTTGTAGCGGGTGTAATAATAACCTTGTCATCTGAGCCTGCGGCACGAACATTTGACAATTTCTTTGTTTTAGTAACATTCACCGTCAGGTCATCTTCCCTTGAATTCTCTCCAACTATCTGCCCTTCATAAACTTCATCGTTTGGGTCAACAAAAAGCCTGCCACGGCTTTGTAACTTATCAAGAGAATAAGGAATAGCGGTACCGGTTTCCATTGCAATAAGTGACCCGTTACGTTTATTCAGTATGTCTCCTTTCCATGGTTCATACTTATCAAAACGATGTGTTATGATCGCTTCACCTTCTGTAGCAGTAAGTATCTGATTTGTTAATCCAATCATGCCTCTGGCCGGAATACTAAATTCTAGTAAAACACCATCATTTTTCGGCTCCATCTTCAAAATTTCACCTTTTCGTTTAGTCACCGGTTCGATAACTTTCCCCTGAAATTCTTCAGGCACATGAATGGTGAGATTTTCAACAGGTTCACTTTTCTGCCCGTCAATTTCTTTGATAATTACCTGGGGCTGCCCAAGCTGAAATTCATATCCCTCTCTCCGCATGGTTTCAACCAAAATCGAAAGGTGTAACACTCCCCGGCCGTAAACATTAAGTTTCTCAGGAGAATCAGTCTCTTCAATTTTCAAAGCCAAATCTTTTTCAGTCTCCCGGAACAAGCGATCTCTAACATGTCTGGAGGTCACATAAATTCCTTCTTTACCATAAAAAGGAGAATCATTAATGGTAAAAAGCATGCTCATCGTGGGTTCATCTATACGAATGGGCTTTAAACCTTCCGGAACTTCTATATCTGTAATTGTATTTCCAAGTTCAAAATCTTCTATTCCAAGTACCGCACATATCTCGCCACTGGGCACTTCGTGTTTTACTCTTTCTTTTCCCAGCCCTTCGAAACGGTACACTTCTTTTATTTGCGATTTTTCTACTGACCCGTCGTTTTTTACAAGGGAAACATGCATCCCTTCTTTTATCTTCCCTCTGGTAACTCTGCCTACTGCAATTCTGCCTAAATAGGATGAATAATCCAGGGAACTAATTTGCAGCTGAAGTGGCCCCGGATTGTCATTTGGAGGGACGATGTATTCTAAAATTGTGTCCAGAAGATAACTAACATCGCTTGTAGGTTCTTTCCAGTCGGGTCCCATCCAGCCTTCCTTTGATGAGCCATAAACGGTAGGGAAATTTAGCTGTTCTTCGCTTGCATCAAGGCTATACATCAAATCGAAAACAGATTCCTGCACAGCTTCAGGGACACAATTGGGCTTATCAACCTTATTCACAACAACAATAGGTTTAAGTCCTAATTCTATTGCCTTCTGTAAAACAAAACGAGTCTGGGGCATCGGGCCTTCAAAAGCGTCTACAAGTAATAATACGCCATCTGCCATATTCAGTACACGCTCAACTTCTCCTCCAAAGTCAGAGTGACCGGGTGTGTCTATAATATTAATTTTGGTGTCTTTATATCTGACCGAAACGTTTTTTGACAGAATGGTTATACCGCGTTCTCTTTCCAGATCATTGGAATCCAGGATTAAATCCTGTACATCCTGATTCGCCCTAAATAACTTTACCTGATGTAAAATCCGGTCAACCATCGTTGTTTTTCCGTGGTCAACATGTGCAATCAATGCTACATTCCTGATATTCTGCATTTATATTCTTTTTATACTGTTTCTTAAAAGCGTGCAAAAGTACATTTTATTTTTGGATCACAATGTTTTATTTGCTTATTTATTTTTCAGATCAAAGAACTAACAATAAAGTTTTAGCCTGAATGAAAATTCAGATCAGATATTAGAAACTGTTTTGATTTTATTTCGAGCATTAATAGTAATATCTTTTTGTTTTTGTTATCTGCATGTATTCTTGCGTGTATTTCCTGTCTTCTCCGGCTG
>Ga0207714_1000502_pt1 | contig 26966 bp, 32 predicted proteins | sample PonA232FremontCA_2_FD_187270 | JGI IMG/M metagenome (GOLD analysis project Ga0207714, IMG submission 187270) | Marine sediment microbial community from Fremont, CA, USA - Pond A23 Sediment 2 (SPAdes) | ecosystem: Environmental > Aquatic > Marine > Unclassified | place: USA: Fremont, California...
CATAAGCCCCAAGAGACACGTCGAAGACTGGCTCGCCGCAGTCGAACACGTTGATTCGCTCGAATACGACGGTATCGCACTCTGGGGTTCCTCTTTCAGCGGCGGTCACGTCGTCGCAACAGCGGCGCGTACCGATGCAGAAATATCGGCTCTCGTCGCGCAGGTGCCTTTCACGGATGGACGCGCAAACACCATCCATCTCGTCCGTAAAAAAGGACTGGGGTACGGTGTCCGTTCGGTTGTCTCAGGTCTGCGCGACCAGACGAGAAGCCTGACAGGACGCCCGCCGTACTACGTCCCCATTACGAACGACCCCGACAGGTTCGGCGTCCTCAACACGCCCGGCGCGAAGGAAGGTTTCGAGTCAATCATTCCCGAAGGTCAGGAGATGGACAACCGTTGTGCGGCGCGTATACTCGTAACCGTCGGCTTGTACCGTCCCATCGCGGAGGCGTCCAAGGCAGACTGCCCTGCCTTCGTTGTGAAGGCTGAGAACGACCTCGTCGTCCCGACGAAGCCGATAGAGAAACTTATCGAAAGGCTTAATGCCGAAGCACTCAGGCTCGAATGCGGACATTTCGACCCGTACCTCGGAGAGACTTTCGAGGAGGTCGTCGGGAAGGAAGCCGACTTCTTGGAGGACAGCCTGTTTTAGTTCCTCCCCCTTGCGGAACGAGCGAAAAAAGTTTGAGAGCAGAGACTTAGTTTCGGTAGTGTCCGAGAAAGAGACGGAACTGTACGACGTACTCGGCTACCTACCGGTAACGGTCGTCGTCTTCGCTGTCTTCACAGGATGGCTACACGCGAGCAGCGTAGGATACTTCCCGAACGGCTACACGGTCGCAGACCTTCTACGTCCGGCGGCTTACGTCGGGAGTCTCTTTTTCCACGCCGACTGGGCGCATTACAGAGGAAACATGCTGTTCTTTCTCCCGTTCGGACTCCTCCTGACATGGCTCACCACCAACAGGCACGTCCTTTTCGTCATGCTCGTCTCACATCTGCTCGCGAGTCTCTTCGTCGCCGCGGCTTACCTCACCGTCGGCGTCGCTATGTTCGGCGTAGGAAGTAGTCTCGCTGTCTTCGGTATCATGGGCGCAACTGTCGTCGCGGCAGCGGGTGCTCTGAGGGACAGGAAGGGTATGTCGAACAGGGTTGTCGGCTACGCTCTCGCGCTCGTGACCGTTTTCTACCTCGTAAACGTCTTCGTCCATCTGGGACACGCCTTCGGTCTTCTTTTTGGCGCGCTACTTGAGTCGGCTTACGTCCTTGGCGGCGACGAAGAAGGTATGGAGAAAGTCGGTGACGAGTACACGCCTGTAGTTCAGCGGTAGCCTTCGCGCCGAAGAGTTATCCGTCCCCGTCGCCGAAATCCGGTATGATACGCACCGAGGACGGCGAGGTTCTCGCGGAAGAACACGACGTCGCCGACAGCTTCCTTTCGCGCGCACTCGGTGTCATGTTCCGCCGTACATTTCCCGGTGACGCGCTCGTCTTCGAGTTTTCTCGTGAGAGACGTGTCGGGATACATACAGTCTTTGTCCTTTTTTCCCTCGACGTTCTTTTTTTGGACGACGAAGACGTCGTTGTCTCAAAACGTACATTACGTCCTTGGATAGGCTTCGCTTCTGCGCGCGCCTCGACCGTCGTGGAGACCCCCGCGGGTGCCGCCAAGGATGTCGAAGAGGGCGATCATCTCGTCTTCGAGTAGCTTATAATCGGCTAATACAACAAGATTATAGTAACGTGGAATCGACGTTCTTGCATGGCTTTCAGCGACCAACTCTTAGACGAAGGCACCGAAATCTGGGAGGCACAGAAGAATCACCCGTTCGTCGTCGAACTCGCCCACGGCGAACTCGACGAGGAAGCCTTCCTTCACTGGGTGAAGCAAGACTACAGGTATCTCCTCGACTACGCGCGTGTCTTCGCTGCCGCAGGTACGAGGGCGCGCGACGAGGATACGATGACCCACCTCATGGGCGTAGCACATACGATACTCGACTACGAGATGGACCTTCACCGCGGCTTTGCCGAAGACTATGGGCTGACGCCCGCTGACCTAGAAGCCGTCGAAAAGGCACCGACGTGTGTCGCGTACACGAACTTCCTTCTGCGTACGGCGTACGAAGGCTCCCTAGCCGAAATCGCAGCGGCGATATACCCGTGCGGACAGGGATACCTTGACGTCGCGCGCCATATGGAAGAACTCGCCGAGGAAGAGGCTGTGGGCGAGCACCGCTACACGCCTTTCATAGAGAAGTACACGAGCGAAGAGTTCGTCACCGCTGTCGATTGGATGACCGAGTTCGTCGATGACTGCGCCGAAAGGTATCCGGGCGAGCACGAACCGATGCTTGACGCGTTTGTGCGGAGCGCGCGCCTCGAACACGCCTTCTGGGAGATGTGTTACACGCAAGGGGGTTGGGACGTATGACCGGAACGTTCACCGAAAGACTCCGTGGGTCGAGCGCGTGGGACGAAGCCACACGCCACCGTTTCGTCGAAGGGTACCGCGACGGAACGCTCGAAGACGATGTCTTCCGTAGCTACCTCATAGACGATTACGCCTTCCTCGAAACAGGCGCGCGTGTCACAGCACTCGCCGCCGCCGACGCGCCGACGATGGACGAGATGGGATATCTCGCAGATCAACTCGGCGTCCTTACAGGCGGCGAGAACGACTACTTCGTCCGTGCGTTCGACGAACTCGGCGTTTCGGAAGACGAGTACGAAAACCCCGACCTCCACCCGACGACGGAGGCTTTCAACGACTTCATGCTCCGTGTCGCAAACCAACACGGATACGAAGAAACACTCGCCGCTGTTACCGCCGCCGAGTGGGTCTATCTTGACTGGTGCGGGTACGTCGCCGAAGCAGAGTACGACCGATGGTATCTTGAAGAATGGGTCGATATACATGTAGTCGGAGAGTTCGCCGACTACGTCGAATGGCTACGCGCACAACTCGACGAACTCGGACCCGAACTTTCACCGCGACGCAAGGAACGCGTCGCCGAACTTTTCCGTCGCACTGTCGAGCTAGAGGCGCGTTTCTTCGACGCTGCTTACGACTGATAACATCTCCTTTCCATCACATTCATACCAACGTAAGACGTACTCCGGGCATGGTCAACAGAGATCCGTCGGAGGTGGACGAAGACATCCTCCCCGAAACGCACGAACCCGTAGACAGGGAGACACACGAAAACCTCTTGGTCGGCGTCTATTCGACCGACAAAGAGGGCGTCTGGAAGTTAGAGGTACGCGACTGGGCGAACCGTGTCGTTGAGGCGACTGTCTACGAGAAAGGACGTGACGAGGAGGAAACGAACGGTGGCGTAATCTTCACACCGCTTGACACACCCGAGGAGATGACCGACGAGGCGTACCTCAAGGAGATACTGAGTCAACGCGTCGATGGTATCGAAGAAAAGCGTCGCGCCGTCCAAAACAAATAAAAGCACATATAACACGCGGTTCACCATCATAAACAGGTACAGATGAGTCAGGACAGACGCGTTGAGTCGTACGACAGAGGGCGTATCGAGGACGTCGGTAGGTGGAAGGACTGGGCTCTGCACAAGCCGGGTATGTGGGCTTTCTACCTTCACCGTTTCACAGGTCTCGTGCTCTCGTTCTACCTCGTGATGCATCTTACGGTGCTCGGAACGGGGTTCTGGATAGGGCACGACGCCTACACGAACTTTTTACACGGTCTTGAAAGCCTGTTTATTGTGAAGGTACTTGAAGTCGGACTTTTCGCGGCGTTCGTCTTCCACGCCCTCAACGGTATACGTATAGTGATGTTCGACATGACGGTTGGGTTGGACATACAGGAACAGCTGTTCTACCTGAGCATCGCGCTTAGCTTTGCGATAGTGATGGTGGGCGTCCCGTTCTTCCTACTATAACAATGAGCACGAAAAAATCAAACACGGCGAGTACGAACTGGTTCCTCCAGCGCGTAACAGGAGTCGGTCTTGTCGTCCTTCTCGGCTTCCATTTCGCTGTAGAGCACTTCATCGTCGGTGCGGCTAACGTTACGGCTGAGAACACGGTCGAAAGAATTACCTACGGCTTGATAGAGGGCGACCACATACTTGGACAGATAACAATAAACCTCCCTGCTTTCCTCTATCAGGCGACCGCTCTATCGCTCCTTGGCTTTTCGGTCTACCACGGTATGTACGGTGTCTACAACATACTGATGGAGCAGGACTCGCTCAAGAAGTACCGTAATCCAATAAAGTACTTCTTCATAGTCTTCAGCATCGCACTTCTCGTTCAGGGTGTACTCGTTTTCCTTGCTTTCTTCGAGCCTTTCTGGACGGTCTACGACCCGAGATAAGCACAGAGAACAGGTGATAAAAATGGCAACGACACAAGAGACACAGAAGACAGAAACGACATCGACCCCAGAGAGTGAGACGGCTACGCTTGACGTTTTCAGATACATCCCCGAAGAAGATGACGAACCGCACACAGAGACCTACGAGGTAGAGACGTTTGAGGGGATGACGGTTCTGGACGCTCTCATAAAGATACGCGACGAGCAAGACCCTTCGCTCACGGTACGACATTCCTGCAGGATGGCACGATGTGGCAGCGACGCCGTCTACATAAACGGAACACAGCGTCTTGCGTGTAACACACAGGTGGGCGAGCTAAAACAGCCGGTACAGGTCGAACCCCTGCCACGTTTCGACGTTATACGCGACTTGGTCGTCGAGATGAACGAGTTCTACGACCGTATGGAGTCCGTCGAACCGTGGTTCCAACCCGACCACGAACCCGAGACAGGTGAGGAGTACCTCCAGACACCGGAGAACCGACGCAACATCGACACAGTCCTTGACTGCATCTGGTGTGGTGCTTGTACGTCGTCGTGTTCGCCTGCTGCGAGTGACTCTGACTTCCCCGGACCTGCGGCACTCGCAAAGGCGTACAGGTTCTACAAGGACGAACGCGAGGGCGAGGAGACACGTAGACGCCGTCTGGAGATGCTCGAAAACTCCCACGGTATCTACCGTTGCCATACGCAGTTCAACTGTACGGAGGTCTGCCCGAAGGATATCTCGCCGACCGAGGCGATTATGGAGATGTCTCGTGACGCAATCAAAGAAAAGCTAAGATTCTGGAGATAGGAGTATACAACACGAAAAACCATGAAAAAACACGATGTACTCATAGTCGGTGCCGGTGGTGCGGGTCTACGTGCCGCCGTCGCCGCACACGAAGCGGGCGCGGACGTTGCGATGGTCTCGAAGCTGCATCCTGTGCGTTCTCACACGGGTGCGGCGGAGGGCGGTATCAACGCCGCTCTCAAGGAAGAGGACGACTGGAAGGACCACGCCTACGACACGGTGAAGGGTAGCGACTACGTCGGCGACCAAGACGCCATAGAGACGATGACGGAGGAGGCACCCAACGAGGTAATCAGACTGGAGAACATGGGGATGGCGTTTTCGCGCACCGAAAACGGACGTGTCGCACAGCGCGCATTCGGTGGTCTTTCGTTCCCGCGTACGACGTATGCGAGCGACAAGACGGGTCACATGCTCCTTCACACGATGTACGAGCAGGTGATGAAACGCGGCGTGACGGTTTACGACGAGTACTTCGTCACGAACGTTGTCCGCGAGAACGGCAAGTGTCACGGTGTGGTTGCCGTCGATATACAGACCGGAAACGTCGAGGGCTTCGTCGGCGGTGCGACGGTGCTCGCAACGGGCGGTGCCGGACAGGTCTTCGAACACACGACAAACGCCGTCGCCTGCACAGGAGACGGCATGAGCATGGCGTACCGTGCGGGCGTGCCGATGGAAGACATGGAGTACGTCCAGTTCCACCCGACGACGCTTCCCTCGACGGGCATACTCATCACAGAAGGATGTCGCGGCGAAGGCGGCGAACTGTACAACAACAAGGGCGAACGCTTCATGTACGAGTACGGTTATGCCGCAAACGACGGCGAGTTAGCTTCGCGCGACGTGGTTTCGCGTGCCGAACTCACCGAGGTTCAGGAAGGACGTGGCTTTGAGGACGGTACCGTACATCTTGACCTCACCCATTTCGGTGAGGAAAAGATAGAGGAACGTCTCGCACAGATAAACGAACTCGCGCGTGACTTCGAAGACGTTGACCCCGTCACCGAACCCATACCGGTCAAGCCCGGACAGCACTACATGATGGGTGGTATCGCGTGCGACCCCAACGGCGCGACTGAACTCGACGGTCTTTACGCTGTCGGCGAGACTGCGTGCGTATCCGTCCACGGTGCAAACCGCCTCGGCGGAAACGCGCTCTTAGAACTCGTCGTCTTCGGCAAGATTTCGGGCGAACACGCAGCGAAGAACCATCTGACGAACGTCTCCACCTCTGCGGTCGAAAACGCTGTCGATAACGAACGCGCACGTATAGAGGCTCTTATGGACGGTAGCGGCGACCACCAGTCTGAAATAAGACAGGACGTTCAGGATGTCATGACAGAGGAGGTCAACGTCTTCCGCGCCGAGGACGGTTTAGAACGCGCACTCGAAGTCATAGACGAGGCGAAGCAACGTTACCGAGATGTCAACATAGAGGACACGTCCAAGACGTTCAATACAGACCTGACACAGGCTCTCGAACTAAGATCCATCATAGACTGCGCAGAGGCGATAACCGTCGGCGCGCTCGAAAGAACAGAGTCACGCGGTGCGCACTGGAGGTACGAACATCAGAACCGCAACGACGAAAACTGGCTCAAACACACCTACGTCTACCACACTGATGAGGGACCGCAGGTCGAGTACGAGGACGTGGAGATAAAGGACTACAAGCCGAAGGCGCGGTCATACTAATCGTCGGCTTTGTACGCGCCGCCACGTTTTCGGACACTTTCTACTCGAAGTATCTTTTTGTCGTCTATACTTCGACAACCGAGTCTGTAGCCACCAACACGTAGTTTCTGGAACGGCGAGTTAGTTAACGGTTCGAGGAACTCTTCGGGTTCGCGCCACTCAGACGAAACCACTTCGTCGAGCTTCGAAACTATCTGTTGTTGAGCGTCACTCTCTAGATTCGAAAACTGTCCCTCTGCCCGCGGCGAGAATGCCCAGTCCCAGCCGTCGTCTTCCATGATTCAGATATACTATTCAACCGTATAACTATCCGTGACGTTATTCGCAACCGAGGTTAGAGTGTCAGATATCATTGAGGTCGTACTTTTCCTTCACTTCCTTGCTGTCGATGCCTTCACCTTCATCAAACTCCGCCTCGCTGACAGCTATATCCTTCCAGAAACCCGCTCCTTCGGGGTGTTTGACGGCTTCGCGCATAGCGTACCGTATGAACTCGCTTCTGCTGTTGAAGCCACGTTCGCGCCACGTCTCGTCAACTACATCGAGGAAAGACTTTGCTATGCGGAGGTTGATACGGTCTATCTCGGGTTCGTCCGCGTCGCCTTCGACTTCTGACATACGTGCGTATGTACATAACGCATACACAAAAATCTTCGTAGCGGTTTCGTTTACGGCGAAACAGTCATTTATTCTCGTCTCTCGAAAAGCACCATCGGTTCCATAGACATGACGACCTCCCCGTCTTGGTTGAGCACCTCCTTTTCGTATCTGACGATACCCGTTTTTTCGTCACGTGGCTCTTTTTCGACGACCTCGTCACGGACCGAAAGAGTATCGCCCGGATAGACGGGTCTGTGCCACCGTAGGTCGCCGACGCCGAGCGCGCCCATCGAAGCCCTGTCGTCGATACCGTGTTCGACCGTCATACGCATCACGACCGAAGCAGTAAACCAGCCGCTTGCGATTAGTTCGCCGAAGAAGCTTTCACGCGCAGCTTCCTCGTCGACGTGGAATGGCTGTGGGTCGTACTTCTCCGCGAACTCGACCATCTCCTCCTTGTTTACTTCGCGCTCACCGTACTCTCTGGCGTCTCCGGGTTCCACGTCCTCGTAGTAGGTCGTCATGCGCCAAGGTTATGCGGACGGGGAACAAAAACATACGTATGGCAAAAAAGGTCGTCTGCGATGTATGCGGCGAAGAGGTATACCTCGAACCCGAGGAAACGGAGTCACACCGCGGCGGGAGTGTAGGAAAGATAGGCGTGACCGAGTATGAAGATGGGAAGCCGAAACACGTCTGCCGAGAACACTTAGCCTTTTAGCTTACTACCGTACCCACGAGTTCGTCGCCGCGTAGCCCCCACTCTAGCTGTCTCTCTCTGTCGTCGTTCACCTCAAGCACGTCGGCTACTTCTTCAGGAACTGCGAAACAGAGTATCTCCGTTCCCGTTCCGATGTTTTTTATACGCACGCTTCTTGTCTCCCCGTTCGTGTCGGAGGAAAGAACCATTGCGAAGTCATCGTCCTGAGGTTCGAGACGCAGTGCTACCTCCTCGTCTTCCTTTATATCGAGCGTGCTTGTATGGCTACCCGGTAGATGTGCCTGTACCTCCTCCTCAATGTTGTCCTTAGCAAGCTTCGTCCGCACCACGTCCACGACATCGTCTTCCATACGTCCGTTTTCTATCCTACCGATTATCTTCCCTTCTTCCTTCTCCCAGTCCACGTCACGGTGTTCTACCTCCAGACCGACGGCTAGCTTCTGTGGTATAAATATCTCACCCTCGGGCTGTATGACGGCGTGGTAGGATTCCTCGCCTGTCGCTTCCGGGTTGAGGGTGATAGTTATCATGCCTTCTTCATGTCCGTAGGTCACACCGAAATGCTTCTTCTCCTCGATATCAAAAGCCTCGTCAAAGACCTCCGAGACCTGTATCCCGAATCCGTTTTCTTCAACTTCTTGGATACCGTCCGCCTTCTCGTCCGACCCCATCTCTTTTTTTTCCGTCAGACCTATATTCGGAGCATCCGAACCACCCTCCTTGGGTACCATGAATATGTCGTCCATGACGACGTGTTCCGACAGGTCGTTTTTGTTTGCGGCGAGCCTGTTCGCAGTCGTGACGGCTTCTCTCTCCGTCTTCGACATGTTGAGTCTTCCTGCGAAGGTACGTATGAGGCTTTTTGCGCCTCCGACAACCAGAACTTCGTCGTCTTCGTAAATAACGTAAAAAAAGGAAGGTCCGTCTTCGCCGTTCGGCTTGCTTGACCTATCCTCGTCTTCACGCACAGCCCTCTCTTCGATGACAGGATAAGCCATAGCTCCCACCTCTTGAACCCGCTCGACGACCTCTTTGACTTCGTCCTTTGAAAGGTCGACCTCCTTCGCCGTCTTCTTTACGACTCCGGGGTCATCGGGCATCACGACGTTGTCCCCGCCGCTGTTGCCCTCGTCGTCGGAGCCTCCTCCTACTAGTTTCTTTACTCTGTCGAATACCATCTTACCGCGTCTCGCTCTATGTGTTCCGTTGTGATAAACCCGACGGGTTTAGAGTACGGGATGTTACACTTCTTTCTTTATCACAACTGATAGACTCAGGGGAAAGTTTATCACACACGACGTTATAATGAGGACTGTAAGACACGCAGGACAGTCCCCACCTGCGTGTCTCGACCGTCGCACCCACCCAAGCGACGGACAGCCACTCCCCAGACAGTTTTTTCTACTCCCCCCCCTGCTAAACACGTGCAGAAGAGAGGCATCAAAGACGAGAAACGACGTAGACGTTCGATTTATCCGTATCCGGAACCGTCTACCTCAGAGAAAAAGCTCTAAAGGCTCTTCTACGTACCGTCTCAGGTCTTCGAGGAACCGCGCCGCCTCCGCTTCGCCGGCGACACGTCGGTCGAACGTCAGCGACAGCGGTACTGTATGGCGCGCGACGACTTCGTCACCGACGACGCAGGGACGTTTGCGCACCTCTCCGACAGCGACCGCCGCTGTGCCGGGTCTGTTTGGAACCGGCGTCGTGCCTTCCCTCCCGACGGTTCCCGCGTCGTAGACTTTGACGTTCTCTTCTGTCGTTTCTTCGCTTGACGCGTTGTCCGCCTCGTCTATCTCGGCGGCTACCTCGGAGATGCCTTTGTCACCGACTTTCTCGACCACGAAGGAACGCGTACGACCGTCGTTCCGTGTCACAACGCGGATGTTCGTGCCTCTCCTCCCATCCGTTTCGGTGTCGAAATCCGCGTCTCCGAGAGCGACAGAGCATGCCTTGACAACGAAAGCTGTTCGTGCTTGACTGTCTCCGACATCCTTGCCGAGTCTCTCCGTAACCGCGACCAGCCTTTCGGCGTTTGCCGTGTCGTGGTGTGTCACCAGATACGCTTCCGGTTCCGAACGGTCGGTTTCGCCGACCCCTTCTTTTTCTTCTTCGGCTTGTGGGACTGCTTCCGACGACTCCGGCTGTTCCTTTTTCTCCTCTTCTACCTCTTTGCGACGTGGTTCGTCCTTTTCGTCGGTAGCTTCGTCGTCCGATTGTTCGACCTCTTCGCGGGCTTTCGTCTCGTCTTCGGTAGCCTCGGCTTCCGTCTCTTTTTCACCGCCGAATATCGTCGTTTCCTCGGCGGTTTCGGGTTCGACGGTCGGTGCCCTGTCCCCGCTCTGTACGCCTTCGATTTCTTCCTCCGTCGGTCGGGACGCGGCGCGTTCCTCTTCCATCCCTCTGCGTCCGTTCTTTTCCTCTCGTACGTCCTGCACCTCCTTTGCGGCACGCAGAACGTCCTGTGCGACGACACGTCCGTCGGGTCCGCTACCCTCGACATCATCTATATCGACGCCGACCTCGCGCGCGAGTAGCTTCGTTGAGGGCGAAGCCGTCCTGTCGTCATCCTCGCCTACCTCGGCGTACCCTTTCCCTTCCTCTCCTTCGGCGTCTACCTCGACCGTAGTGTTCCCTTCGTTGTCGAGTATCTCGACGCCACCTTCCTCGCGTTCCTCGTCGCCGTCCTCGTCGGTGTCGAACCTGACGAGCGTCTCTCCTACTTTGACAGTACCTCTTTCCTCTGCACAAAGCTCCAGCACCTTTCCGTCAACGGGAGAGGGTATCTCGATTATCGCCCTCTCGGTCTCGACCTCCGCTATAGGGTCGTCCTCGCGTACACCGTCGCCTTCGCTCACCATCCATTTGAGCAGGTCGGCTTGCTTGGCATCGTCGCCCACGTCGGGTAGCTTGAACTCGTATACCATGTTACTGCTCTGAATACCTCTTTCTAGGCAGTGCCGTCCCAAACAAATAATCTTTTTCGAGTCGGTGACACCGATTCCGACGAAGGGAGAAGATATTTTTGACACGCTACGGTAGTCCTGGACATGGAGTTCGAAGTCGTACAGGGCGATATCGCCCAACAGGATGCAGACGCTCTCGTCAACGCCGCGGGTACGTCGCTAAAGATGGGTAGCGGTGTCGCAGGCGCGCTGAGACGCGGCGCGGGTTCCGAGATAAATGAAGAAGCCGTTTCGAAAGGACCCGTGGATTTAGGCGAGGTCGCAGTTACTGACGCCTACGACCTCAACGCCGATATCGTCGTACACGCAGCGGCGATGCCGCATTATGGGGACAGAAAGGCAACCGAGAAATCGATACGCGACGCGACGAGAAATGCGCTCGAAGCGGCGGACGAACATGGGTGCGAGTCTCTCGTAATACCCGCTCTCGGTTGCGGTGTCGCAGGTTTCGACTTACATGAGGGCGCGCATCTTATCGCGGAGGAGATAGATGCGTACGAACCGTCGTCTCTCGAAGACGTGCGTTTCATCGCTTACTCCGACGACGAGTACGAGACGTTACGCGAGGCGGCGGAAGCGGCGTCGGGTGCGTGACGAAGCGTAGATAACCGCCGTCATATCTCTGACGCATAGTCACGTTAACCGGACATGGCTAGCAACGCTTTGGAGTTCTGGGAGTCAGAGTGTCCTGTTGAGGTCGCGGACAAGACCTACTTCGCTTCGGCTTTCAGCAACGTGACGGCGTTCGAAACCGACGAAGGGTTGGTTCTCATCGACTCCGGCGTCGCCGAGTTCGCGCCTGTTCTTTCGGGACTGGTGCGCGAACGCACAGACGCGTCCCTCCACACGGTAGTCTACACACACGGACACGTGGATCACACAGCCGGTGTCGGGGAGTTCCTTGTGGAAGGACAGGAAGAACCGCGTGTAGCTGCACACGAGAACGTTAAAGACAGTTTCGAACGTTACGCGAAGACGCGCGGACACAACAACGTCATAAACGCAAGACAGTTCGGTGGCACTCCTTCGACCGAAGGCGTGGAAAGCGAGGACGGACTGGAGAGCGACGAAGGACGTTTCGGAGAACCCGAGTACACACCCGACACGCTCTACCGCGATTCGATTGTTCTGACAGTAAGCGACCTGACCTTCGAACTCAACCACGGGAAGGGCGAGACAGATGACCATACATGGGTCTACTGCCCCGAACGTGACGTTCTCTGTACCGGGGACTTCTTTGTCTCCGTCGCGCCTAACGCCGGAAATCCGCAGAAGGTACAGCGTTACCCCGAAGAATGGGCGGACGCGCTACGCGAGATGGCTGGTAAAGGCGCGAGCAGTATGTGTCCAGGACACGGCGAAGCAGTTGTCGATGACGAAGGTACCGGGACGCGTGATGTTGAGACGGATTACGACGAACCTTGGCTTGAACAGCACTACGACGAAGACGAGTTCGTCGCACGCAACCTCGTCAGGCGGTACGGCGGCTTGTGGTCAGGAAGACCGAGCGAACTCAAGCCTGCTTCGCGCGAATCCGTCGCCACCGAAATCGCAGAACTCGTGGACGGCGCAGAACCACTCGCCGAGCGCGCACGAGAACTACAGGACGAAGGCGAGACACGTCTCGCTTTCCATCTCGCCGACTACGCAATCGAAGCCGAACCCGAAAAAGAAGAGGTACGCGAGGCTGTCAACGAGGTATACAAAAGACGTGCAGACGACGAGCAAAGTCTTATGTCCACGAACATATTCATATCGGCAGCCGCATACGCCGACGAAGGAAGACCGTTCAGATAACTAATTATAAAAACGAACGGCTCCAAGTGGTAGCATGGTACAAGCGTACGTCCTGATGACATGCGAAACCGGCTCGATACAGGGTATAGTCGAGGAGATGGGGGACTTCGACGAGGTTGTCGAGGTCACCGCCGTCACCGGAGACTACGACGTTATATCGAAGTTGGAAGTCGAAGAGGTCGATGAGCTACTCAAGATAGTCGCGGGTAAGATACACGGTCTGTCCGGCGTCGGAGACACGACGACGTGCATATCCACCTAAAGTGAGCTACGAAGACGCACTCGAAACGGTCGCGTGGGCACGTCTGGAGGCGGGTGTTTTGCGCCTCACGGGCGACGACGCATACGACTACCTCGACAGGACTGTCACGAACGAGGTGTGCGACAAAGAGACGACAGACGCACTACTCCTTGACTCGGAAGGAAAGACGGAGGACTCTCTGCGCATACTACCCTGCGGTGAACAAGAGTACCTCGTCGTCTCTCGTCGTCCGGAAGAAACAGCCGAGAAATGGCGCGAAGGCATCTTCGTTGAGGATGTGACGGTCGAACAGACCGAGATGTCGGTCGTTACCCTACAGGGACCTGAAGCGGCGGAGGTCATCGCCGAACTCGACGCGCCGTCGTACGCAACGCGCCGGACTCCGGCGGGCGGCTACGACGCTCTCATGTCCAACGAACCCGACGACATTCCCGGAACCCGTTTCGACGAGCAAGCGACCGCGCTCCGTGTCGAGGCTGGTGTTCCTAGTTTCGAGAACGAACTTGAAGGACGTGTGCCCGTCGGTGCCGAACTCGATGTCTTCAGCGAGGAGAAATGCTACGTCGGTCAGGAAGTCGTCGCACGTATACAGCAACGTGGCGGTGGACCGTCGCGCATACTCCGCGGATACGAGGTAGGCGACGAAGCACGTGAAGGCGACGCCGTCTTAGACGACGGACGCGCCGTCGGCGAACTGACGACTGTTGTCGAGTCGCCGCGTTTCGGTAGAATAGCACTCGGATACGCCGACGAGAGCGACGCGCCTACGGTACGCGACGAAGGTGTTGAGGAGCGCGAACTGCCTTTCGACGGAGGTAACCAAACTTGAGAGGCGAGGCGTCTGCGCCCGGTGCTGTAACTATCGTCAACGCAATAGCGACGCTCAAGGGTAGCGCGTTCGCAGTCGATCTGCGTACACGCGCGACCGTCGAACTCGAAGAGGGCGCGTCGGGCGTCGAAGGAAGCACGGATGTGGAAGTTGACACGAAACTCATCGAGACGTGTGTCGAAAATACCCTCAATCGTATCGGCGTCGAAGCAGGAGGAACCGTCGAGACGCAGACAGAGATACCGCCCGAAAGCGGACTCAAGTCTTCGTCCGCGGCGGCGAACGCAACGGTTCTTGCGACGCTTGACGCACTCGACGCAGAAGACGCTCTCGAACCCTTAGAAGCGACACTTGTCGGGGTCGAATCGGCGCGCGAGACAGGTGTGACGATTACGGGCGCGCTCGACGATGCGTCTGCGAGCATGCTCGGCGGCGTCGTCCTCACGGATAACTCGAAAGACGAACTACTACGCCACGAAAAGTTCGACACGCATGTCGCTGTCTATGTTCCTGACGAACGCGCAGCGAGTGCCTCAACCGACGTGGAACGTTCCAAACTCGTCGCGCCTGTGGTCGAACACGCCTTCGATATGGCAAGCGAAGGAGACTACGCAGATGCCATGACGACCAACGGCTTCGCTTACTGTGCCGCGCTCCGACGCGACGCTTCGCCCGCCGTTGACGCGCTCGCTCACGCAGAAGGCGCGGGTTTAAGTGGCACCGGACCCTCGTTTGCTGCGATAGGAGACAGACGGCAGGTTTCGGAGGTTGCGAAAGAATGGAAGGAACTCGAAGGGACGGTTCTGGAACCGGAGACGGACGGTCGGGGAGCCAAGATTTGAGCCTCGACGAACTCCGGGACGAAATAGAGGAGATAGACCGCGAGATAGTCGAAAGTATCGCACGACGTACCTACGTCGTCGAGAGTATCGCGGAGGTAAAGAAAGAACGCGGCATGGAGATACACGACCCGAAGCGCGAGGAAGTGGTTCTTGACCGTGTCGCCGAACGAGCAGAGTCACTTGACGTAGATCCCGAAGACGTGCGCGAGGTCTTTGAACTCCTGATGAATATAAGCAAGAAGGAGCAGAGGCGTCACACAGACTGACTCGGCTGACCGACCGACGACCGCTGACTTCCGACTGATTTTTATACGCGAGCGAGATTACTACGTCCGTGGAACTAATAATCGCCGAGAAGAACAACGCCGCGGAACGTATCGCCGAGATACTCAGCGGCGGCGACTTCTCGACGAACCGTGTCGGGGGAGTCAACACTTACGAGTGGCACGACGCCACGGGAAAGCGGGTCTGTGTAGGTCTCGCAGGACACGTTGTTGAGGTCGATTTCACCGACGAGTACAACGACTGGCACGCTGTCGAACCCTCCGAACTCGTCGAGGCAGATATAGAGAAAAACCCGAGCAAGAAGGATATCGTCGCCGCAGTCGAACGTCTCGGACGCGAGGCAGACCGTGCGGTGATAGCGACCGACTACGACTCGGAGGGCGAACTTATCGGGAAGGAGGCGTACGAGATAATCAAGGATGCGGCGGACGTACCCATCGACCGCGTCAGGTTCTCGTCGCTCACACCCGGTGAGGTACGCGAAGCCTTCGAGAACCGTGACGAACTCGACTTCGACCTAGCTGCGGCAGGAGAGGCAAGACAGATAATCGACCTCATCTGGGGCGCGGCACTCACGCGCTACCTCTCGCTTGCCTCGAACCGCCTCGGTGACTCGTATCTTTCCGTCGGACGGGTTCAGTCGCCGACCCTAAAGATTCTGGTGGACAGAGAGAAGGAGATAGAGGAGTTCGAGCCAGAGTCTTACTGGGAGATAGACGCCGAGCTTCAGAAACCTCGACCATCAAGAGCCACCGAAGGTGGCTCACGCGGGTCCAGCGAGCGAACGGTGGAAGCGCGATACTTCTACAAGGACGACGGAAAGGAGCAGGAGCGCGTCTGGGACGAGGAAGCGGCGCAGGCTGTCTACGAGCGTGCTTCCGAGGCGTCCCGCGCAGAAGCAGTCGAAGTAAACACGCGGAAACGCAAAGACTACCCGCCAAACCCCTTCGACACGACGCAGTTCATACGCGCAGCGGGTTCGCTCGGCTTCAGCGCGTCTCGTGCTATGTCTCTTGCCGAAGACCTGTACACGGAGGGATTCATCTCGTATCCGCGCACAGACAACACCGTCTATCCGGACGACATCGACGTGTACGGCGTCCTTGGGATACTCGAAAACCACGACGAGTTTTCAGAGGACGCAGCGGAACTCGCCGAACTGGGACGCGCACCGACGAGCGGCGACAAGGAAACGACAGACCATCCGCCTATCTACCCCACGTCGCTCGCTACGCGCGATGAACTCACAGAGGATGAATGGGAGGTATACGAACTCGTCGTCAGGCGTTTCTTTGCGACGCTCGCGCCGCCTGCCGAATGGGAACACGTACGTGCGACCTTCGACATCGCGGGTGACACGTACAAGGCGAACGGAAAGAGACTCCTCGACGCGGGTTATCACGCCTACTACCCGTACTTCGGGACGGACGAGAACCGCCTACCCGAACTCGCAGAGGGTGAAGAACTCGATGTTTCAGAGGCACATATTGAGGAAAAGGAGACACAGCCTCCTTCGCGTATCGGACAGTCGAAGCTCATCGAACGGATGGAGGACGAGGGGGTAGGGACAAAGTGTCTGTCCGGAGATACACGTGTTGTCGTTCCCGACGAGAACGGGTCGGGGGACAACGACGTGAAACGTATCCGTGTCTCCGAACTCTTTGACGACGACCGTGTGGCACTCGCTGACGGAGACACCGATATCGCCTTTTCACGTGAAGAAACCTCGGTAGTCTCCCTTGACCACAGAACCGTCTCTCTCAATAAGCGTAGTAGCACGTTGGTGAGCAGACGCGAGATTAAGAACGACGAAAACGTCGTGTGCGTGCGGACGCCGAACGCGACGTTCTCCGTCACCGACGAACATCCGGTCTACGTCCACGACGACGGGGTTCGTGTCGTTCCTGCTTCCGAACTCGCCGAGGGCGACAAACTTGTCTCGGCACGTCCGTCTCCTGTCTTAAAAGCACCCGACGAGACGGTGCTTACTTGGGACGAGTTCGCAAAAGACTGTGACAAGTCTACCAAGCTCTACGGAACCGGATGCAACGAGGACGTTGCCGAAGCGCGCGAAGATGCCGGTGAGTCACAGGCGGAGTTCGCCCACAGACACGGAACCTACCACGACGCAGTAAGCAGGTTCGAGACAGGTGACCGCAACCCGCCGCTCTGGCTTCTCCGAGAACTCGGTATCGAACCAGACGGTATACACGGTCTGAACGACGGTGTCGTACTTGACCCGTTCCCTGTCGAATGGTCGCCGTCGCTTGCTCGTCTGCTCGCGTCCGTTCTCGGCGACGGCTCTGTACATGTTTCCGACGGTAACACCATCGACCTGCGTTACCACAACACTGACCGAGCACTCATCGACAGGTTCGTACGTGACTTTGAGTCGGTATTCGGGGTTGAAACCTCCGTCCTGAGACGGGAGACTGACGACCACAGAAAGCCGAAGTACCAAGTTCAGGTACCGTCGGCAACCGCGCGTGTCGTTCGTCACATTCTTGACGGCTTCTCCCCGAGGGATGTTCCACGTCCCTTGCAGCATGTCTTTGTAGGCGCGCTTTTCGACGACGAGGGACACGTCTCGACCGACGGGAAACTGTTCATCTCGAACACAGACCACGAGCTTCTCAGGGGTGTACGCGACGTACTTTCGACTCACGGAATAGACTCGAAACTCAACGAAAAACAGCACAAGCTGTACATCCGTGGGAGGAGAAACCTCGAAAAAACCCTTGACAGTATCCCGATACTCGCCGACAGAAAGTATCACCGTGGTCTGTCGCACCTTCGGGAGTACGAGGTAACTCCCCGGAAGGCAAGGGTTCTTAGCCTCGTTTCGCACGAGAAGCGTACGTCAACTGAGATTGCCGAGCGTCTAGACGTATGCCGCGATACTGCCAACAAATACCTCCGTGAACTCCGTGTTGACGGGTATGTTGAGAGGTATGCCGAGGGCAGTAACAGGTCTCATGACGGTAACCGTGACTACTACTATTCGGCGGACAGGGACGACTACCGCCGTTCCGTATACGCAGTGGTCACTGGTGAGCCTTCCGTCGCGGATGTCGTCGGTGTTGAGGAACGTGATTACGAGGGATATGTCTACGACATCACAGTCGATGAGGAATCGCCCAACTTTGCGGTAGCTGGTGGTGCTGTAGTCCACAACTCAACCCGTCACAACACCATAGACAAGTTATATAGCCGCGGATACATCGAGAGTAACCCGCCGCGTCCGACAGGACTCGCACGCGCAGTCGTCGAAGCTATGGACGAGTACGCCGACTTAGTTACCGACCCTGAGATGACCGAACAGCTAGAGGCGGACATGCGCCGTATTGCGGACGGCGAGGTGACACGCGACGAGGTCATGGACGAATCGCGCGAGATGCTTGACCGTATCTTCGAGATTTTAGAGGAGAAAGAGGAAGAGATAGCAGACGCACTCCACGAAGGTCTGATGGAGGACCGTACTCTCGGTCCCTGTCCCGACTGCGAGGCGGATGAACAAGGCTCGCTCGTGATACGTACCTCCCGAAGCGGCGACGAGTTCGTCGGATGCGACGCCTACCCTGACTGCGAGAAAACGTATCCGCTCCCGGACGACGGAAAGATCGTCCTCATCGATGAACGCTGCGACGAACATGGTCTCAGCCACGTCAAGGTTCTCGCGGGAAAGAGTACCTACACACACGGCTGTCCTGTTTGTAAGGCGGAGGAGGCGGAGGATGAGGACGACGTTGTCATCGGCGACTGCCCAGAGTGCGGCGACACCGAAGGCGGAGAACTCGCAATAAAACAGACACGCGGCGGCGGAAGGCTCGTCGGCTGTACGCGTTACCCTGACTGCGACTACTCGTTGCCTCTTCCGCGCAGGGGCGAAATCGAGGTAACCAAAGAAGTCTGCGACGAACACGACCTTCCCGAACTCGTCGTACACCAGAGCTGGAGCGACGAACCTTGGGAACTCGGCTGTCCTATCTGCAACTACGAGAGCTACAAGGCTGAGCAGGAAAAGAAAAAGGGTCTGCGCGCCGTTGAGGGCATCGGACCCGCGACAGAGGAAAAGCTCGAAGACGCAGGCGTAGAGACCGTTGACGAACTCAAAGAAGCCGACCCCGAGGAGTTAGCCGAGAGCGTAGACGGTGTCAGCGCGTCGCGCATCGAGGACTGGCAGTCGGCGTAGCCGGTGCGTCGCTACGCAGGAACGCTGGTTCTATTACGGAAGAGTGACGTGCAGAGGTATGAACCGAGAAACGCCGGTACGCGAACTCCTCCGTGAGGCTGACCCCGTCCTCGGTGTCACCGTAGTCTTCGCCGTGATGTTCTACGCCGCCGACTGGGTAAGAACCGACCTCGGCGAAACAGGCGGAGTCTTTGAGGTGGTCGGTTCCTTCCTCACGACCTTGGTCGGGGTCACAGGGGTAGCTCTCGTTCTCATCTACGTCGTGGCACGCGGCGTCGCGCTCGGGATGGAGGAAGCTGAATGAAACAGACGATAGCCGTCCGCACGGACCTCGGTATGGGTGACGGAAAGCTTGCGGCGCAGGTCGCACACGCGTCGCTAAAGGCGTACGAAAGCGCCGACTCGTCGGACGCAGACGAGTGGAAACGCACGGGAGCGACGAAGGTCGTCGTGGAGGTCGGTTCGGAGGATGAACTCTCAGAACTCGAACGCGAGGCGCGCGCAGCCAACCTGCCGCATGCCCTCGTACGCGACGCGGGGAGGACACAGATAGAGTCGGGTACTGCGACCGCACTCGGTGTCGGTCCTGCGTCTAGTGAAAAAGTTGATGCCATCACAGGAGACCTTAAGCTTCTGTGATGGAGTAATTAAAGAAAGGCTTTTTTCGACGCTCTGTGATTTACGGACATGGTAGAGATAAACCTGCTCGAAAACAAGGATTCGCTGTTGCGCCGTGTAGGCAAGAGACTGCCCACGTCGGCGGACATGCTCGAAAGCAACGACGAGTTTCTCGTCCTAATCAACGTCCCCGGATGCGACGAGGAAAGCATCGACCTGCGTTTCGTCAAAGGTAACCTCAAGGTCCGCGCCGAACGCGACGAAGACCACGAGGGATACAGGCTCGTGAGCGAAGGACGTCCCAAACGTATAGCTGAGACCGTCCCCGTCCCCGCCGAAGTTGATGTGGACGGCGCGGAGGCGACCTACGACAACGGCGTTCTGCGTGTCCGTCTTCCTAAGGCTCCCGAGGCGAAGGAGCCTGAGGAAACTGTGGACGAGACGGATAGTTACCAAGAGGTCGGTGTCGAAGAGCCTGAGGATGTCGGTTTCGAGGCTGAAGAGACAGACGAAGAAGAAGAGACGGAGGCGGAAGACGAATCCGACGAGGCTGAGGAAGAAGACGAAATGCCATCCAGCCGTGACGAACTCGAAGACATGTCTTACCGAGACCTTCAGGGAGTCGCAAAGAAACTCGACATCAAGGCTAACCAGAGCACAGAGGACCTCGTCGAAGAGATATCCGAGGAACTCGATCTTTAGTGACCGACGAACCGGAGGTGGAAGACACAGACCTTGGTCTCGACTGGTACGCTACCGACACGCCGGGCACAGGGGGGAGTCTCAAGACGCGTCCCGAGGACTTCCGTGTCGTCGAGCGCGCCGACTTCCCGTACGGTGACGAAGGCAAGCATGCCGTCCTACGCGTCACACTGCGCGGATACGAGACGCACGAGTTCGCACGCGACCTGAGCGACGCCCTCGGTGCGAGTCGCAAACGGGTACGTTGGGCGGGAACGAAGGACAAACGTGCTGTAACGACACAGATTTTTACTGTCGCCGACGTTTCGCGCGATGAGTTAGAGAGCATCTCGCTCGACGGCGCGGAGATAGAGTACCTCGGAAGGTCGCACCAGTACGTTTCACTCGGCGATCTCTTAGGCAACGACTTCGAGGTGCGTCTGCGTGACACCGATATGCCCGAGAACGCCGAATCTGTCGCGGATGAGATAGAGGAGTTCGGTGGCGTCCCAAACCTGTTCGGCTCCCAGCGTTTCGGCTCCCAACGTCCTGTGACGCATCTCGTCGGCGAACGTATACTCGAAGGTGACTTTGAGGCTGCGGTAAACACCTACATAGCCGAGTCCTTTGGGACGGAACCCGAAAGGACGCGGGAGGTACGCGAGAGGTTTGCGGAGGAACGGGATCCACACGACGCGCTCGGCTACTTCCCCGAACATCTCGGCTACGAGCGCGCTCTTCTAAACGCGCTCACAGAAGGACACGAACCGCGCGATGCCTTAGACGCGCTTCCGCACAACCTGCGTAGGATGTTCGTCAACGCTGTCCAGTCGCGCGTCTTCAACCTCATTCTGCGCGACCGGCACGACGCAGGCTTGCGTTTCGACCGCGCCTATCCGGGCGACGTAGTCTGTTTCTCCGAAGGCGACGGCGACGTGCATGTCCCCGACTCATCGAACACACAGCGTGTCACGGAGTCGAACGCCGATACGGTAAACCGGCATGTTGAGCGTGGACGCGCCTTCGTGACCGCGCCTCTCGTCGGGAGCGAGACGGAGTTCGCGGAAGGCGAACAGGGCGAAATCGAAAGAAAGGTTCTTGATAAGGTCGGCATAGCGCGCACTGACTTCGACCGAGACGACGAGTACGGTTCAGAGGGGACACGGCGCGCGGTTCTCGTCCGTCCGGAACTGAGTTACGAGCGCGAAGGTGATGACCTACTCTTTGACTTCTTCCTTCCGCGCGGTAGCTACGCGACGGTCGTCCTCCGGGAGTTTACGAAGAACTGAGTTCGTCCAGTCTTCTACGTACCTTCGTGTAAACCGATGGCGAAAGGTTCATTCCCGAGTTTACTACTTCGTACAGTGTCTCTTTTGCCTCCTCTGAGGTTATTACTTTCTTTTTTACAGCCCGAAGTAGCAGACTCGTAACCCAGTCCGGTTCCACACCCTTTGCTCTCGCAACCTCAACGAGGGCTTTATCATTCGTCAGGAGTATCTCATCCCTTTCGCGCGCAAGAATAACAAGGGCGGCATCAGTTCTTGAAATACCTTCTACCTCGGCGATTTCGGTTGCTGAGTCGTCAGTTTCATGCACAGAACAGCCTTCTAAGAAACTGCGTATCTCGGAAGACCCGGGCTTTCTGCCACCGTCTTCTTCCACTGTCTCTCTGAATACACCTTCTGTAGTCCGTCTTTCATCGTAGACTTCCTTTATCAGCCAAAGACCTTCCGCCTGCGTAAGATGTATCAGCGCGGAGGAATCCATGACTACCATCCTACACTTTCTTTAGGTCGCGTTCAAGTTCGTCATCGTCGTATCCTATATCCACGTCTTCCTCACCTGCTAGCGATAACATCTCAACGTAGCTGACTCCCGCAGCCTCGGCGGCTTCGCGTACAGTCATCGTGTGGTTTCGAAGCCCTTCGACTGCCTTTTCCTTGCGCCAGTCGTTGAGTCCCTGTCTGATGAGCCTTCTGAGTACCTCCGACCTGTCCGCGCTCATCTCGTCTTCTAGTTCGCCAAGAAACTCCTCGTCCTCTTCCGGTATGCGTGTCGTGACTGTCTTCATATACGCAGATACGTTACGATTAATGGTAAATGTAACGGTAAGGCGAACCGGAGACGCTGCGTGCTCAAGGGTTAAGATTAATACCGGCGTTGCCTTTCTACCGGCATGAAGCTAGGTCTCGTAGTCTCGGAGTTTAACCGTGAGGTGACGCGGGAGATGGAGGAACGCGCAGTCGAGAAGGCGGAGGAACTCGGTGCCGAAGTTGAGAAGGTGACGGTACCGGGTGCGTACGACACGCCGCTCGCCGTCAAACGTCTCTGTGAACGTGAAGATATCGATGCTGTCGCAACCATGGGTGCTGTCGTGACGGGCGACACAGACCACGACGCCGTCGTCGCCGAAACCGCGGCGGACGCGTTGACACGTCTCTCACTCAAACACGACAAGCCTGTCACACTCGGTATCGCGGGTCCGGGTATGTCCGCTGCGGAGGCACGCGAGAGACTCGACTACGGTGCGCGTGCTGTCGAAAGTGCCGTCGAAATGCTAGACGCGCTACCCGACGAGGACTGATGGTTGAGACTTACGTCTACTTCGACGCTCTCCGCGTTCTCGCCGCCGTGCCTGTTTTCGCATACGCGTCTTATCTCGATATACGTGAGCGTCGTGTACCCCACAAGACATGGTACCCTCTCGGGGTCGTAGCTACAATCGCGCTCATAGCCGACCTCTTGTTACGTCCTGAGGATCCCGGTACCATACTGACTTTCCTTGCAGTCTCGTTCGGTTTCGGTGTCCTGTTTGGCTACGGCTTCTACTACCTCGGTACATTCGGTGGTGCTGACCGTTACGCGCTCGTCGTTCTTGCGTTCCTGTTCCCGCTCTACCCGTTCGTGGGAACCTCGTACGAACCGCTCGTTGTGCCTGAGGTACCTTTGTTCATACTTTCCATACTCGGCAACACGGTGCTCGCGGGTGTCGCGTACCCGTTGAAGCTTTTCGGAGAGAACACCGTGAAACGTAACACAGCAAACCCTCTGTTGATGTTGCTCGCAAAACGCGTCCCGACCGATAATCTTCACGACGAGTTCGGAAGGATAATCGGAAAGGACGGCGATGTGTCGCTCCGACGTAGCGGAATATTCGGCGGTACAGAGGGTATTACCGACATTGACTTCGTGCGCGACTATGTTGAGTGGCGCGGAATCGACAGCATACAAGAAGCACGCGAAATAGACCTTCTGCTTGAGGACTTCGTCGCAGAGACGCCGTGGGAGTCCGACAATCTCCAACGTGACGCGGAGGAGTTATGCGATATCGCCGAGGAGGAAGCCGTCTGGATATCGCCCGGCATACCGTTTATTGTCCCTATGTTTGTCGGTCTTCTCGTCTCTCTCACAGCGGGTGATGTTCTGTTCGCTTTGATGCGCGCCGCTTTTGGTCTCTGAATCCTTTTCGTGTTTATGAGCGAAGGTACCGAGGTTGAGGTAGATTACGGCGAGGACCGACTCGTGCCCGTCGTCGCGCAGGACGCCGAGAGCGGCGACGTTCTGATGCTCGCGTATGCCGACGAGCGCGCAGTCGAACGAACACGCGAGACGGGATACGCGCACTACCACTCGCGTTCGCGCGACGAGACGTGGAAGAAGGGCAGAACGAGCGGGCACACACAGAAGGTAGAGGAGGTGCGTGTGGACTGCGACGCCGACGCTCTTCTGTATCTCGTCGAACAGGAAGGAGGTGCTTGCCATACAGGACATCGTTCGTGCTTCTACAGGACGATAGACGGCGAAAACGTCGGCGAGAAGGTATTCGACCCCGAGGATGTCTACTGAACTCAGAATGACATATACGCCAAGGAGGACGCACGAGTGACACTTGACGAGGATGAGTTTGCGCCCGAGACTGTCGAGTACATCCGGAACGCGGACGACGAGCGACGGAAAGAGATGGGGCAGTACTTTACACCGCGGTCGGTTCGGGAGAGACTCGTGGATGTCCTTTTTGACGAAGAAGGTATCTCCCTCTCGCCGTCTGTACTCGACCCGGCGTGCGGAACGGGCGAATTTCTACTCACGGTTTCGGAGCTTATCGAAGACGCAGAACTCGTCGGATGGGAGGTAGACGAAGAGGTCGTGGAGGTCGCGCGCGAGGTCGTTCCCAACGCCGAAATAAAGACGACCGACGCGCTCCACGAGGAATCCGAGCGCGAGTTCGACATCGTCGTCGGCAATCCTCCTTACTTCGAGTTCGACCCTTCCGACGAACTCCGCGAACGTTACTCCGAGTCTGTCTACGGACGCGTCAACATCTATTCGTTGTTCATACAGAAAGGAATCGAGGTTCTGTGCGACGGCGGCGTCCTCGGTTACGTCGTTCCGCCGTCTGTCAAGAACGGCGCGTACTTCTCGGCTGTGCGCGAGTACATACTCGAAACTTGCGAGGTCGTCCATCTCTCGACTCTCGATGACGCTCATCTGTTCCACGGCGCGAACCAGACGCCGATGCTGATAGTGCTGCGCAAGGGCGGCGACTCCGAAAGGTACGTATTCTCGAAAAACGGCGTAACCATACTCTCGGAGGAAGCCAACCGCCTCCGCGACGCCTTCGACGGCGCGCGAACGCTCCTTGACATGGGCTACGAGGTCGAGACGGGCGCGCTCGTCTGGAACCAGAACCGCGACATTCTGACGAACAGAGACGACAAAGACACCGTCCCTGTCGTCTGGTCGCGTAACATCACCGACGAAGGGCTTGTTCTCGGAAACCACGACAAGCCTCAGTACGTCGAACGCGAAGATGTCCGCGACAAGATACGCAAAGGTCCTGCGATAGCCGTGAACCGCGTAGTCGGAAAGCCGGGTTCGGGGAGTCTGCGGGCATGTCTTATTCCTGAAGGAAAGGAGTTCGTCGGCGAGAACCACGTGAATCTCATCTTCCCTCCCGAGACGAAACAGACGACACTCGGTGCCAGCGACAAGGACGACATGCTACCGATAGAGGAGGTTCATCGTCAACTAAACTCCGAGGAGAAGACTGAGATACTCAGAAGCATAACCGGCAACACACAGGTATCGAAGAACGAACTACTGAAGCTATTCCCCTTTAGTTGAGAAATCCTCCATCGAAGACATTTATGCAGGGTGTCTGTATTCCTTGGAACTTGTTCTTCCAGTGATATGTCATCCTTAGAACCTCTCGTCTTTTTCCGTCATTAAGCGAGACGAAGACATTGTTTTGTCCCTCTTTCGAAGTGAGACGGACATCGCTGTCTGCGATATGTCGTAGCTCCTCATGAAGATCTTCTTGCTTTACGCTGCAGCTTCCTTTGTAGACGTAGTAGACATGGTATCCTTCATTTACGGTATCAATTATCTCGCCGAGGGTGAGTGACCATCTGTCTTCTATTCCGGTTCCGCTGTGGGCACCACAGAGTATGAGCAGAGTCAGTTTCTTTACAGCGTTCTCGTTCTGCTCGAAATTCATGAGATAGTCGATGTACTCTGTCTTTCCTTCGTTTGCCCTCTCGTACACACCCTTCACTATCTTGGCAGCCCTCTTTTCCTTAGGCGACGCGTTCCCGGCAAGAACCTCATTGACAACATCCATTGTGGGTGACCGTCCGACTCCGAGAATGTTTTTTAGATGTTTCGCCTTCTTGTACAAACGTGTCTTGTCGCCGCTAATCGACTCAACTTCCTCCGGATAGTCGAACTCGTTAAGTCTCTCCCGTCTCCATTTGTTGAATCCAGACTCTTCTCTGAACTCGCTCCATGGTAATGGGTCACTCTTGAACAGTCCGTAATTTGTTAGTGAGTCTTGACTCATGTTCGCACGTGTTCCTGATCCTCTGCTCAGAAATTTCACCTCAACGTACTTTTTGTCGCCTCCCGTGTAGAGAACCAAATCTCCGAGTGCCTCTCCGTATTCGTTACCGACGTGCTCACATCGCTTGATATCAAAATCTTGTGTTAGCCTTTCAGCGAGTGCTTCACCTTCATCTGCGAGGTCTTGATCTGGGTTTCCTTTATCGCCATTTATCCGCGCACATACGTCTCTTTCTGCTACCTCAACTTTCTCCCGTTCGTGCTTTCCCATGATTCGGAAAAAGAAGCCGTGATAATTAGTTTTCTCATCCTTGAACGACACGCGCGGTTCTGAAATCGAGGGAAATGTCAGTGACGACGGTAGTTCATTCCTGATCCGACCCGTCTACATCTATCCACCCTTGGAGTTCGCGTTTCGAAGCCGGGCTTATGGTGATACCCGAACTTTCGAGACGTTTCTTCGCCTTCCGCGCGTAACTCGACCGGATGT
>Ga0207714_1000503_pt1 | contig 26943 bp, 22 predicted proteins | sample PonA232FremontCA_2_FD_187270 | JGI IMG/M metagenome (GOLD analysis project Ga0207714, IMG submission 187270) | Marine sediment microbial community from Fremont, CA, USA - Pond A23 Sediment 2 (SPAdes) | ecosystem: Environmental > Aquatic > Marine > Unclassified | place: USA: Fremont, California...
ATCGGTTTCCCGGAATTTCTCGGTTAACAGCTTATCCGTTTCCTTGAATTTTTTGTCGGTCTCCTGGAACATCTTCCAGACCTGTTGAAAGGAAACCGGCTCTCCATAGTCAGAAAGGGGCTCATTGGCATTATTTTCATCCTTTTTGCTCATATCTTTTGGTATTTTTATAAAGATAGCAAATATTCGGTTTGCTGTCAAAGGTTAAAACGCAAAGGGGCTGGGAGATATTTTGGAGGAATTTACCAGGTCAATTTTTCAAAGGGCTGATTGAATCTTGTTTGCTATTTACAGCCTCATAATCTATCTCAAATTTTAGCGCGTTTGTAGTATTTCGTTTATTTGATCTGCATTCCATATACGCTTCAAATAAATCAGTAAAAGATATGCCTGATATTTTTGCGTCTTCCCATAATTTTCGTTGCATACATTACTTTGTTTTAAAAAGGCAGAGAGAAATTCCCTCTGCCTTTTGCTGATTTGGCAATCTCTGCGGACGCACCTGACCCGTTTGTTGTTGTTCTTATTGTAGTTGTTCTGGTTACCATTGTTGAAGTTCTGGTTCCACGCGTTGTTAGCGTCGTTCTCAGTACTACTCCAATAGTTGTTTGAACTAAAACCGCCAATAGCATCTTTATTTTGATAAAGCGCATTTAATTCATCTTTTGCTGGTAAATACCTATCACTGTATCCATACGCTGTAAGGGTATCACACACATACGCAGCATGACCATCAGAACCCAATTGAGAGACAATAGCAGATGTATTGGCTTCGCCATCAGTGTCACTTTCTGCTCCATTTCCATCGGTTATCTCTGTTCCGTATCCTCCCCATTCAATATCAGTAGCATTATCTTCAGGATAAACGTATAAAGTGTCGTTGAGATCTATTGTTGAAAGATCTGTAGCAAGCAAACTTCTCTCTTCCCCATAAGCCGTCCCCTCTCTATTGGTTGCATAGGCCCGCACATAATAGGTCGTTCCTTCACTTAAGCCGGTCTGTTCGCTGGTAAAACTGCCTGTTCCACTGCCATCGTTCGTGGTATTATCGCTTGTGGTGGGATTGGAAGAAGTGCTCCAGCATACATCGCGGGCTGTTATTTCAACACCTCCGTTCTCAGTCACATCACCTCCACATACAACGGAAGTAGCCGTTATATCATATATTTCACCTGTCGCAACAACAGGAGTTCCCGGAGGATTTCCTTCATCACTTCAGCGTCATTGTCTGCATATGGAGCCGATGGCTGGGATTCATACTCTTCTATGCCAATAACAACGCCTACCGATTTATTCCGCTTTATATCAGCAGGCGGCACAGTTCGGATGTCCATCACATTGTCCACATTGGCCTTGAATTTATATGATTCATACTCAAAACGGGCCACCTCCTTTTGGAGCTTTTTGACATCAGCCTGAACCTGTTTGATATTGGTCTCAGGAGGCTGCGCATCCAGTGCAAGAGGAAGTTGTTTGTTGTCGAGCGTGCCTATATCTTGTGTTGTATTTAGCGTCAAATAAACAGGTAGTTCACCACGGGTTTCTACCCTTTTATTTGGACTAATTGTAATCCAAAATTTTTTTACCTCACCAATGCCAATATCGCCATGCTTTCATGATCCTTGTTCCACATAGATGTTTTCAATCTGGGAGTTGACCCAATATCTTGTGTTTTTGGCTACATTTTGCCCCACATTTTGTACGACCTGCTTTGCCTTGACCATTTCACCTGCCTGCAACTGTCCATCCCTCTTAATGGCTGCCGTTCCTTCCCCCCTGATCGAACAATTTCCATGCCCGATAAAACCAGTTTGGGCCGCTGGTATTCAAGTGAATTCAAGATGAGGTAAGCCGGATCCATATCATGGCCATAATGCTCAGTAACACTGATTTTGAGCTTATGCCTTGCCGTAGAAACATCAAAACCCGCCTCTATAGGAATGGTAATATGTTTAGATTGGCCCGCCCGGATCATGGCAATCTCTTTTTTATCCTTAATCCGGAATTCAGGATCATTAACAGAATCTTTTACATAAACAGTCAACCCCTGGGCTGGTCCTTTTCCCTTATTTTTTATGGTTACATGCAATTTGACTGATTCCTCAGCCTCCACTATGCCATTGTTGTTGACATCTTCAAATTTTAAGTCTGCAAATAGATTTGGCGGCAAACCCCGTTCAAAATCAGGTTGCATGTCAAAATGTTTGGCTTCGCTTTTTCCGTGAATCTTCATGGGCATGAAGGGAATTCACTAATAAAATGAAACAAAATACCCAACAAACAGTATATATTCGTATCATCGTGATAAAATTTTATTCCATGAGTTTTATACATACTAAGTAACAAAAGGTATCAATTCTTCAAAGCTTTGAAGGTTTTTGTAAAAATTGGTTAAAAATTTTATTTTGGTACAATAAAGAATAACCTGCTTTTCAAATAAAAACAGAATACATGAGGCACATTATAATCTCCTTGTTATTGATATGGATGGGATGTGGAAGCTTGACCTTTCTTCAGGCCAAAGAAAAAGTAACCGTCAAACAGGTAACGGGAAAAGCCATTATCAAAAACATTACACCGGAAGAAGCCAGGCAAAAAGCCTTAAGGGCAGCAAAAATCAAAGCCTTACGTAAAGCCGGGGTGTCAGAAAAAATAACTGAAACCAACGTGAAGCGGGTGAAGGCCCAAAATTCAGATATTCAAAAAACCTTCAATTCAATTGCTACCGTTGCCATCAGCGGCCACGTGATTGATTATGAAATTACCCATACCAAAAAAGATGTAGATCAGTTCAATAACCTCTATATTGAAGTTACCATCAATGCCACAGTAATCAAGTATGACCGGGAACAGGACCCTGCCTTTGAAATCAAGGTGGATAACATTCATTCAGTCTATAGAGAAGGTGAAAAGCTAAACTTCACCGTTACATCAAATAACCCCGGTTATCTTCGGATTTTTCTTTTTGAAGGCAAACAAAAAAGCACCCAGATTTTCCCCAATCAATACGAAAAAAAATCATTTTTCCCGGCCGATACCACCATTTCTTTTCCCAAAGATGAGATGCTGGAGTATGAGGTAACAACCCGAAAGGACAAAGAAACCAACCACCTGGTATTTGTATTTACCAAAAAAGAGATACCTTTTATGAAAAAGGTAAACTACAAAAACATTATCAACTGGATTTACCGTATATCTCCTGATCAACGCCGGGTAAAATACAAGAATTTTATGATAAGAAACAAGGCGAAAGGCTAATTCATTCACTGATTAAAAGGATACACAACATCAGTAAATATACATCCGGGCGTACTTATTGGTCGCCGGCATTTTTATGTTTTTGATCCAGCTTCTTTAACTCTTTATTGTAGACCTTTTGAAATTGTTTTTTGTCATACTCCGGGTGGGATTTTTGCTGACTGGTGAGTTGTTTATGGATTCCTTTCACCACTTCACTGGCGGGCATCTCTATTGCCACAAAATACTGATATAAATCCTGTTCCTCCTTTTTAATGACTTTGTTACAGACTATATCCACGTTTCGCAACTTCTTATCCACCACTTTCCGGGTTAGCTTCTCGATTTCCCGGGAAAATTTCACCCTTGCTTTTTTTGATTTAAAAGTCTTTTTATTGCTGTAATGCTTTGTAACGCTTTGAATTCTTGATTTAATGCTGCCGGCAAGGGTAGTTTTGGCATTTAAAAGGGCTTGTTTTTTGGCCATCATTAATTTGGAGCTTTCTCCCGATCGACTGGCGCGGAAATATTGATCATCTGAATAATAGGGTGAACAAGGAATGGATACCTCTTTGGTGCTATCATTTGCTTTAGCAGACTGTTTTTGGCCATTACAACTCATCTGAATCAATAAAAACGCGACTGTCAACAAATAAAACATCTGCTTCAGGTGCATAATACATCACTATTTATATCCAACAGGGATTTAAAGGTAAAAATATTCTAAAGAAAGTCACTGAAGCTTTCATGTTTTCTTTATCAACATGGGCAGCAGCCTTTACCAGATGCTGCCTGTGGGCAGAAGGAGACAAGAACATAAGGCCCTGCTTTTTCAGGGCGATTTATTATTTTTGGTCCATCGCAACAAAGGCAGCGTATGGATCGATATGATGTGGTGATCATCGGGGCAGGTGCCTCTGGACTCGTGGCAGCAATAAGGGCCGGCGAGTTGGGCTGTTCCGTGGCACTGGTTGAGAAAAACAACAAACCGGGGGTCAAGCTTGCCATTACGGGCAAAGGCAGGTGCAACATCACCAATACAGCCTCTGCCAGCGAGTTTTACAAACATATCCATCCCCGTCCGCGCTTTTTAAAGCACGCTTTTCATCGCTTCTTTTCCCGCCAGATCATTCAAATGCTTTCGGACCTGGGGGTTTCAACCACCGAGGAACGGGGTGGCCGGGTTTTTCCAACCAACGGCAAAGCATCCGATATTGTCCAAGCTTTTATGAGGAAGCTACAACAGCTCCCGGTCACCATTTTATACGGAGCCCGTGTCGATGCGCTGCTCACCCGCGAAAACCAGGTTACGGGCGTTCAAATCAGCAGGAAAGGACAAAAGGAAAATATACAGGCTAATCATGTTATCCTGAGCTCCGGTGGGCAATCCTACCCGGCTACCGGTTCCACCGGCGAAGGCTATGAGCTGGCCCGTTCGGTGGGCCATCGCATCACCCCCGCCCGCCAGGCCCTGGTCCCGCTCGAGACCCGCGAAGCCATTCCCCGCTCTGCCGTTGACCTGGTTTTGAAGAATGTTACAGCCTCGGTCTGGTCCGACGGCAAAAAGCAGCAGGAAGCATTCGGGGAGTTGTTCTTTACAGACTACGGCCTTTCCGGTTCCATCATCCTAACCCTGAGCGGTTTTGTCGTTGATGAGCTGCGCCTGGGCAAAAACGTTCGGGTCAGCCTCGACCTGAAGCCGGCCCTGGACGAGAAAAAACTTGACAACCGACTTTTACGGGACCTGGAGCAATTCAGTAAAAAACAAACGGTGAATCTGTTCAGAAAATGGATGCCTGCTGATCTGATCCCGGTTTTTGTCGAGCAAACCGGGATTGATCCCAAAAAACCGGCCCATCAAATTACTGCCCGGGAGCGCCGGCAACTCAAAAAATTGCTGAAAGGCCTCACCTACACCATTAAGGGCCCCCGTTCCTTTAAAGAAGCCATCATCACCGCCGGGGGGATCCCCACCGATGAAATTCATTCCAGGACCCTGGAATCCAAACTCGTTTCCAATTTGTATTTTGCCGGCGAGGTGATTGACTTGCACGGGGATACCGGCGGTTATAATCTGCAGATAGCCTTCTCTACGGGTTGGCTGGCCGCGGAAAGCTGCGCTGATCAGGGCCAATGCGCCGGGCAGGCCCAATAAAATCAGCGGAAGAACTCAGGGCTTTAATCCATCCGCAGCACTTTGGCTCCCCTTATTTTGCTGCCTTTGATTTCCATCAGGGCCTGGTTGGCCTGATCAAGGGGATACTCCTGATAATCGGGTTTGAGTGGGATTTTGGCTGCCAGATCAAGCAGCTCGCTGACGTCCTTACGGGTTACATTCGCCACGGATTTGATCTCCTTTTCCAGCCACATATGATGGGTATAATCGATGTTTTGCAGGTAGTCGACATCTATATTTTCTTTCCGGATGGCATTGATCACCAGCCGTCCGGCGGGATTAAGCTGGCGCAGGGCTTCCACCACGGGTTTCCACACCGGGGTAGTATCGATGATGGCGTCCATCTTGCGGGGAGGCTGATCGGTGGTATTTCCGGCCCAAACGGCGCCCAGTTCACGGGCAAATTTCCGCTCGTCGGAATTGCGGGCAAAGACATGTATTTTAGAATGGGGATAAAGGTACCGGGCCATTTGCAGGACCAGGTGGCCGGAAGCTCCAAAGCCTGTCAGACCCAGGTGTCGGCCATCCTCCAGGCGGGCCAGCCGGAGCGAACGGTAACCCACCCCGCCGGCGCATAGAAGGGGAGCGGCCTGGGCATCCGCAAAGGCATCGGGGACGGCATAGGCAAATTCCTGGGGAACGACCATATATTCGGCATATCCGCCGTGCCGGTCGCGGCCGGTGGCCCTAAACCGGCTGCAGAGATTCTCATTGCCGCTGAGGCATTGCTTGCACCTTCCGCAGGCTGAATAGATCCAGGCTACCCCGAGGCGGTCGCCCTCCTGAAAAAGATCCGCATGGCGCCCCCGACCGGCTACATACCCTACCACCTCATGCCCCGGTACAATAGGATATTTCGGTGGCGGCGTCCGCCCTTCTATCTCATCCAACTCGGTGTGGCAAACCCCGCACCGCGTAACGCGGATAAGAATCTCGCCTTCCAGGGGGTCGGGAACCGGCCAGTCAACCATCTCCAAAGGCTCTTCTTCATGGGCCAGATCATAGATGCCCTTTAATACCATTGCTTTCATAGCATACCATTTTAACTTACACCTTTTAAAGATAAGACATATTGCCTTCCCGGTCAACCTTTTCGCAAGGCAAAGGAATGAATGGCGGAAGGTCCATTTGAAAAATAAAAGCTCCTATCAACCCTCAAAAAGAAGGGTTTCTTCTATACCCAGTTGCGAAGCCACATACCGGGCCACATTCTGGTTCAGCCACAGGGGCTGGTGGGCATCGGAACCGATCAGGAAACGGAAACTCTGTGCATAAGGGCCAATCTTCCGCTTCCAGTCGTCCCGCCAAATGTAACGGTTGTTGAGCTCTATGTAACATTCCGGGGGAATCTTACCCAGGTCCGTGTCCAGGGCCATGGGATGGGCAATGATCACCGGTTTGCCGGTGGCCAGCAACTTGTCAATGGCATCGTATTCTGATCGCTGATTGCGGCAATGGTAAATGTAATATTCAAAGTCAAGCTGAATGGCTTCCCCCACATACGCCGCCCCGTCCACTTCCGTTCCGGCATGGAGGTTTAATTGTTGCAGGCGCTTTTTGTATTCATCAAAGCGGTCGGTGAAATGCTCAAAATGATCGCTGATGCCCAGAATACGTGCATGGTGAACCCGGGCGATCAGTTCAGGGGTTTGTTCATCCACCACTGCGCTGTCATACTGGGAATATATGGTATGAATATGCAGGTCCTGGGGAACCTGGGTCAGTTGAATGCTCATAAAACAGTAATTTTAACCCCTTCATGGATACTACCTTCTCCATGAATGATACCTCCTCCAAAAATAATCCCTTCTCCATAAATTATAGCCTTCTCCATAAACTATAGCCTTTACATGCGCTCAGGCAAATCGATGCCCAAAAGCCACATTGCCTCGCGAATAACCCTTGATACTTGTATAGACAGAACCATTCGCAATTGAACCAGCTGCTCATCCTCAGCACTTAACACCGAATATTCATGGTAAAACTGGTTGAACTCCCGGGCCAACTCATAAACGAAATTGGCAATAACAGCCGGATTCATCTCGCTGGCAGCATCTTGTATGAAAGAAGGGAACTGATGGATCAGTTTAATCAGCTGAATTTCCTTGTCGTTGATCGGCGTTGAAGCCTTTACCTGCTCCGGAACGCTGATGTTGCGTTCACCGGCCTTTTGAATCAGTGAATTGATCCGTGCGTAACTGTACTGAATGAACGGGCCGGTATTGCCGTTAAAATCCACCGATTCTTTGGGATCAAAGGTCATGTTCTTCTTGGGATCGACCTTAAGAATGAAATATTTAAGGGCTCCCAGGCCAATGGAGTGGTATATCCTGTTTTTTTCGGCGTCGGAAAAATCGCCCACTTTCCCCGATTCCCGGGTCATGGTCTCAGCTGTTTGCAGCATCTCATCGATCAGGTCATCGGCGTCGACCACGGTGCCTTCCCGCGATTTCATTTTGCCTTCAGGCAGTTCCACCATTCCGTAGGCCAGGTGGTGCAGGTTTTCCGCCCATTCATAGCCCAGTTTGCCCAACAGGATTTTCAGCACCTGGAAATGGTATTTTTGTTCGTTGCCCACCACATAGATGTGCTGATCAAAGTCGAATTCCTGGTAACGCTGAATGGCCGTGCCGATATCCTGGGTAATATAGACAGATGTGCCGTCGCTTCGCAGGAGAAGCTTCTGATCAAGGGCCTCATCCGCCATATCGGCCCAGACCGAACCGTCTTTACCGGTGAAGAAGGCGCCGGCCTCCAGGCCTTTCTGAACCTGTTCCTTGCCCAGCTTATAAACCTGCGATTCATAGTACACCCGGTCAAAATCAATGCCCAGGGCCTGGTAGGTCTGTTCAAAACCTTCCAGGACCCAACCGTTCATTTTTTTCCACAATTCAACGGTTTGCGCATCATCCTGTTCCCAGCGGTGAAGCATCTGGCGGGCCTCCTTCATCAGCGGGGCTTCCTTTTCAGCCTCTTCCCGGGTATACCCCTTTTCAGTGAGTTCAGCCACCTGGCGTTTATACTCCTGATCAAAAAGCACATAATAATCGCCCACCAGGTGGTCGCCTTTGACCCCTTTGGATTCAGGGGTCTCGCCCTGCCCCCACTTCTGCCAGGCCAACATCGACTTGCAAATGTGAATGCCCCGGTCATTGACCAGATTCACCTTCTTAACCTCATGGCCGGTGGCTTCCAGTATCCGGGAAATGGAAAATCCCAGCAGGTTGTTACGTATATGGCCCAAATGCAACGGCTTGTTGGTGTTGGGCGATGAATATTCCACCACAATTTTCCCCTGCCCCGATTCAAGGGCAAAATCATAAATGTGCCCGCGTTGATGCATGCTGTTGAGAAAGCGCAACCAAAAATCGTTGCCGATGATCAGGTTCAAAAAACCCTTAATGACATTGAAATCCGATATCTCATCAACTTTCTCCTTCAAAAACTGACCGATCTCTTCGCCGGTTTGTTCCGGCGGACGCTTGGTAAATCCCAGAAAAGGAAAAACCACTACGGTAAAATCACCGGTGAAGTCTTTCCGGGTGCGTTGAACCTGTATCTTTTCCGAAGCCATATCGGTATCATACAACTCAAGCAACGCTTTCTGCACTTTGGAAACAATCCGGGCCTCTATGTTCATGGCGTATCTTTTTAAATCAAAATTTGTGGCAAAACTGAAAAATAAGGCTCAAAGATATATAAACTCTCAAAAGGGATAAAAATTCTGTGCGCTTTTTGTATGCCAGCCACATTTTATCTTCAGGATTGATTTACTCGTATAAAGTTTAATTAACGTTCTGTATTTCAATATAATTTTGCTTCCAACATTGCATGATTTGCTTCCCTCTGCCATGGAACCCGCATGTTTAATCACGTCCTTGTTGTGTAGGTTACTGCATGCAGGTTTCATTCGTATAAAGTTGAATTAACGTTCTGTATTTCAATATAATTTTGCTTCCAACATTGCAAGATTGCTTCCCTCTGCCATGGAACCCGCATGTATATCCATGTCCTTGTTGGGTAAGTCCTTGCATGCGGGTTTCATTTGGAAATGAACCGTTACAAATCAACAATGAACCCAGCGTGCCTTAATCATAACAGCATGTATAGGGGTAAGCAGGAGTTAAGGACGGTGTCACCCAATCAAACCAGAGGGACATTGGGATCCTGCCACAAAATACAACAACCTGAATTTTAACAGATTAAAGAAATGACACAGAAAAATTGAACAAAATTGATGTATATTGTAATACAAAGGGGTATCTTGGTGTCACAATGAAAGCAGATGGTTCATGACGAGCCTGTTAATCGTGTTCTCAAAACCATAGGCTGGTAACAGAAAGTTAAACAAACCGCTAAAAAGCCAAGGACGGCCCCATAAGTTCATGCAGGGGTCATAAGTTTAAGCCGGTTTTCAGGTTTCAACAGGTTCCTGAAAGGTCGCACAGGTCTCAAAAAAGCCAAACAGCTACCTGCCAGGGATTGAATTTGAATCATGAGGATGGGGTTTCCTAAAACCCATCCTTCAAACAAGGCAATTTAATCAATACGGATCGGTATTACATGACAGAGCAACAGATCATCGAGGGCATCAGGCAAGGCGATGAATCGGCCTTTCGCGAACTGGTGGATCAGTACCAGCAAATGGTGGTCAATGTGTGCAACCGTTTTGTTCACAATCGGGATGATGCCCTGGATTTAAGCCAGGATGTGTTCATCAAGGCCTACCATTCCATCGACCGGTTCCGTGGCACATCGAGGATTTCTACTTGGTTGTATCGCATAGCGGTGAACCATTCGCTGAATTTCATCCGCGATAAAAAAAGGCGAAACATTTTCAGCAGTCTGGACGTGCTCTTTGACCACTCCGGTTCTTCTCCGGTTGAGCGGGCGGCCGACAACGGAGAAGAAGCCCAGGAACAAATGGAACGGAAAGAAAACAACAACCGCGTCTATCAGGCTTTGGAGAGCCTTCCCAAAAAACAACGGGTGGCTTTGACCCTGAACAAACTTGAAGATCTGCCTTATAAACAGGTGGCTGAGATCATGGACATCTCCGTTTCAGAAACCGGTGTGCTGATCAACCGGGCCAAAAAGAAATTGCAGAAGAAATTGGCGGAAAACATCAAAAAGGCATAAAAAAATCTTATACCGGTGTAATAAACCAACCGTTTGGGTGTCAAAAAAACAGAAAAACACAATCACGATGAAATGCAAGGAAATACATACCAGGCTGATCGATTATATGGACGGGGAGCTTTCCCGCGATGAACAGGAGCGTGTGCAAAAGCATCTGCAGGGATGCCCGGATTGCCGGGAAATGTATCAGGAGATGGCGGCTTCCTGGAACCAGGCCAGGGAAGACCGGATCTCTTACCAGCCCTTTTACTATACACGGCTGCAGGCCAAAATGGAGCGGCAGGCTGAAAGATATAGCCAGCATGCCCTTCGCCGGGCCCGCACTTTCAGGATGCTCCTGCAACCCGCCTTGTTCTTTGTGGTGCTGGGCCTGGGCATTTTCATTGGCATCCAGTTGGGCAAAGGTTTGGGAAATACCTCCACTGTGGCAGCCCAAACCCAATCGCCGGATTATATAGAAGCTTATGCAGAAGATCAATATTGGAACGGGTTAAAACTGGAACCCATTGAACAGGAGTATTTTGCAGTGGATTCAGCCGCTGTTTCCGACCCATCCCAAAAAACAAACCGCTATGAATAAACTGACCAAGAAACAACTGATGATCGGGGCATTGATTTTGCTTTTCGCCATCAACCTGGCAGCCCTGGGAACCATCATATACCAGAATTACCAGGCCAACCAGCAACCGGCCTATGGACCGGGCACGGCAACGGAAGAGATGAGCGATCCGGGATTTGACCGGGAAAACCGCCCGGGTAATATGGCTCCTGACCGAGAGGCGACACAGCCGGGTGAAAGAAGAGCCGGTAGCAACCGCAGACGCCCGGGCCGTATGTCGGGAGAGCGTTCATTCAGAAACCGCGAACCAAAAGATGCCCCCGATATGAGGGGCCGATTCCACCGCTACGTTCGCGAAAAACTGGAACTCGACGACGGGCAATACCGGCAATACCAGGATCTGATGGCCAGCACACGCAATAAACAACGTGAAATCGCCCTGAAGCTGGAAAGCAAACGGGATAGCATGATGCAGGAGCTGACCCTGGATAACCCCGACGAAAAAAAGCTGGAGCAGTTGGCCAACGAAATCGGACACCTGCATACCCGGTTGAAGCAGAACACCATTGCCCATTTCAATCAGCTGCGCTCCATATGCCGCCCGGAACAAAGGAAGGCCCTCAACGAAATGATGATGGAAATGTCCCATCATGGCCGTCCCGGATCACCGGCAACGCCCCAGCATCATAGCAACCGACCCGGACGAGGCCATATGAACCGGCAATAACCATGAAACCCCCATACAGTAATCTATACAACAAGGACATGAATAAAGCATGGGGGTTCCATGGCAGAGGTTACCGAGACCATCGAATTATACACTATTATTATTCTGAAATACAGAGTGTTAATTGAATCTCATTTGTAGGAAACCTGCATCCAGTAACCTTCACAATAAGGACATGATTATTCCATGCAGGTTCCATAAGGCCAAAAAATTAAATAAAAAATAACCAATAACACAACAATAATTAATAAAACAAAAATCAGTTAAACCTTTAAAATCCAAAGCCATGAAAAAGATAACCAAACTTACAGCCATGCTTATCCTTGCCATATTGACGGTAAGCGCATCGACTGCTCTGGCACAACGCGGCCAGGGTAAGATGGACAGGGGAATGAGAAACCCGAGAATGCCCGTGCATGAGCGCATGTACGAGATGATCCCTGATTTGACCGAGGAACAGGAAAATCAGCTCCAGGATCTGCGGGTTGAGCATATGAAAGAGATGACCGATTTTCGCAACCAGCTGGATGAAAAACAAGCCCGGTTGCGGACCCTGGAAACAAAAGATGACCCCGAGATGAAGGCCATCAACGGAATGATTGAAGAGATGGGGCAAATCCGCATCGAAATGCATAAGGCCCGGGCTGAACACCGCCAGGAAGTTCGGCAGATCCTCAACGAAGAACAAAGGGCCTTCTATGATGCCCGGATGTACCGCCACCACAACCGTCGGCCCGGAATGCACGGACCACGCCGGGGTGGCCGGGGTTTGAACCGCAGCATGGATCCCAGATAAAGCATGGATCCCGGATAAAGTAGCGTTTTTTATCCGATCAAAACATCCATCCCCGGTAGTGCTTTATCCCAAAAAACTGAATGGAAACCAGGGCTGAATGAGCTGAAGCAATAACGCCCAGACAGGTCATTCAGCCCTGGTTTTATTTGGATGGGCCGTACCCATACCCTTCCAATAAAGGGGTTCGGGTTTTATTCAAACAGGCCCTCATCGCGAATCAATAGCAGGATGGAATTGTGCGAGACAACGACATAACGCTCGTTATTGAAAATGATCTCATGGCCTCCCGATTGAAGGTATACGGCCAGATCCCCCTCCTGAGGCTGAAGGGGCACATATTTGACTTCATTGCGCTGCTCCTTCCACGGTTCATCCTCTTCAGATACAGCCGGTATGGGATAACCCGGCCCCACCTTTAAAACATACCCACTGTGGGTCTTCTCCTTTTCCTGAACACTGGGGGGCAAATATAAACCCGACTTGGTCTTGCTCTGGGGATCTTTGGGCTTGATCAAAACCCGGTCCCCGATCAGTATAAAACGGCTCAGATCCTGGTCACCTATTTCCAATGCCATAATTTTTGGTATCAAATATAGGAATTGTATTGCGCCAAAGTGAAATGCTTTGCAACAATCCCATCTATAGATGAAACCTTTTGCCCGATAATTTATTGTCCCATAGACCCGTAGAATTGAACAGGTGATCGCTCCAGCCATTTCTCCAAATGCGCCTTCCCATTGCCCGGGTTGAAAGCTGCAGCCGCCATAACTCGCCCGGCCAACGATAGAAAATTAAAGCCCTATCAAATGCCCTAAAAGCTTTAGACTGCATCTGCCAGGATTTGCCCGGCCAGGTATTGAAAAAACAAAACCTTATCAAATGTCCTGAAGCCTTTAGGTTGCATCTACCAGGATTTGCCGGGTCAGGTATTGAAAAAACAAAACCTTATCAAATGTCCTGAAGCCTTTAGGTTGCATCTGCCAGGATTTGCCCGGCCAGGTATTGAAAAAACAAAACCTTATCAAATGTCCTGAAGCTTTTAGGTTGCATCTACCAGGATTTGCCCGGCCAGGTATTGAAAAAACAAAACCTTATCAAATGCCACCAGTGGTTTAATTCTCAGGTACTGCAACCATTCAGGCAGGCTGAAAAATCAAGTCAATGCTGGTTCCTTTCCCCGGGGATGAGTGAACCCGTATTTCCCCCTGGTGTTTTTTCATGATCTGGCGGGCCAGGCTCAGGCCGATGCCGGAGCCGTTTTCCCTGGTGGTATAAAAAGGAACGAAGATTTTCTGTTGGGTCTCGGCATCCATGCCGGGGCCGTTATCGGTCACCCGCAGGCAGGGGCGCTTTTGCTGGTTGAGATCCAGGTGAAGCGATAAGCTGGGATGCTGGCAGTTGGATACGGCATCGATGGCATTGAGCAGGATGTTGATGACCACTTGCTGGATCTGGTCGAAATCGGCATATACTGTTGGGGTTTGCGGGGACATTTTGCGTTGCAGGTGAATCTTTTGCTGGCGGATTTGGTGGCTCAACAGGTGAAGCACGTGGTTAGCCAGTTCACGCAGGTCAACGGCTTCAAATTGGGGTTCGGGTAAAGAAGTGATTTTACGGTAATGGTGAACAAAACGCAACAGCCCCTGGGTTCGGGTATGGATGGTTTGCAGGCTCAGGTGCAGATCGTCCATCTCCTGATCCCACCTGGAGGGAAGCTGGTCACGATGGCGAAGCATCTCTTCCAGTGAATCCCTGGCTGCCTGGGTAAGGGAAGAGATGGGGGTAGCGGAATTCATAATTTCGTGGCGAAGCGTACGGATCAGCATCTGCCACGATTCCACTTCACGGGCTTCCAGCTCGGAGCGGATATCCTGCAGGGAAACCAAATGAAAATGGTGGTTTTGAAGTTTAAAGGAGCTGCTTCGAAGGGCCAGGTTCAGCGTCTGATCGGCCAGGGAAAGATGAACGGCCTTTCGCTCGCCGGATTTCAGGCCTGTTAAATGCCTGTATAAATGGGGATGATAATTCTCCAGCTCATCAAAACGGGCCAATTGGGGAATGTTAAGCATCCGGCAAACCGACTGATTGATCAGGTGGATGCTGCCGTCGGCTTTATAGGAGATGATGCCGGTTTCAAGGTGCTCTACCACCCCGCGAAGGTGGTGGTAATGGGCTTCCTTGTCAATGCGCACATTTTGCAGTTCCCGAACGATAAGGTGAAAGGCATCATCCAGGTCGGACCGGCCGGTGGGCTCGCCGGATTGCGCTTTATAATAAGCCTGGTAATCCTGCTGCTGGATGGAAAGCAGAAAATCGCGCAATTCCCGTCGATGCCGATTCACGGCATATACCAGTCCAATGCTCAGCAAAGGAATGAGCAGGCCACTTACTGCGGTCGAAACATACCACTGATGTTGATGGAGGGCATAGGCAAAAAATAGCATATCGGCCAAAAGCAGGGCAATGCGCCAAATGATGTTCCAGGGATGGGCTTTAGAGTTCATGCTTGTTCATTTTGCGGTAGAGGGTGGTCCGGCCCAGGCCCAGTTCCCTGGCCGCTGCTGAAAGGTTATAATGGTGTTTTCGAAGGGCCTTGATGATGGTATTTTTTTCGATCTCCTCCAAATTGAGGCTGGAAGCACTCACCGGTTCGCCACCAGGGGCTTCCAGCTTGATATCTTTGGGCCGAATCTCTTTATTTTCACCCATGATCACCGTTCTTTCAAGGATGTGCTGCAATTCACGAATATTTCCCGGCCACTGGTACCGCTCAAGCTTTTGCAAAGCCGCAGGAGAAAGCTTGAGGTTGGGTTTGCGATACTTGCGGCGAAACGGTTCCAAAAAATGTTCGCTCAGCCGGGCAATGTCCTCAGTGCGCTCTCTTAATGGCGGAAGGGATAGTTCAACGGTGTTGATGCGGTAAAGCAAGTCTTCCCGAAAACGCCCTTCGCCAACCATCTGTTTCAGCGGCCGGTTGGTGGCACAAATCAGGCGCACATCCACCCGCACCGACTCGCCGGCACCCACCCGTCGGATCTCGCGGCTTTGAATGGCCGTGAGCAACTTGCTCTGCAATGGCAGAGAAAGATTGCCGATCTCATCCAAAAAAAGGGTGCCCTGGTGGGCCATCTCAAAACGTCCCTTTCGGTCTTCTCGGGCATCGGTGAAGGCCCCTTTGACATGACCAAATAGTTCCGACTCGAAAAGGGTTTGCGGAACAGACCCCAAATCCACATGCATAAATACCTGCTGCGCGCGTTGGGAACGCCGGTGAAGCGCCCGGGCCACCACTTCCTTGCCCGTGCCATTCTCCCCGAGAAGCAAGACATTGACATCCGTGCCGGCTACCTTGTTCAGGGTTTGCATCACTTCCTCCATCGCCGGCGAGGTTCCGATCACCAGCCCATGAGCCTGATCCATATCCTGTTGAAGGGTTTGCCGGGTAGAACGCAAATCACTGATCTCCTGCCTGGACTGGCCCAACCGATAGGCCGACTGGAGGGTGGCCAAAAAACGCTCATTCTCCCAGGGTTTGACCACAAAATCAATAGCTCCCAGTTTCATCGCCTCTACCGCCAAATTAACATCCCCATAAGCGGTGATCACCACAACCGGCAAATCCGGATAATGATGCTGAATGTGACCCATCCAAAGCAATCCCTCTTCCCCACTGGTGGCGCCCGGGGTGAAATTCATATCCAGCAACACCACATCAAAATCTCCAATGCTTTCCCCCTGCTCAGGTTTTCCAGGTCTCTCCCAGACTTCAACTTCCCCAAAATGTTTCTTCAATAACATTTGGGCCGTAATACGAATATCTCGGTCGTCATCAATGACAAGTATTTTTCCCTGATTCTCTCCCATGTATATAAAAAATGATTAATTTTAGGCTAAATATACAAAATGTTTCGAAATGAAACACCCGGGTGTTCACCTTTGAAACAAAAAAGCCGCCAAAGGAGGGTACGGACACAATACATTATTAGTTGATTAACAATATATTATAAAGAATGGCATTGAAATTGATTCAAGGTAAAGCAACCCTGCTTAAAGAGGTCCCTGTCAGAGCTGCTTCACCCTTATTCGATAAAAAAAGAGTGCCTTTGGGATGAAGCCCTGCAATGAATGAGTGCCAAAATAGGGGTTGGCATGATTTTAAGGAACCGGCCAATGGTTCAAATCGCTGAGGTCGTGATACCTAAAACAAGAAACTTTTAAGATCCCCATCATGATTAAGAATTACCTGAAAACCGCCATTCGAAACTTAAGAAGGAACAAGCTTCATGCTGCCATCAACATTACAGGTTTTGCCATTGGCCTTGCCGTAAGCATTTTGATCATTTTCTATGTCAGGCATGAAATGACTTACGACCAGTTCCATCCCAAAAAGGACCGGGTTTATCGCCTGGCTTTCAAAAAGATTCGGGGAGAACAAGCCAGCATCGATGCCAATTCTCTTTCCATTGCCGGTCCGGAATTCACTAAGCAATTTCCTAATATCGAGAGATTTACCCGATTAAGCATTTATCATGGCGGCACCCTGAGCCATGAGCAAGATGCCATAAGAGAGCGGAAGATCCGCTATGCCGACTCGTCGCTTTTTAATGTGCTGGGTTTTAAGCTATCCCGGGGCAATCCACAAACGGCCCTGGCAGGGCCTGATAAAATCGTGCTTACCCCCGGTGTTGCACGCAAGATTTTCGGTGAACAAGATCCGATGGGCAGAACCCTGACCTACAAAAACCAAAATGTACTAACGGTATCAGGCATCATGGAAGAGCCACCGGCCCGGACCCACATCAAATTTTCGGCCCTCATATCCTTTGAAACCATCCATCAAAACATGCCTGCCGGGCATTTTGGATGGAAAGGCGGATGGGCTTATTATACCTTTCTGCTGCTCCATGAAGCACGGGTTTCAGACCAACTCATTGATAAGATGAATCAGGTGGTTTATGAAAACCTGGGAAAAGAGCTGGAAACCATAGGTTGGAAGGTCAATCCGGTTCTCCAGCCCATTGAGGAAATTTACCTCCGGCACGAGCCCATGAATGATCCCCGGTCAGCGGGAAGCCTCAGCAACATCTATGTCTTCTCGGCCATTGCAGCCTTTCTGTTGCTGATTGCAGGCATCAACTTCATGAACCTCTCGACGGCCCAGGCCATCAAAAGAATCAAGGAAGTGGGGATCCGCAAGGTAACCGGGGCTTCCCGCAACAACCTGATCGGCCAGTTTCTGGGAGAATCCCTGATGATCACTTTCATCTCCTTCATCCTGGCCCTGATCCTGATTGAAATCACCCTGCCCGGGTTCAACAACCTGCTGGGCACAAAGCTTTCCCTCTATTCCACACATAATCGGGCCATTTTAATTGGCCTGCCCCTTTTGGTATTCCTGGTGGGGATCGCCTCAGGAAGTTATCCGGCTTTCTTCCTCTCCTCGCATCAGCCCGAGACAGTAATGAAAGGATCTGTCAACAACAGGAAACAAAAACTTTCCCTTAGCAATTTTCTCATTATCACCCAGTTCGTAATTTCCATTGCACTGATCATCGGATCATTGGTGATTTACCATCAATTGCATTACATGGATCATAAAAAGCTGGGGTATCAAAAGGAAAACCTGATGGCCATTCATCTCTCCAGCAAGAAAACTGCAGAGAAGGATGAGCTGGTCAAGAAAGAATTGCTCCGCGTCAACGGGATAAAAAACGTGAGCCTGGCATCCCATTACCCGGGAATGGGAGCAGGCCGTACCGGGCACATCCCTGAGGGACATGAAGCACCTCAGATGTTCCATGTGTTGTCTGTGGATTCAGACTACATTCAAACCGCCGGCCTGGAGGTGATCAGGGGAAGAAATTTTGAGGCCTCGCGCAAGGCCGATCAAAATGCCTGTCTGATCAATGAAACGCTGGCCCGTCAAATGAAATGGGAAAATCCCATTGGAAAGACCCTTCACCGAAACACCGACTACACCGTGATTGGAGTGGTAAAGGACCATCATTTTGCCTGCCTCCACGAGAAGATCCAACCCCTGATCTACAAACGCCAGCGTCCATGGTGGGGGGAAATGGCACTGGTTAAAATGGACGGTGCCCATCCGCGCCAAACCCTTTCTTCTGTTCAGCAGACCTGGAGCAACCTGTTCGGCAGTGAACCCCTCCAATATGAATTTGTCGATCAGGCCTTTCGGCAAATCTACCGGATGGACATTCGCTTCGGGGAAATCATCCTGGCCTTCACCGTCCTGGCCATCTTTATTGCCTGCCTGGGCTTGTTCGGTCTGACCCACTTCTTCACCGTTCAAAGAACCAAGGAGATTGGTATTCGGAAAGCGATGGGGGCTTCAGCCTTCAGCATCAACCGCTACATCATCGCCAAATTTACCCGTTGGGTGTTGATCGCCAACTTCATCGCCTGGCCCCTGGCCTTTTACGCCATGAATCAGTGGCTCCAGGAGTTCGCCTACCGGATCAACCTCCACCCCGTCTACTTTATTCTCGGGGCTGCCCTTTCAATGGCCATTGCCATCTCCACGGTAAGCTACCAGGCCATCAAATCGGCCAACATCAACCCGGCGGAAAGCCTTAGGTATGAGTGAGTGAAGAAGTGATTGCCTGCCCCGACCTAGTAAAACGAAGACGGGGGGTGAAGAAGTGATACCCAAAAAAATATAACTGAATCTGCTATGTTTCGCAATTACCTTAAAACAGGGCTCAGACATCTTAAAAGAAACCGGGTATATTCCCTGCTGAACCTGATGGGCCTTGCCATAGGACTCACCATCAGCATCATCATTATGCTGTTTGTATTGAATGAAATGAGCTATGATCGCTTTCATACCCATTCTGACAACATCTACCGGCTGGGCATCAGGCAGGAACGATCCCATTCCCTCAATCGCAGTGCCATCACATCCCCGGCCATGGGAAAGGACCTGGTCTCGAATATTCCTGAAATCACAGACCAGGTGCTGTTGAAACCCTACCGGCAGGCAACCCTTCTGAAAGATGAAAAGAAATATTCCACCGATGAAGTGCTCTTTGCCGGGGACTCGTTCTTTCAAATCTTCTCGTTTAAATTGCTGGTGGGCAACAAAAAGCAGGTATTAAAAAACCCCAATTCTATTGTAATAACCCGTCAACTGGCCCGAAAGATATTTGGTGACCGGGATCCCCTGGGAAAAAGCCTGCTGGTGCATAATAAATTTGAGGTAACCGTAACGGGCATAGCCGAAGCACCCCCCTCCCATTCCCACATTGATTTTGATGCCGTGGTTTCTTTCTCAACATTGAATCAAATCATAGATTTTTACCGAGGATGGGACGGCAACTTTAGCTACTATACCTATTTGCTGTTTGAAGACGGAAAGGCTCCCGGGGATACAGAGGGAGCCATTTTGGACCTTTTCAACCGGAAGGTCAATGAAAAAATGGAAAATTGGCGATATGAACCCCTTTTCGAGCCCCTGGAAGAGATATATCTGCACTCAGACCTGCTCTATGATTTCAGCCGGACCGGAAGCATGAGAACCATATATGTATTCTCAGGTATTGCTTTTCTGATCCTTCTGATAGCCACCATCAATTTTGTCAATCTGTCCACGGCCCTTTCCCTGAATCGTGTCAGGGAGGTGGGACTGAGAAAAGTGAATGGGGCATCCAAAAAAAGGATTGTCCAGCAGTTTCTGGGCGAATCGATGCTGATGAGCATACTGGCATTAATCCTGGCCATGATACTGATCGAAATAACCCTGCCCTGGTTCAACCTGTTTTTCCAAAAACAGCTAAGCGTGTATCAATCTTCCAACTGGCCCTTGCTTGTAGGCATTCCCTTTTTGGTTGTTTTCATTGGAATCATAGCCGGTAGTTATCCATCCTTCTATGTGGCCCGGATACGGCCGGCAGTCAGCATCAAAGACCAAATATCTTCCAAAATGCCGAATCTGAGCATGCAGAATGCCCTGGTGCTGGTTCAGTTCATCATTTCCGCCGGACTGATCATCAGCAGCCTGGTCATTTATGCTCAACTCTCTTACATGGGAGATAAAGATTTGGGTTTTGATAAAAACAACCTGGTCGCTCTACGGCTCGACAATAAAAACTGCGTTAGGAAAAGTCATTTGCTCAGGGAGCAGTTCAACCGGCACCCCCATATTCAGTATACATCAGTTGCTTCGGATTACCCGGTAAACGGCATGACTCAAAATGGCTATGCCCCGGAAGGCCTGGATAAGCTCATCTCCATCCATGCCCTCTATGTGGATCCCCATTACCTGGAAACCCTGGGTATGAAACTTGCACAAGGCAAAAACTTTGACCAACGCACCCCGGATACCAGCCACATTCTGATCAATCAAGCACTTGCCAGCAACATGAATTGGAAAAATCCCCTGGATAAGACCATCTCGCGGAATGGTGTTGATTATCAGGTGATCGGGGTGGTTGAGGATTTTCATTATGAAAGCCTCCATAAACCAATAGGTCCGGTTCTTTTTACTTTAAAACCCAGGAAACAAGTAATTCTGACCAGAATTTCCAAAAACCATTTCAAGGAAGCCACGAGTTACATAAAAAAAACATGGGAAGATATTACTGGGGATTATTTTCTGGGATATACCCGGATCAGCAAAGCATACAAGCGAATGCACCAAAGCGAAAGCCGTTTTGCAGAGAAAGTTCTGTTTTTCACCATCCTGGCCATATTCCTTGCTTGTCTTGGTCTGTTCGGACTTACCGCCATCTACACCACACGGCGAACAAAGGAAATGGGCATCAGAAAGGCATTGGGAGCAAACGCCTTATCTGTGAACTGGTTGATGTTGAGACAATACACCCGATGGGTGGTATTAGCGAATATTGTGGCCTGGCCGCTTGCTTTCTATCTGATGCGGCAATGGCTGGAGAATTTTGCCTACCGGATTGACCTGAATTTTTGGTTCTTCCTGGCGGGTGGCATGGTTACCCTGGTGATATCAATGCTTACCCTTACATGGTTTGCCGCCAGATTATCAAGAATCAACCCGGCATGGTGCCTGAGGAATGAGTGAATGCCTGTGCCGCTGAAACGAAGACGGGGAGTGAAGAAGTGATTGCCTGCCCCGACGTAGTAAAACGAAGACGGGGGGTGAAGAAGTGAATGCCTGACAAATGGAAGCAACCAATAGAAACCGGACTGTGAATCACTTTGATATAACCATAAAACTGAAGCTCAATGTTAAAGAACTATCTGAAAACCGGAATTCGAAACCTCAAGCGATATAAATTCTTTACCGCCATTAATATCGTGGGTTTCTCGGTTGGCCTGGCTACCTGTTTCATCATCTTCCTGTTTATTGATCATGAAACAAGCTTTGACCACCACCTATCAAAAGCAGACAATCTCTACCGGATTGTAGTCAAGGAGACTCATCCCCACGGCACCCGCTACCATGAAAGTGTTCCCTATCCCCTGGCGGAAGCAATCAGCGGGGAATTGCTCAATCCCGGCCAGGTTGTTACCACCTATTATGATGCCAAACAAATAAAGGTCAACGATCAGTTGTTTTTGGAAGAGGGGCTGGTTTATACCGATTCGGTCTTTTGCCAGCTGTTCGATGTGAAATTTGTCCAGGGCCAGGCTGCGGCACTGGAAGAACCAGGCAATGTAGTGTTGACCCGGCAACTGGCCGGAAAATATTTTGGCATGACCGATCCGATGGGTAAAGAACTCATCATCAGCCGTGAGTTAAACCTGACAGTTAAAGGCATAGTGGAAGATCCCCCGGAAAACACCCACCTTCCCTACCGGATGCTGATATCTGCCGGCTCGCTCGATGACGGCCACATCCAATTTGACTATGACAAGTGGGGTTCCAACATTTCCCGCATCGCTTCTTATGTGCATCTGAACAAGGGAGAGGAATTAAAAACCATTGAAGAAGAGATCAATAAAATATACCGCCGGCACAGGGAGGATAATCTCGCCCAACAAAATGATTTTTTTCTGCTGCCGGTCAAAGATATCCATACAGATGGGCGGTTCGACGATTATCCGGGCAGCTATGTGACCAGCAGCAAGCTGATCTGGGTTTTTATTTTTATAGGTGTGATCGTGTTGGCCGTGGCCCTGATCAATTTCATCAATCTTTCCATTGTTCAGGGCATCCGCAGAAGCAAGGAAGTTGGCCTGCGCAAAGTGGCGGGGGCTACCAGAAGCAAGCTGGTGCTGCAGTTTCTGGGTGAAACCTTTGTCATTGTCAGCATATCGGTGATCCTGGCTTTTATACTTACTGAGATGCTTCTTCCCCTGATCAACACCTATACCGGCGAACGGATCCATTTATCCCTCTATGGAAAGCCTGACATCTTCGTCTTCATAGTGATTTTAATGGCAGGGGTCAGCCTGCTGGGAGGTGCTTTCCCGGCCCTCTTTCTGTCGGCTTACCGCCCTATAGAGGCCATTCGCAAAAAGATGCTGAACCAGCGCAAAAAAACCCTCCCTGTTCAGCGGGTGTTGGTGGTGGTTCAATTCTTTATCGCTCAGGCCCTTGTCATCTTCGTCATTGCCATTGATCAGCAGGTGGATTATATGACAAACAAAGAGCTGGGCTTCAATCAGAACAACCTGATGGTGGCCCCCCTGCCCCACTCAACACCGCATAAACAAGCCACTTTCAGAAATCAGCTCAGGGAAATACCTGGTGTATCAAAGGTTTCTTTGGCCATGGGTGAACCTTTGAGCATCAGCAACAACGTATCCAACTATCAACTCCATGGAGAGCAGGAAGACCACTTTGCCAACATGAAAGCCGTCGATCCTTATTATTTGGACACCTATGGCATCCGGCTCAAATATGGAAGGGGGTTCCGCCCCTCCCCGAATGGTCAGACAATGAGCAGTGTGCTTGTCAACGAAAAGATGACCCGCGACATTGGTTGCCCGCACCCACGGGATGCCCTGGGCCAGTTCATCCGGCTTTTCGGCGAAAAACGCCAAATCATCGGGGTCATCGAAAATTTTCATGTCTATTCGTTGCATCGCGAGCTCTTTCCCCTGATCCTCCACCACAATCCCGACCTCTTTGCCCGGGCCGGCATCAGGCTGGAAGAAGGCGCCTACCGGGAAGCGGCCCCGAAGATCCAAAAGGTATACAGAAAGACCTTCCCCAACAGCCTTTATCGCCAGTACCTCTATAAGGATTTGCTCAAAGACCAGTATAAGGGAGAAGAACTGTTTTTCGGACAGCTGCAAATCTTCACCATTATTGCCATCATCCTGGCATCCATGGGCCTGATCGGACTGGTTTCTTTCATGATGGTACAAAGGACCCAGGAAGTAGGCATACGAAAAAGCCTGGGGGCGCTTCCCGGGGGTATCGTTTACATGTACACCCGCCGCTTTGCCGGTTTGGTGCTTATCTCCAGTGTCCTCGCCTGGCCCCTGGCCTACCTGATACTGCAACAGTGGCTGCAAAATTATGCCTATCATATCCCTTTGAGCATCATATACTTCGCCATGGGCTTCTTGTTGATATTGACCGTCTCGCTGGCTTCAATCCTCTATAATACCCTGAAAGTAGCCCGCATCAATCCGGCCCGGTCGCTGAGGGATGAATGAGGAAATGATTGAATGCCTGCCCCGACGCAGTGAAACCAAGGCGGGGAGTGAAGAAGTAATTAAGTGATTGAGTAACTAAGTCAAGAAGTGATTGCCGGCCCTGCTGAAATGAAGTGAAAGCGGGTGTTGAATGAAGAAATGCGTGAAGAGACAACATGAATTAATAAATGAAGTATTGTTGGAGCCTTTAAATGGGCATCATGGAAAAGGAATACCGCGAGAATGCAACAGCGCTCCAAAAACCACGATAAAAAAACCTGACATTTGACAAATTAACCTGTAACCCAACAGCCATGTTACGCAACTATTTTTTTACCGCCCTGCGGGTCATCAAACGCAACAAAAGCTTCTCGCTGATCAATATCCTGGGTTTTTCAACGGGTTTGATCAGCTGCCTGGTGATATTCCTGTTCGTAAAGCACGAATTGAGCTTTGAAAAACATATACCCGATTATCAGCGGATTTACCGCGTTGCCAACGTCAGCCACGAAAGTGAAGGCCCGGTCAAAGAAGCCTCCATTCCTTATCCCCTGGGACAAGTTATAGGGGAGGAGTTAACCGGCCATGCAACGGTTGCCCCGATATTTTACGCCCATGAGCCATCGCTGAAACACGAAAACAAGATGTTTAAGGAACATGGGGTGGTCTTCGCCAATGAAGCGTTCATGGATATATTCGGGGTGAGGGTCCAATCAGGCAACCCCCGTTCATTGAATGAACCCGGAAACACTTTCATCTCACGTAAACTTGCCCGCAAATTTTTTGGCAAGAAAGATCCCGTGGGTAAAACCATCACCATTGAGCAGAATCTGACGGTAAAAATTGCCGGGGTGATGGAGGCTTCTACCCGGCGCACCCATCTGCCTTACAAAATGCTGGTTTCCATGGAATCATTGAACCGCCAGATTGTGGGCCTGGATTATGAGACCTGGGGATCGAAAATATCGGGAATGAGTGCTTATATTAAGCTGAAACCTACCACCGACCAGGCAAACTATGAAAAACAACTGAAAGCGCTCGTTGCGGAAAATGCTACAGACCAGGACCTTCATAAAACCAGTTACTTTTTGCAGCCTCTTTCCCAGATTCATCTCGATCCATCCATTTCATCCTTTTTGGGATCTTATACCACCAGCAAAAAGTTCATCTGGATCTTTATTTCCGTGGGCCTGTTCATCCTGATCATTGCCGGCATCAATTTCATCAACCTTTCTACGGTACAGGCGATCAAAAGGACCCGGGAGATTGGGGTTCGCAAGGTCCTGGGGGCCGACCGGCTCAAGATCATCCGGCAATTCTTCATGGAAACCCTGCTGTTGCTTCTGGCCGCCGAGGTCGTTGCCCTGATCCTGGCCGAGGTGATCCTGCCCCGGGTAAGTACCCTGTTGGGCAGCCACATCGATCTGAACTTATACAGTGATCTTTCGGTAGGGGTCTTCATGTTGTCGATTTTGATCGGATTTGGTCTGATTGCAGGGCTCTATCCGGCCCTTTTCCTGTCACGTTATAACCCCCTGCAGGCCATGCGATCCAAGACCGGCCGGAGCGAGAAAAAGCAACTGCCCGTCTTTGGCACCCTGGTGGTATTGCAGTTTTTTATTTCCCAGATCCTGATCATTTCTTCGCTCATCGTCGGTCAGCAAATCGATTTCTTCAAAAATAAAGATTTGGGATTTGACCAAGACAATGTCCTGTTGATCAATCTCTACGGACAGGATAAGAGCCACCAGGGAGCCTTTAAGCAAGAACTGCTCCAGATCCCGGAGGTGAAAAAAGTTGCCTTTGGTCTGGGCGCTCCCCTTTCCAACTCCAGAATCCGCTCCAATGCTTATGTTCCGGGTAAGAAAGAACAACAATACAGCATCAATGTAAAAACCACCGATGCCTCTTATCCGGAGTTCTATGACATCAATCTGTTGGCTGGCCAAATGTTCAATGAGCAGTCCGCCGGAGATACGATTCAAAGTATCGTAATCAATCAAAAGTTGATGGATGATTTGGGGTATGAAGCGCCCCACAATGCTTTGGGCAAACAGTTACGTTGCTTTGGCGGGACCAGCGAAATTGTCGGTGTCATGGAAAATTTTCATTCCGAGTCGCTTCACGGCACCATGTCGGCAACTGTGCTGACATACATGCCGGAATGGTTCATCCAGGCCTCGGTCAAACTCACCCCGGGCCACAACCGGCAAAGCCTGAATAAAATAGAAGCCGTCTGGGAAAAAGTCTATCCGCAGCAAGTCTTCGATTACGCCTTTCTGGAAGATGAAATCCTGGAAGATTATCGGGATGAAGAACGTACCTCAAAGATCGTGCGGATCTTCACCCTGGTAGCGATCATCATCGCCATTCTGGGCCTCTATGGGATGGTATCGTTCATGTTGGTTCACCGCACCCAGGAGATCGGCATCCGCAAAACCCAGGGAGCCTCGACCAGCCGTATTATAAGACAATTATCAGGCAATTACCTGAAATACATTTTAATTGCAGGTCTTTTGGCCTGGCCGGTGGCCTGGTACCTGATGGAACAGTGGTTGCAGGATTTTGCCTATCACATCAACCTGCATATCGGATATTTTGTAGCCTCCACCCTCTTGTTGCTTTTGATCAGTCTTGGGAGTATCCTTCAGCAAACGATCAAAACAGCCCATATCAATCCGGCCCAATCCCTCAGGTCGGAGTAGAGAGGTGAAGAAATGATTAAATGA